>WOYI011541299.1_pt1 | contig 77460 bp, 59 predicted proteins | sample 6423411 | NCBI WGS metagenome assembly WOYI01 (sample SAMN13441803, study PRJNA592873) | oil field metagenome | biome: oil field; feature: oil-well bore; material: oil-contaminated soil; isolation source: oil-contaminated soil from oil-well borehole | place: Germany: Wietze | collected 2016-10-18 ...
ACAAGCTGCCAGTAACACTACCAACAGCACGATCAAAAAATGTGTCTTTTTCATATTTTAAAATTTTAAAATTTCTATTTTCCGGGAATTCCAAAATTCTTTTCTGTATTGTCGAGCACCAGCACCCAATCGTTTCCACGTCCACCAGTTTTAGGTTGAAATGATTTTAATTGATTGGTTTCTATTTCTCCAACTTCGCTAGCCTCGCCTGTTTGGCAGTTGTACCACCAGGCTCTTGCCCGTGGCCAGCCGCAAAGTTTCAGATCAAGTGAAGCGGCCCAACCTGTCGGGATGTAAACCATCACATAATCCTTCCCTCGTGTAGCCACAATATAATCGGTTTCGGGAACATAATCGTTTTTTACAATTTCCTGAAAAGGAATCCGTTCAGTGAACGGTCGTGATCCGAGCAAGTTACGGGCATGGATCATGTCCCAGGCGCCGGGCAGATCAAGATCGTCGTACCAGAAATTTCGCGCCAGTCCAACCGGCTCGCGGCCTGGCGCCAGCATTTGCCAGATGGCATGACAACCATAAGTATGCCCGAACCCACCCGAAAACAAATTCCAGTAACAAGCCTGCCGCACATCGGCATCGTCGAACCAGCCAAGAATTTCAGGTTTCCACGCATGTGGGTGGTCTTCGTATCTTGGCTCACCGTCGAAAGCCGGTTTTACAGGGTTGCGATTGTAATCGTCTGCCATTAAACGTTTGTAAATGGCATAGGAGCGCTGTCCGTGCCCGGTTTGCATCATATTAAAGTCGAGCCAGCCAGCATCCTGAAACCACTTGGAAGAACTGCTTTCTCCCCAGGGATGAAAGGTCATTAAATGGTTTTTATCCTTCGATTTAATTCCTTCTGCCAACGCATTCCACACCGCAAAATTATCGTCGCCGCCTTTGCGGTCACCGCCATTAATCCAGATGATATTTTTGAAATCCTTGTAACGTTCGCCAACTATTTCGCCATAAATTCGCGCATTTTCAGCATCGAAAATTACCGGTCCAACTCCCCACTGTTTATCAACTTTATCGCCCCAGGTAGGCAGCAGGCCAATATACATGCCCAAAGATTCAGCTTTTCGGATCACCCAATCCACGTGTTCAAAATAAGCTTCATTGAGTTTTGTTGGATCGTTGTTTATCAGAGGTTTCTCCCCTTCCATATTTGGAATGTTCAAACCATCCAATTCAGCAAGTATTACTGCCTGAACCACCGTAAATCCTTTCTCACGACGGTTTTCGAGATACTTCAATACATCTTCTTTCGACAAACGATGAAACAATTCCCAGGCCGTGTCACCCAAATAAAAGAACGGTGTCCCATCTTCGAAAATTAAAAAACGATGATTGTCGGAAACTTTTAATTTACCATGGTCAAAATCGACTGAAGGACCCTTCCACCGTACTTCCTGTGAAAAGGAAATAAATTGTGAGAAGACAAAAAATACAAGAAACAATGATGTAAAAAGTGACTTCATAGAATAGCGTTTTAGTTGGTTGTTAAAGATAATAATTATCTGCGGAGCAAAGTGTATACACAAACCGATTTTAAAAACAAGAACGATTCACGACAATTTTATCTGTTTCTGTCAACCATATCGATGCTTTGCTGTTTTACTCTAAAACAGATTTTATGTACAACGGATTATTACATGCACACAGTGGATTACGCTGGTTGGTTTTGATAAGTCTTTTAATTGCCATTTTTATGGGATTTTACGGCTGGTTCAGTAAAAAAGAATGGAAAAATTCGGACGGGAAAGTTGGGTTATTCCTGATGATATTTATGGATATCCAGTTTTTGGCCGGGCTGATTCTTTATGCTTTTGTAAGCCCAATTACCCAACTTGCGTTTAAAGATTTTGGCGCAGCCATGAAAAATGCCGATTTACGTTTCTACGCTGTCGAACATATCCTGATGATGATAATTGCCCTGGTGCTGGTGCACATTGGCCGGGCACGAACCAAAAAAGCTATAGCCGGCTGGAAACGCCACCAAAATGCAGCGATATTTTATACCATTTCGCTTATTCTCATTTTGATGGCCATTCCATGGGATCGAAGCATGTTCTAAAACGCGAACCTCAACCTTTATATCGTTATTTGCAGGGCTATTTTATTTATTTAATAAATAATCGGCTGCCAGTACCATAAACATGAAGTGAGTTGCCCCGCCCCCCATAACATATTCGGTTTGTTGCCAAAAGAATGGCCATTCTTTTAACTCCGGAAAATCGGGCCGGATAATGCCGGTTCCCGAAACAACTCCGCCCGGAATAAAGGATCGATCGGCGCGGTTTGCGCCGTAAGCTTCTACTACCGAACGCGAACCAACTCCGGAGGCAAACGACGAGGTATTTTCTCCCGGATGATTTCCGAGAACAAAACTTAAAGCGTTTAACAGCAAATCGTTACTAAAAATTCCGGGCAAATTTTTATGAAGGAAATATTGTTGCATTCCTAATCGCTGAATTCCCCAACCGTCGCCCCAAATGGCAATATTATACGGAACACCAAAAGGATTTTCGTTTTGTCTTTTCTCTAATTGTTCATTCAGAGACTTAAAGCCAGCGATGATTTTCGATTTAAATTCGTTGTCTTCAAACCGGTTTAAAATTCGTGAAACAGCTGCGCCTGTTTGCGGAAGACTACGAACAAGCCGCTCATCCATTTCAACGATATCGTTTAGGTATTTTTCCTCATTGGTAGTCAGCAGTAATTCGCAAGCCGCATTAATCTTTCCGGAGCTGGTCCGCGAATTAAGTTCCCGTTCTTGCGCATACAACTCGCTTGCTGCTTTTAAACAACGCGCTGCCAAATCATTGTTGTACCCTTTTAATACTCTTGCTGCCGCTGCCAAACCCTGGATAGCCGCATATTCATGGTCGGCATTCTCCTCTGTAAATACCAAACGATCATCTGGCTTTCCGGATTCGGTACCTGTTTTTTCATTTTCTGCCAAAGCCCGATTGTATTTTAAATTGTCGGTCATCGACGAGGCATCGCCCAGCATTACATACTGACGTAAGTCGCTGCATATTATTCCGCGATATAACCTTCCAAGGTTTTCGTATCCTCCCAGGATCGTTAAAACGCCATGTTCAATTTGTTGAAGCACATCGGGCAAGCCGTCGGGCAAATGAATTTCAACCAAATGTTTTTGCTGATCGATGGTGGTTTGATCCCACTGAACCCCAAATTCTTCGTAAGCCAATGCCAGCGTCCAAACGGTACCGGCCTGCGATTCTACCCTTAAATCGTAATCGCCGGCATCGTGCCAGCCACCCGCATCCAGGCCGGGAACCTGTTCCAGCGGTTTAAAATCTGTTAAAGTTGAAGGTCCCTGGAGATAACCATCAAAATGATTGGTATCCACTGGTGCCATCAAGGCGTCGTCCATGTGACAGTAGTCGTGCCAAACCCGGTACCCTTCATTTATCCGCATGTGACACATCTGAACCGGCAGGAAATATTCCAGCGTTGGCTGCCAAACATGTCTTTCATATACATCGGTATCAATTTTAAACGGCTCTGTTTTATAATCGCCATATTGAACCGTATAAATACCGGGTTTTGTTACATCAGAAAAATCCAACGGATAATAATTAAAACGGAGGTATTTCCCCCATTTTTCAGGAATTCCACTTTTAACGGTTTCAAATCCCCCATTTTCTGAAAGTCGTAAAACCGAAACTTCGTTGATTTCTGTTTCAGCCTTATCCAATTCAACAGTTGCAATTTTCGGCTGTTCGGGATGATAGCCAACCTGGCTTACATGAACTACAGGTTTTTGTTTGAAATTTTCAATAATTGTTGGTTCAACCAGCCATTCTATCGCAGTTGTGGTTGCGCCCGAAGGAATTTCAGACCTAACCACAAACCAGCCGTTGTTGTGATAAAACCTCCCGTCGAGTAATTGGAGATCCGATTTTAAACTGGTAATAACCATGGTTTGGGCAGCAGCATCGGGTGCAATGGTTAATTTTTTACCTCTTGCCAGCGGAAACGCCTGCCAATTCCCATCGGCATCCTTTTGCATCGGACCGTTGGCTTGTAACGGGAAAATTCCCGACTGATCGTCCATGTACCATGATTTTCCAAACAACAGAGCCGGGAAAAGTTCCAGGTTAAACCCCACTTTCCCAATCCATTCTTCCGGAAGCGCTTCGTCTATATCAACCACGATCCGAAAGTTTTTGCCTTCGCCAAAAACCCGAACTGTATAACTTAAATTCAAATCAGGATAATAAATGGGATTAAAGCCTTTTCTGTTCCGGCTTTCGTCGGGATAAGTACAGGTAATCCTGATTTCGTTGTCGTCAGGGAAAACCTCGCGTTTACCGGTTTTGGGGATTGGTTGCCACTGTCCGGGTGTGGGTTCCAGCCGAATATCGCCATTGGTTGCAACGCGTGTTCCGTTTTGAATTATTCCAATGGCTCCCTGGTGTCCTTCAGGATAAATATCGTAGAATACCATCACGTTCAGACCGGGCATCTCGAAATACTCATCCTGGTTGATGATAAGTTTCTGTGCGTTTAAAGATAAACTCAGTGAAATAAATAGGATAAAAGTGAATAGTTGTTTCATTGTTGAATTGGTTTAGTTATTCAAATTGTAAATATAACAAACAGCTGGATAAGTTGAGATATCAAATCAAAAAAAGCTGCACGGCCGATGTCATGCAGCTTTTGGTTAAGTTTGGTTCAGATAGCGCAAAGCGCTTATTAATATGCTACTTCGTTCTGTTTGTTAACCGAATAAATATCGTCGATCAGGTTTTGGTATTTTACGGCAACCATGTTTCTGCGCAGTTTTAAGGTTGGCGACAATTCGCCCGATGCAGGGGTCCATTCTTCGCACACCAAACGAATCCGGCTGATCTGTTCGTGACTTCCCAGCGTTTTATTGATTTTCGCCACTTCATTTTGAATAAGTGAGTTCACTTCGGGCAATTTGATCAATTGCCTGTTGTCTTCGTAGTGCAGTTTGTGTTCGGCTGCCCAATCGTGCAGGAGCGGGAAGTTTGGTGAAACCAGTGCACTGGCAAATTTTTCGTTTGCACCAATCACCATCACCTGTTCGATCAGGTTCGAGGCTTTTAGCTTGTTCTCGATCATTTGTGGCGCAATGTATTTTCCACCCGAAAGTTTAAAAATCTCTTTTTTGCGGTCGGTTATTTTCAGATAGGTATCGTCGATCAAAGTACCGATATCGCCGGTATGAAACCAACCATTTTCATCGATTACCTCATCGGTTAATTCTGGTGCCTTGTAGTAGCCTTTCATTACCCCGGGGCCTTTGCAAAGAATTTCACCATCGGGTGCAATTTTCACTTCCATACCTTCCAGAATTGGGCCCACCGTTCCGATCATCATTTCGTTTTTAGCCGGATTGTTTACCGCAATTACCGGCGATGTCTCGGTGAGTCCATAACCTTCGAGATTGTACATTCCAGCCATTCCAAGCACCCTGGCAATCCGGGGTTGCAGTGCCGCTCCACCCGAAACTACATATACAATGTTACCCCCCAAAGCTTCTCTCCATTTCGAATAGATCAGTTTGTCGGCAATTTTAATTTTCAGGCTTAAAATAGGGCCGTATTTTTTATTGTATTCAAAATGCTGGGTCAGGTTCAAAGCCCAAAAATACAGTGCCTTTTTTATTCCGGAGAGTTCTTTCCCCTTAGCCACAAAACCATCGTAAACTTTTTCGAGCAAACGGGGCACCGAGTTAAACATGTGCGGTTTAATTTCTTTGATTGCGCTAATAATCTGCGACAGGTTACCGACATAGTACACGCCCATTCCTTTGTACTGAAAATGGTAATTCACACTTCGTTCGTAAACATGGCAAAGCGGAAGAAAACTAATTACACGGTGATCTTTCCCCAGATGGTGCATTTTTGCGTGTGCCACAAAATTCGAAACAAGATTTTCCTGTGTAAGCATTACTCCTTTGGGTACACCCGTTGTTCCGGAGGTGTATATCAGCGTCGCCAAATCGTCGGGGGTAACTGAAGCTTTTATTTCTTCGAGTTTTGTTCCCCATTCTTCCCGTTTTAATTCGCCCAAATCCAGAATTTCCTGGTAATTCTTAACTCCTTCGAGTTCGTCGAAAGTGTACACCATATTAAGTTCGAGCAGGTTAGCAAGCGGAAGCATGCTTTCATACAACTTGGCATCGCCAACGATCAACATTTTCACCTCGGCATGTTTCAGAATGTAGCGGTATTCGTCTTCACCCAAAGTGGGATAAATCGGTACATGTACGATTCCTGTCATTGCCATTCCCATATCGGCAATATTCCATTCGGGCCGGTTATTGGTTACCGTGGCTACCTTGTCTCCCCTTTGAAGACCGAGCGCCAGCAAACCCATGGCAAACTGATGCGATTTCTGATGGTATTCTTCGGAAGAATAGGTATACCAGTTTCCTCCTTTTTTACCGCCTAAGGCATCTTTTCGTGGAAATTCATTAATTGAGCGTTCGAGAATGTCAAAAGTCCGAGTTACTGTCTGTCCCATATTTCAATTAAAAAAAACGGTGAAAGATAACAGTTTTGTTTCGGTGCTGATTAACAAACAATTAACGGGTTTTACAGAAGAACCCAATTTTGACACATTCTAAATAATTACAATTTCTTAATATTCAATTAATTAAGAAAGAGCACATCGACTTTCGGAGCAAAATGTTCCAAAAATTAAAATCCGAAAGCTTCAAAACGAGCTCGAACAGATCAAATTTTGGTGTATATTTTTTCTTTCAAAAATGGATTTTAGCCCTTTTGATTTGCTTTTTGATATTTTGAATCTTTGATATAAGCCCAGATCATTAGCGCAGCCAAAACCGCGAAGCTGGCAGGTACGGCGGGGTTCACCCCATCGGCAACTCCCTTACCGTAAGAATGCAGTCCCGACAGGTAATAATTTACCCCAAAATAGGTCATCATCACCGAGGCAAAACCCAGAATGGATGCAAAGTTATAATTGAAAACGCCCTTCAGTCCCGGGATCAAACGCATGTGCACAATAAAGGAATATACCACCACGGTGATCAAAGCCCAGGTTTCTTTGGGATCCCAGCCCCAGTAGCGCCCCCAGCTTTCGTTGGCCCAAACACCGCCCAGGAATGTTCCAAAAGTAAGAGCATATAAACCTACTGTTGCCGACATCTCGTTGATGGTAGTAAGTTGTTCGATAAAACCACTTACACGGCTTTTGTTTTGTTGATTTCGCATTACAAATAAAATCATTGTAAGCACTCCAAGGAAAGTACTCAATCCCAGAAACCCGTAACTGGCAGTTATGATAGCCACGTGAATGGTTAGCCAGTACGATTTCAGTACCGGTACCAGATTGGTAACTTCGGGGTTCATCCAGCTTAAATGCGCTACAAACAGAGCTATCCCCGAAAGGAATGCTGCTGTACCAATTACCAGCGGATATTTTCGTCCAAAAATCAATCCGGCAAGCATAACGGCCCAGGCCACATAAACCACCGATTCGAAACCGTTACTCCATGGAGCGTGACCCGAGATATACCAACGTAAGATCAAACCAACAGTGTGAACCAGAAACATGACCACTATAACAGCTAAAAAGCCATACTTAATAAATCGGGGTAAAGGTTTCTGCCGAAAAATATTAATGAGCAGAACCACCAACAGCAAGAAACCAAACATCAGGTAATACGGGAAAATACGTTTGAATGGATTGACTTTGTTGTAAAAAATTTCGATGTTTCGTTTGGTTTCGCCCGGTAGCAGGTAAGCTCCGTACTTCAACTGAAAATTCTCGAGCGCCTGTAGAATCTGAAGCGCATTTTGGTTGTTATTCTCGATAATGGATTGCAAAAACAACTGGAACCCGCTTTTCACAAAAATGGAATCACCGCCTGAGTATTCCGTTGCCGTAGCTCCCGGGGCATACCACGATTGTTCTTTTGTTGCCCGCGGATACACGTTAAACATCGATCCCTGGAAAACCATAAAACAAATGTTCACGCGTTCATCTAAATTGATGTATTCTTTTTCGATTCGGTTTCTGAAAGCCGGTGCTTTGGCGTAAGCCGCCCGAACTGGCTCAATAATCCTGTAGTTACCCTGCTCATCGAATAAGGATTCAACAGGGATATATTTTCCCTGCGCACCAAGCTGTTGTGCGAGCACTTTGTCGCCCACCAAAACCATGGGCATGGTACGCCAAATCTCGGGATGCGTCATCATACCCAGTACTACTTCGTCCGACGATTTTCCGTAAAGCGATGATTTATGCGTAATTTTTCGGACAATCTCACTGGTTAATGTTGAAATGGGTTCGATCCTTCCGTCGACACCCTGCACCCAAAGCCGGCTGAATTCATCCACCACGTTTTTATCGATGGGCGGAATAGCAGCGGCCATGCCGCCTTGCGCATTGGCGCCGAAAACGCCTGCGCCCAATAAGACCAAAACCAAGAGCACTTTTACCGCGCTGTTTTTAAGTTTTTGTGCCAGAAACTGGAAATAGGAATGTTTGTTGATCAGCGCCGTAAAAATTCCTACAAACAGGAGGAAATATCCGAGATACGAAATCCATGTTCCCCAGAAATCGTGGTTCACCGAAAGGATGGTACCTTTTTCGTCGGTGTCGTACGACGACTGGAAAAATTTAAATCCACGGTGCGTTAGTGTATTATTCATAAAAATGCGTAGGTTTTCGTTAATGCCCTGCTCCGGATCGAGTAAAACCACTTCGGACGCGAAGGAAGATGGCGATTGAGATCCCGGGTAACGGTCGAGTTGAAAATCGCGCAGGTAAATACTAAATGGAAGTCCAACCGGCATGGCGCCGTAAGCCAGTTTCAAAACTCCGTTACCCAATGGAACAGGAACCGTATCGGGAACAGCAAGTGAATGGCCAAAAACCGGTACAGTTTGTTTGTTAATTCCGTCGGAAATTTCGACGAAAACCGCATCTTCGTTCGTTTCATTCTGACTTTTTACAGCGGTAAAACTTGCGCTTGGCAAATAATTCCGGATCAGGAAACGATAATCTCCAAAACCATATAAAAACATCGGTTTTACCTGAATGGTATCGCCCGCATTTAAAGTGATAGTTTCCTGTGTGGCCATGGTAGTTTCTTCGAGCGGCGCCACCGAAGTCATAAACAACTGCCCATCCTGCAAAAAGAAATTGACCATGTATTGTTGTGGCACATTAAAACCTGCTGTAAAACCGGGGTGGTTGAGCACATCGCCAATACTAAACATATACGACTGCATGCCTTGTCCACCTGGTGTGGCAAATACAAAATCGATGATAGGCTCTCCCGAATCGGAAGGAATAGCTTTGCGTTCAGCATTTTCGATAAAGCCGGTGGTCTTTACTTTTACCTTGGTTCCATTTACATCGAACGATGTTGAAAATTGTTTCGGTGTAATTTCCGAAAAACGAACTGTCATCTCTTTTTGCTGATCGCCAAAACCAGCGTAAAAATAATCTTCTGACGATAGGATATAATTAGAGCTTTGGTTTTCGCGAATGTGCATCGATCCTTCGAAACTAAAATATCGGGTTATAGCTGCTCCCAAAATCATCACTAAAAACGAAATGTGGAACAAACCCAGGGGAAACCGTTTGACGGTAAAAAATCGGTATCGAATCAGGTTATTAATCAGGTTTAGGGCAAAAAGTCCCCAAAGCAATTCGAACCAATGGGCGCTGTAAACCAATGCTCGTGCTGTTGGCGTTCCGTAACTACTTTCGATAAAAGTGGCAATGGCCATCGAAAAGGCAAGCGCCAGAAAAATAAAAGCCATAAATGGCAGGGAAGTTATAAAAGCATACAATCTTTTCATTCTTCAAAAATTAGCCGGAAGTCAGAATCCTGAAGACCGAAGTTTTTATTTTGGCTGAAAATAATTCTTATTTAAAATAAATCAAAGAAAGAACGACAAAAGCGACAAAAAAGTATTTTAATACCAACAGTCGTTAAGCAGTCTTGAATTGGGTGGCAACTTAAATACATGCTCAAAAACATATACCCACATTGCAATTATCAAGTTCTAAATACCAATCTTTTCAAAAAAAAGATGTTTTTTAAAATTATCAATACAATTGATGTTACCACTAAGGGCCAAAATAATTGAAGTGCACACCAATTTTCCGACAAAACCAACACGACTGATTTAAATGCCTTTCCGACATTCCCCACTTGGACAGGATAGTGATGATTCCGGGGAAACTGAAAAATATTGTACCCAACCGAATAAAGAATTTACTGTGATGCCACACACCTAACTATAAAGCTGAATGTGAAAATCATGAAGATGGCTTAACTTATTCCATTCAATTATATGCTGCTAAAGAAGGAGTTGTATATTATTCATATAAAAGAGATACATACTATCGGGGGACACTTTCGCTTGGCGAGTACTTTGATTATAGTATTGAAGTTAATGATACTATACCTATTACTGAGAATGATTTATCTAATTTACTGGGTGATTACCTGTTAGATATTGGAACTGATGAGAATTTACATCGGTATATTGATCCTGTTACAAGAGATACTCTGGATGTCCCGGAACAGGTAATTGTGACGACTACCTATCGTTTCTACATTAACAACGTTGGCTTGTTTAATAAAGAAGAATTTGTAGATAAAGGTGATTGCCATTTTTTATAAAATGCTGTTCGATATTTGTTATTCCGCCGTGGATTGCGATTCTGCAATAACAGGATGTTGTTCCGTACTTCAAAAAAAATCTTCCCTCTTATTGAAAAAAACTATTTTTATTCCTGAAGAATGTCTTTTAAAATCCTCGGTTTTAAATACCAGACCAATCCCGCACTGGCAGCCACATATTTTTCGTAGTCGTTTGTACCGGCAATTCTTCCTTCAAAGTTGTTGTTGAAAAAAACTGCTGTTCCCTTCATCGTTATATCAAGATGCGGGGTAAGGTACCATTTTCCTGTCAGCCCGCAAGAGACTGATAAAGTATTGTTTTTTGGTATTCCTTTATATGGGAACACGTGCATATTCCCGATTCCCGCCGAAGGGACAAAATCGAATTTCGTTTGTTTTTCCTTCCCGAACAGTAAATGTGCCAGGCTTGCATACAGATGGACAGAGACATTGGCGTAACGGATAAAATGACGATAAGTTCCGTCGGGATGAATGGTGACGTGACTTCTTACCGGATCCTGCTCAAACAGGGATCCGTTGCCAGACGCGGCAGTATAAGTCCCTTCCGCTGTGCTGAAACCATTCAATGACAAACCTTCGGCTTTTATTTCCGCACCCCAGAAAGGAGAGATCCATTTCCCGGCCGCCACGGAAAAAAACGGAGTAAAACGATCGTTCCATTCCAGATTTTCCACATCGTACGAAAAAAGCGCCTGTGAGCCAATGGCTGCTTCACAATATACGTTATCAAAAAACGAACGGGTTCCGGAAGAATCGGGAATTGCGTCCTGAACTGCTTCGGTTTGGGCTGTTAATGCCAATGAAAAAAAGATCCCTGCAATAAAAAAAACACTATGTTTCATTCTACTTGATTTACATTTAAAATTTGCCTCCAATCCCAATGTTCCTTTTCAAAAAAAAGACAATTTTTTTTTACAGATTTTCCAGTTCCATAATCACCGGTGAATCATAGGTTCCGTAGGTTCCGTCAATTTCAAACGGAATACTCTGTGTGGCTTGGTACAGGTACGAAAGCCGGGCGTTGTAGTACCGAAAAACAATCGGCCCGTTTTCGGTATCAGACGCCCTGACGGTGACATAATAAACATTACCGCTGTTTTCCGATTTCACAAGTGTTCCTACACCACGACATTCGTCGTTGATAAACGCCGCTACCTTATCTCCGTCGGTGGCATAAATGTTTATATTTTCAGGGACAGCGACAATCGCTGTAAAACTATGAGGCAACTGTTCCGGAGCCAGGATTGACCAGTCGGGCGCCGGATAAGTCGTAAATGTTTCTTCATCTTTACTGCATCCGCCCACTATGAGGAGTGCAAGCGCTACTATAATTTTCAACTGTTTCATCGTTATTGCTTTTCGATTTTAATGATATGAGAAACCCCTTCCACTTTTACCGCCACAAAGTACAAACCCGGAAGGAGGCTGTTACAATCGATTTGGGTGAGTGACTGTCCGCCAACGATATGGTTCCCTTTTTGCGCTATCAGTTTCCGTCCGGAAATATCTGTTACCTGAATTTCGACAGGGCCTGTTTTTCCGGTAACCAACAGAATGTTCACTTCTGTACTTACCGGATTTGGATAAGCCGTCGCAATATCTCCCGATTGAATGAATTTCAGCAATACCGGTTCCTCCAGCTTGCCGGTTACGGCGTTGGCGACAAAAGGAACCGGCGCTGCTGTTTTGCCCAAAATTTCGCCGTTTCGTTCGAGGGCGAACCACACCGGTTGAGTTGTATTTCCGGCAACGGTAATAAAATAGAACTGGCGGTAACCGATAGTCCGGAGCGTAACCTCGGAGCTCAGTTCGGAGCCGGTAAACGCCAGTATCCGATCTCCCGGTTGAGGTTCGATATCGCTAATCGCTACCAGGTTCATGTTTTGTGAAAAGGCTTTGTTAACAAATTCGGCAGGCGGCATATTATCACTGCTTTTTGTACTCATGGTACCGTAACTGTCGGGGTATTTTAATGTGGCGCTGCTGTTTTCATTTCTGAAAATCATATATCCTTTGCCTGGTTCAAGATAGGAAAGACTTCCTACCCAGCCGATATTTCCGGCAAACATGGCAAATTCGTCCTGCGATTTTATCACATCTTCTTCCCGGGCATCGTAGCCGGCCAGCGCCTCATCGAGTTTCAGCCGGACTGTCGGGAGATATCCGATGTAATTCCACTGGTTGCCCTTCACTGTAATATTTTCCGATGAAGGCATTATCTTTTCACCGGCAATGGCAATCGTTTGGGAAAGCGAGGAAGAAACCTTATACATCAGGGTATTTCGCAGTATAAACGGATTCTCTTCCATCCATCTCGACTGGGCGTCGGAATAATTGGCGCTCAGATTATCCGCTTCACTTTTAAAGAAATTGGAAGAGTTCCAGGTCATATTGGCGAGCAACTCATTCAAACTGTTCAGGGAAGGAGACTTCACATTCATCGAAATCCAGTTCCAACCAGCAGACACATCAATATTCTGATAAATCAGGTTACCGGCGTCGAAAATTTGCGGGACAGCCGGTGTTCCTACCGTGTTGTTGTTTGTAAAACCGATGTCATGTCCGGCATCAGCAAGATAAATCATACCGGCGCTGGCATCCCAGATTTTGAAAACAATCCCGTTTTTATTGGTTTCGTTGGAATAAACAATCAGAAATGCGTACCACATGTCGTTTCGCTCTTCATACTGAACATTGGCCACTCCGATACATTTTCCGGCCGAGAAGGCGGCAATTTTATCCTCCGGATCTTTTGAAAAAATGTTGTTGATACGCAATTTGGCGTACACCTGCATGTTGTATTTGTAATCGCCGGGATTGACCGCCCAGTCGGGAGCATCGCCCTTTGCCGTGACAGTAACATCGAGAACTTCGGAAACATTGTCGCTGTTTACCAGGTAAATCATTTCATTGTAGGTCCCGATATTGAGCCCTTCATCGATTTGGAAAGAAATACTGATAGAGGTATTTGGATCGATGGTCCCGGACGAAGGAGTGATTTTCATCCAAGAGGGATTGTTCCGGATATAAAAATTCTGAACCGAACCGCTTTTATTCACCGCCTGAACGGTAAATTCGGCCGACTGGTTGAGCGGTTTTGCAACGGTGATTTCGGTATCGCTCCAGCGAAGCATGTTCCGGTCGATGTATGCACTCCAGGTAATGGGCGAGCTGTTTTCATTTCCATTCACATCCTGAACGCCATCGACGGTAAAAGTAACAATGGTTTTTTCAATCTTTTCAGGCGTTTCCTCCAGATAGACAATTAAAGCATCGTTGTTAACCACAAAGTCGAATTCAAGGTTGGAAACGGCCCCCTTGTCTTTTACGGGCGGGGTATCCGACACCTGTTCAGCATTGAAATTTTCGGCATCGGGAACTGTATTGGCCGGGTCGGGTTGAATTTTTTTATCGGCCAGCGTAAAATCAAGTTCCTGAAGCCCCTGCCATTCCTTATAATATTCAAAAGGATAATAGGCCAGCAATCCCATTTCGCTGCCATCGAGCCTGATGTTGTTACTTTCCTGTATCTGCTGTTCATATTTATATAGTTTCCAGATTCTTACCTCATCAATTGTTCCTTCAAAAAAGTTATCAAGTTTTAGGTTGGCGGCCTCTCCCCCGGCATACCAGGCGCGCGCACCGAGGTACATAAATGCCGAACCGATTCCGCCGAGTTCTTCGGAACTAAAATAACTGATCAGGTTTCCGTCGATGTAAATTTGTCCTCTTCCGATGGTCCTGCCAACATTTAATGCAAAATGGTGCCAGTTGTTGTCAAGGAAATCGCCATCGGCAGTTGCTGTAAAACCGTTGTTTGTAAAACAGAGTTTTCCGTTATTATTAAAAGCAATGGAGAAAAGGTTTTTTGAACCTCCGAGATCCTGCCCGTCGCCACGGCCGTTGCTAAAGAGGGTAGCGTTGGTTTGTCCCGGGCCGCCTTTGAACCAGAATTCGATGGTATAATCCATATTGTCGCGGATTACGGCAGAACTTCCTGTATTCATTTTCACATAACTATCTGTTCCGTTGAACCGAACCGCCCTTCCTTCGGGTACCGACCAGGTACATCCGTTCATCAGGAGGTTGGCTCCGCGGGCTTTGTCTTCAGCCAGTTCACCCACTGCCCTGTCCATAGGATAATACGCCAGCAGCCCGGGTTCATTTCCGGAAAGTTGTGCCAGGCTGTTCACCTGCAGTTCGCCGGAAGTAAGCTGTTCATTCCATATCCTCACATTGTGCATCCGTCCGGTAAAAAAGTCAGCATTGCTCCGAATGTTCTTTCCGATGACCATATTGCCGATTCCGGCGTATGTTCCCGCAAAAACGTTGCTGATAACTTCACTGAAATTGTAGTATCCTGTGATATACCCTTCTTCGCTGAAAACAAAGGCTACATGCGCCCAGGAACCGGGTTCGAAAGGCGCCGGATTGTTGCTTGTTATGATGTTATCGCCCAGGAACAGTTGCAGACGGTTATCGCTGGTTAAGGCCATCCCGATGGACTCGTTGATATTTCCGTGATTGAACAAGGTGGCAGTTTGGGCCTGATCGGAATTGATCCACATTTCAACGGTAATATCCTTTCCGGCCATATTTTTTTCGAATTCAGTTTCCATAAAATCGTTGATCCCGTCGAACCGGATGGAAACCGAGTGGTCGGTCATGGCTCCGTTGCGGATTCCGGTCACCTGAAAATTGTTTTTGGTCAGCAAACCTTCGGCTATGGGTTCATTAAAATTAAGCCGGATTTCATCCTGAATGGTTAAAATTCCGTTGGCTGGCTGGGGAGCTCCAAACAGGCGCGGAAGTAACATATCTTTTATTCCACTGGCCGTTGCCGAATAATTTTCAATTGCCTCATTGTTGATTAAACAAACTGACACGGCCCTTAAATCGTACCGCTGATCGGGGAGATCATCCATTTTCAGCAGGTATTTGATGGTACCGGCATCACCCGGATCGATAAATCCGGCATTTCCATTTTCGAGCGCTTCGAGGTACAGTACTGAGTCGCTGTAGTATTTCATCAGAGTTTTCCATCCCTCGTCAGATTCAGCGGATGATTTGTATTGTAATTTGATGTGGTTGAAACTGTCGTAATTCACATCGAAACCGTTGAGGCGCACTTCCATATAATGTTTATCGACGCCGTCAACCGAAACAACGGGCAGTTTCGTATTGTAGGTCCATTTGTCACCGGGTTTTTCAACATCAACATTGGTACACGAGGGCGTATAATGAACGGTAACAGTCACGGAATCGTTGACACTTTCCTGACAACGGGATTGTAAAACCAGTTGCAAATTATCATAATTCATTTCGGAACCCTTTCTTACTTCCAGCGTTTTTGGCAATGTACCGCCGGCCGGGACAAGGAAGTCGAGTCCGTTTCCGATGGGCGCCCCGTCGATAAACATTTTTGCCCCGGAAGGATTTGAAGCGCTGACAATTTTCAGGGTAAACCAATTATCCTGAGCAATTTCGGAGTTGTTTCGCAAATAAAGCGTAAAGTAGGCAGCTTCGCCGGAGGGTACATTTTCGACAAAATCGTTCTCTACTGCTATTTCGGGGACTTCAATCCTTTTGGTTGCCTGGTCGAGAATATGCTGGCCGGGTTCAAAAAACCGGGTAACATTGGCATCTTCGTAAGGGCAGGAGGTTGCGCCCGCCTGTGTCCTGAAAACAAAAGTCGGATAAAAATCATCGGTTTCATCTGAATTGCCAATGTCGGAATCTGCGTTCTCGTGCATCACATCCACACTGATATAGTCCTGGCTACTTTCTGCCAGTACAAAACCTTTGCTGTGATTTTGTGTTTCCGCATCCTCAAATTCCCCGCCATGAGTCGTGGTAAGCGACTCGTCGATTGACAGTTTAAATCCACTCCCCATGATGGTCACATCCGTTTCGTTTTTAAAATTGCCCCCAATCATAATATCAAAACTAACCGTTCCCGATTCGGTAAAAGAATAAGATTCAGAATACTGAACGGGCGAACCTCCCTGAAAGGAATAGTTTTGCAACAACTTGGCATTTATTTTTGCCTCCTCGTTCGCTTTCAGTTGTTTATACCAGTTGAAAATGGACTGGTTCAGATACAATATGGTATCACTTCGTGTAAAATCGTTCCGTTCCGGAAAAATAACCCTGTAACTGGGCCCGTTAAATTCATCATCAGGGTCAGGATCGGTAGCGTTATTAAAAGCTTCATCAAAATTGCTTTTACCGAAGTTTGGATTGTCAGCCGGAAGATAAGAGACGTAAAAGACAGTGTCCAGATCGTTGGCAAGATTTTGCAGCAGGTTAAAATCGGCTTCATCTTTCTGCATCAAAAAATTGTTTCGCAAAGCCTCCATTTCGGGTAACAACCTGTTAATAATATGACTTTGCGGATAGGCAAACAAAGTCCCGAAGGTCTGTGCCAATCCCAAACCGGTTTGTTTTGCAATCAGCCAGCTTTGGGTCAGCGGGGTCAGCGACGTATAAACCTTATACCGGCCCGGATTTTCGAGGTATTTTGTTTTGGAGATAATGCTTACACATTCGGTTGATCCATAGGCAATGTTGGTTGAATAACCTACAAATACGTCGGCATCTTCACCTACATACGAAGGGTCGTCGCTGGTTTGAAAACGGGTGGTGGTGGTGGTAGTGGTTTCGGTTGTGTTACTTCCGCCTATTGATTCTTCATGGAGCACGCCCAGGGTAAAACCGGTACTTGTTGTGGCCGAATTAATGGTACCAACACCAATACCCGTGAAGGTAACCAATTCAGTTCCCAGTTTTTGTGTGAACAATTCAGAGCCGGCATTCCTAACTTCTCCTTTATAGGTTGAAGCCTCTTTCACCGAGACCCCCTTTTCAAGGTAAGAATAACTTTTTGATCCCGGAGGATCACGAAGGACCATCAATACTTTATCAGGACCTCCGGTAATAAAGTCGCGACCGGTTTGAACCGACCCAATGATAATTCCGGTAAAAGCCCCGTCCCAATTGATAGAGGTTCTGTTTTCTTCGCTTCCGTAATAGATTTTGGCAGAAATTGCCCTGACAGCCGAAGTAAGTTCCGGATCGGTAACCTGAAAATCGTACAACGCAACCCCGATACTGTCGGCATCCACCTGGGTGATTCCCGAAGTAGCAAGATTATTGGTAAACTCAATGGTGGCATCGCCGGTAGGAACCTCGTCGGCTGCTACCCCGGTTTTGGGCTTTCCATCAACTGAGAAATAGACATATTTCTCAAATACTTCTGCCTTAAAATGATATTGGTCGTTTTGCGTAAAAACCGGTTTCCCGAACAAGTAGTTCCCCCCGGGAATCAAATTGATTGTTACATCATCCAACCCCAGAGTTTTCATCACATATACGCTATCGCCAAAATAAGGCAGGGTTTTCCTGCTTTTATCCAACTGCGTGATTCGAACCGTTGGGGAGTATCGTTTAATAAATTTTTGCGCAGCATGAAAGTAAACGGTATCCGAATAGTTCGTTTTTTCCCAGACCTCATTTACCAGAACAGAATCCTGGTATGTATAAATAGTTGAATTCGGTATCAGTTTTTGTGTCAAATCGAGGTCCTCACCCGAGCCGGGGATATCATCATGCCCCTGAACATTTACCCGGACCGTAAAAGCAACGGGAATTACCTCTGCAATAAATTCACCGGTCTCATTATTGGGGAAAATGGTAATGGTTTCACCGGAATATCTTACACTGTCAGTTTTTGACCATCCGGTTCCTTTTTTAGCCGAAGGGACCAGATGTTCGTAGATAATGGTTGTATCCCTATTTACAATTTGATAGGCTGGGTTTTTAATGGTTAATGTAACCGTTGCGCCATCGGCCAGATTATTTTCGGAGAGAGAGAAACCTACCGGGTAGGAATCCTGCAGAGCGCCACCGGCCACACGTCCAATGTATTTTACCTTTGTTATATCGCTCAGTTTAAGCCCGAGCACTTCATCCTGGTAATTCAGATCCACCAGGTAGCTGTCGGTTATCCGCCCGCCGTTTGCAAAAATATGGTTGGCCTTTTTGGCAATAACTTCGTGTGAACCAACGGGCACCTGAATTTCAAATTCGCCTTTGGAGTCCGACATTAAAACCGTTCCGTTTTTCCCCATAGCCGTTATACCATCGATGGTAAAGGAAACTCCTTCCACCGGTACCGTTCCTCCCTGGTAGGTGACTGTACCCGTAACCCGAAACGATGATTTGTCGATAAAGTTGACCGTAAAGGTTTCAGAACCTTCGCCGATAAAACGTACTTCTTCCTGGGCTTCGAACTGATGAATTCCGAGGCGGGGAATAATGGTGTACAGCGTTCCGTTGCCAACGTAAGGAACGGCCCTGATAGCATAGGAACCATCTGTCCCGGTCACGCCCTTGTATCCCAGTTGTTCGTTTGTCGGTATTCTTGTTTCATTTAAAACAGCTCCATTTAATCTTCCGTGATTTTCGTTATAATCGCTGTTTTTGTATGAACGATCATAAAACTCTTCACCGGTTGCATAATTAAAACTCCAGTAAGCCATTAATCCTGTTTCGCCGCCGGTAATATACCGGTTGTAATCTCTTGCAATTTCTTTCGCGGTAAGGGCGCGGGCCCAGACCCTGACTTCGTCCACTGCCCCGGAATAATTTCCGCCAAGGCTGGCCGGATTGTTGTTCCCTGTTACTATTGCAGAAGTTTTGGCGCTGTCTGTACGTTCGCCATTGATATACACAAAAAGGCTGTCGCCGCTGAATACACCGGTAACATGGACAAAACCGGAACCTTCGAGAAACCCGTTTACCGGAACCACCGAATTGAGCGTTTGATCGCCTACTGAAAAATAGACAAAATTGTCCGTCAGCCCCAACTCGTACATCCCCGGTTTTGTGACTATTTTTTGTGTTCCGGAGAAAGCATCCGGAGCAATCCAGGTTTGCACAGTAACAGATTCCGTGCTGGTCTCAAGAAAAGACGTATTGTTTATCGTTGCAGTCTGACCGGCATCGAAAACAAGGCTTCTGCCCGAAATTCCTTCCCCGGATTCCAGGCGCACCTCCACATTTTCTTCAGCCTGGCCATTCTCGAAAGTTACCCTTCCGTAAATATCTCCGGTCGGGGTGCGAAAGCCGTAGGTCAACAACGTATCGGTATAAATGGTTACATCGGTGCACTTGGTAACCCCGATGATCTGATATTCATAAATTTCTCCCGGATTCGACTGTCCGTCGCTGAACTGATACGATTCGGAACCGATGGTCCCGGTTACCTGGGCAATTTGTTTAAAAGCATTTCCCGACTGAAATATCCTGTTTTTCACCGAGAAATAATCAATGGGCATTCCATCGGTTTCCCACGATAACTCTATCCGGTCGGAAAAATAACCTTTGGAAGCATTGATAGAATACAACTCTCCCGACTCCAGCGGAACCACATTGTCGCCGTTGACCGATAAAGCTTCCTGGGTAACATAATTTGTATTGCCGGGTTTTACATAAATTTTATAGGTAAACTTATTACACATCAGGAAAAGCTCTTCCGAAAAAGAACGTTTGGTTAACGAATCAGCGGGAACCACGATCACCTCTTTTGCTCCTCCGCTGGTCAGATTATACCGTTCAATGATAACCGAGGAGTTGGCCGTCCAAACGTTTCCGCTGTTATAATTCCATTTGATTTGTGCTACATTGGTTTTGGCGTTAAACTGAACATTGGCCGACGCTACGTATTTATGAGCCATGGATAACTGAACGGATGTAACTTCGTCCAAATCCCATCCCCATTCAGCCTGAGTTTTGGTGCGCCGAATCCGGTAATAATAGGTGCCGTTAAGATTTTCTGTGGATGTTTGGTTGAGGTATGAATAAGTACTTGTTGCCTGATTATAATCCACTTTCCCTACATTAACCGGATTATTAAATTCAATATTGTCGGCGCGCTGAATCTCAAACTGGTCGCCCGAAATGTAGTTGGCGCCCGTTGCGGCGTTTACATCCCAGGTAAGCGATACATCTCCGTTGGCAAGTTGTGTTGCTTTAAAATTTTTTGCCTGCGGATATGCAGGAAGTGTAATGTTACTGCTTTTTACAACCGTCCGGTTGCAGTACCCCAGCGTATATCTCACAAAAACGGTTTTTGACTGTTGGCTTTCCGTAATATCCACGGGAATAGAAACTGTACTTCCGGTTAATGTAGAGTAGGCGCCGCCGATAGAATATTCATATTTGGAATATACCCCGGTTGGCGAAACGGTTGCATTTACATTGTATTTCCCCGGAGTAGCTGAAAAAGTATAATTCAAAGAGGGAACAGGGAATGTAAGTCCCGAAAAACTCTGGGAAGTACTTGTTTCCCCATAATCGCCTCCTCCATCTTCATCTACATAATAGCTCACCACCACATCCAAAGAACTATCGTCGAGAAGCCAGGTGGGTAAACAAACCCTGATTTGTGCCCAGGTTGTACTACCATCTTTGGTTATATTAACCTGAGTATATGAATCAGCGTCAAAACTTGAAGATACTGCATTAATCGATTGCCAGTAATCTCCTTCCCATGTTTTATGGATATCAACATTAACCTCAGACGTGGTCCTTTGCGCCCGGACCCAATACCAATCAGCGCCATCCTGCCCATCGCCCTCGTCATGAAATGACCAGAACCGGAGGAGCGTAGAACCATTCACGGTTATTTTACCTGCTCTCGTACTGGTTGGGGAAATCCCTTCATCGTTTCCATCATCATCGTAAATGGGAATCTTCAGATTGATATACCCGTTTTTCAGGTCATTGTTGTCCATGGTCACTTTCGACGCCGGGATAGCCTGGGAATATACTTTCCCCACACCCACAAATCCAATACACACAATTAACAACAACAACTTATTAAAAATCAACCAACACAATTTGGGATTGGGCATTTTCAACGATTTCATAATTATTGATTTAATATATTCGGAAAAATTAACGATCGTCAAACCGAAACCGCCAATCAAACGATAGTTCATCTTATTGTTTTTACAAATTTATTATCATAAACCGGAAGTCAACCTCCGGCATAATTGAAACAACCTGCATCATCTTTAAAACAGTGAACAACTTAGGGGAACCGCACACAATTTTATTTGCCCTAATTCGGTCATTTATCTGTAAAAAAAAAAACTAAAAAAAGATCAAAAGCATGAATATAGCGGAACAACCCGGCAGTTGTATTTCTTTCCAGTTTTTGACGGATGTGTTTACGATGGTTGGGCGTATGTTTTGAGATAAAAAGTTCTTCTGTGATATCTACAACACTAAAATTTTCGGCTTTTTTCTTTTCTTTTGAATTGAATAAAGGGTTCAGTTTTGGTTCTTTTACCTCAAGATTTGATTCATCCATTGGAATACTAAGATTAGTGACTCTAAAATAACCATTTTTAATGGAAATTACGCAAAATAGTTTTCAAATTTCAAATTCAAATTTTCAAATTTCCCAGTTGACCGATAATAACCATCTGACTAACTTTCCCGAGAGCCAGTTCGTCTCCATCCGCCAGTTCAAAACTACCGCCCACTCCCTGTAAAATATATTCAAAAGGTTCATTTACAAAACAAAGGATCCCCTTTACACGGTAGGTTTGATTTTTATAAATGTCGAGCGTGTAGGAAAGCCATTCTGAAAATTGTTCTTTATCCAGAGGTTCGTCAAACATCAATAATTGTGTTTTCAATGTGTGATCGGGAAACAAGTTTCTGTTTGGGTTAAGACACTGTTTAAAAATCTCTTTTAAAATAACCCGTCCCTCTTTTGGGGCGTTTTTATAAAACTTTGGCTTAATGTTGTAAAGCGCTGATCCTGTCCCTGTAACTGTCGATACATGGAACCGCCTCTTTAATAAGGGGGGCGGTTCTTTCCATCGTTCAACAAAACCAATTACTGCAAAAATGAAAGCGCTTTTTCGATGGCTGCGTCCAACCCTTCCGTTTTTTTGCCGCCTGCGGTTGCATAAAATGCTTGTCCGCCACCGCCGCCCTGAATTTCCTTACCGGCTTCGCGAACAATCTGCCCTGCATTCAATCCTTTTTCTTCCACAATGTTGTCGGCAATCATTACGGTAAGGTTGGGTTTGCCCCCAATTTCAGCACCCAGTACCAAATAAAGGTTCTCTATCTCACCTTTTAATTGGAAAGCCAAATCTTTAATTAGTGCAGCATTGTCGAGGTCAATTTTTTGCGCAATAATATTTACACCGTTTTCCTGCAACACTTTGCTTTTTAGGGTTGCCTTGGCAATTTTCATGCTTTCGCGCTGGAAATTATCGATCTGTTTCGAAAGTTCAGAGTTTTGTTGCAGTAGCGAGGTTACACTTCCCAATACATCTTTCGAACCTTTAATCATTTCCCGAATATTTTTAAGAATATTGAGTTGCTCGTTGATATATTTTTCGGCATGAGCGGCGGTAATGCCCTCAATCCTCCGAACCCCGGCAGCAATGGCACTTTCCGAAACGATTTTAAAAATTCCGATCTGGCCGGTAGCTTCCACATGGGTTCCGCCACAAAGTTCGAGCGACTTGCCAAATTTTATGGTGCGTACCGCTTCGCCGTATTTTTCGCCAAACAACATCATTGCACCGGCAGCTTTGGCTTCTGCAATCGGAGTATCACGATTTTCTTCGCGCACCGAGTTTTCACGAATTTTCTGGTTCACCAACAATTCAACCTGCTCAATTTCTTCGTCGCTCATTTTCTGAAAATGCGAGAAATCGAAACGAAGGTGGTCGGCATTTACCAGCGAACCTTTTTGTTCGACATGTTTACCAAGTACCTCACGCAAAGCCGAATGCAGCAAGTGAGTAGCAGTGTGGTTATTGGCAATATTGGTACGACGTTGCACGTTGACTACCGCCCGGAAATATTCAGTCGGGTTTTCAGGAAGTTTTTCTACCAGGTGCACAATCAGGTTATTCTCTTTTTGAGTATCAAAAATCGGGGTTTTTATTCCTTCAAACTCGAGGTAACCCGAGTCACCGACTTGTCCACCCGATTCGCCATAAAAAGGGGTCTGGTCGAATACCAACTGGTAAAACGTTTTTTTCTTTTGCATCACCCTGCGATAGCGGGCGATACGGATTTCAGCCTCTAAACGATCGTAACCGACAAACTCGGTTTTTTCTATTTTACGAAGTTCTACCCAATCGTCGGTTTCCTGTGCGGCGGCGTTTCGGGAGCGGCTTTTCTGCGCTTCCATTTCAACAGTAAAAGCTTTTTCGTCAACACCCAGACCATTTTCTCGGGTAATCAACTCGGTTAAATCAAGCGGAAATCCGTAGGTGTCGTATAAAACGAAGGCATCTTTCCCATCAATTTCTTTCAGTCCATCTGCTTTCGCCTTGATCATCAGCTCGTCGAGCAGTTTAATCCCGGTTGACAGCGTGCGTAGAAAAGATTCTTCCTCTTCCTTAATCACCTTTTCAACCAGGTTTTGCTGGCTTACCAATTCGGGAAAAGCTTCTCCCATTGTATTTTTCAGAACTTCGATCAGGCGATAGATATTTGCTTCTTTAAAACCCAGGAAAGTATAACCGTAACGAACTGCGCGGCGCAAAATCCGGCGGATCACATAACCGGCTTTGTTGTTCGATGGCAACTGGCCTTCGGCAATGGCAAAAGCCACGGCACGCAAGTGGTCGGCGATCACACGCATCGCAATGTCGGCCTTCTCATCGTCGCCGTAGTTTTTATGGCTCAGTTTGGCAATCTCAGCAATGGTATTCTGGAAAACATCGGTATCGTAGTTCGAAGTTACCCCTTGCAACACCATACATAAACGTTCGAAACCCATTCCGGTATCTACATGTTTATCGGGCAGTTCTTCCAAGTCTCCATTAGCTTTTCGGTTGAACTGGATAAATACAAGGTTCCATATTTCGATCACCTGCGGATGATCCTTGTTAATGAGCTCGCGGCCGGGAATTTTATCGATTTCCGGCTGTGGGCGCAGGTCGACATGTACTTCTGAACACGGACCGCACGGACCGGTGTCGCCCATTTCCCAGAAATTATCTTTTTTGCTTCCGTTCAAAATTCGTTCGCCCGGCAGATATTGTTCCCAGTAACCGGCAGCCTCATTGTCGCGTTCCTGGTTGTCGTCAGCGCTTCCTTCGAAAACGGTAGCATACAAACGTTCAGGATCAATTCCCATCCGGGTTACCAGGAATTCCCAGGCCCAGTCGATGGCATCTTTCTTAAAATAATCGCCAAACGACCAGTTTCCCAACATTTCGAACATGGTATGATGATAGGTATCCAGCCCCACTTCTTCGAGGTCGTTATGTTTCCCGGATACACGTAAACATTTCTGGGTATCCGCTACACGGCTCCATTTTACGGGTTCGTTTCCCAAAAACCAATCCTTAAACTGGTTCATCCCCGCATTGGTGAACATCAGTGTCGGATCGCCTTTTACTACCATGGGCGCCGAATTAACAATCTGATGCTGTTTCTCTTTGAAAAAGTCAAGAAAGGCTGCGCGTATCTCTTTAGAAGTCTTCATGTTACCGTCTGTACGTATTTACTATTTCGTTAAAAATATTTAATACAAATAAAATAAAAACCCTAGTTATGAGTTATTTACTTACATTTGCGGCGTGAAAATATCACGTTTTTTTAAACCACGCAAAGTTATACGTTTTAATTGATTTTGTTGAAAACGTGAAAAAAAGGAGCCTGGATGGCAAGAAAGAAATACAAATTTAATCCTGATACATTAAAGTACGAAAGCATCGGCCTGACCATAAAAGAGAAGGCCGTTAAGGTAGCGGCTTATTTGTCGAGCAGCCTTGCTCTGGCCTTGGTATTTGCGGTTATCTTCCTGAATTTATACGAAACGCCAAAAACAAAACGACTGCGGCGCGAAAACCAGCAGTTGCTCTCTCAGTACGAATTAATGACGAAAGACCTCGATAAAGTAGGAAAGGTATTGGAAGACCTGGAGCAACGGGACGATAATATTTACCGTGTGATTTTTGAGGCCGAACCGATTCCGTCAACAGTGCGCGAGGCCGGATTTGGAGGAGTGAACAAATACTCGCACCTCGAAAATATGAATAACGCCGATCTGGTAATTGCCACTGCCAAAAAACTCGATATCCTTTCGAAAAAGGCTTATATACAATCGAAATCTTACGACGAGGTAATGGAACTGGCGCTGAACAAGGAAAAAATGCTGGCAGCTCTTCCCTCGATTATGCCGGTTAGTAACAAAGACCTGAAACGGACATCAAGTGGCTGGGGATACCGGATGCACCCAATTTACAAGGTTCGCAAGATGCACTGGGGACAGGATTTTACCGCCCCCATCGGAACTCCGGTTTATGCCACCGGCGACGGCGAAGTAACCGAAGTGAGCGGTTCGAAAAGAAGTAGGGTTGGTTTGGGACTTAACATTAAAATTGACCATGGCTACGGTTACGAAACCGTTTATGGCCACCTGAACGAATTCAATGTAAAACGCGGACAAAAAATACATCGTGGCGATATAATTGGATATGTCGGCAATAGCGGTGGATCAACCGCACCGCACCTCCACTATGAAGTGCATAAAAACGGCCAAAAATTAAATCCGGCTTATTATCTGTTCCAGGACCTGAGTCCACAGGAATACGATAAAATGATTGCCATTTCGTCGAATATAGGACAGTCGTTAGACTAAATATTTTTAATCGATTTCTCTGTTGAAGAAAATCATAAAAACATCCACAGGTTCACCTGTGGATGTTTTTATTTTGTCCTGGTTCCTAAATCTGATTATCTTGCATCTCAAAATCGGAAAAGGTGCCGTATAAAAAACCCGAAATAGAAAAGATTTACTACACCGTAGGCGAAGTGTCCGAAATGTTCGGGCTTACTCCGTCACATATCCGCTATTGGGAGAAACAGTTCGAAGCGCTGAAACCCTTTAAAAATAAAAAAGGAAACCGGCTTTTTACCAAAGACGACATCGAAACCATCCGCCTGATCCATCACCTGGTAAAAGAGCGTGGGCTCACCATCGATGGCGCCCGTAAAAAATTAAAGGACAACCGCGACGATACCCTGAATAATTACGAAATTGTAAAACGCCTTCAGGACATTAAGCAGGAGTTGATGGATATCAGAGATAAAATAGGCCCCCCACAATCAAACTAAAAAGTAGATTAAACAAAAATTATGACTTTTATTAAAGATGTTTCCAATTTTCTCGAAACCTTCGCTCCGCTGCGTTTACAGGAATCGTATGACAACGCCGGACTTATTTTAGGGGATCCGGCGGCCGAAGTCAGCGGCGTGTTGATCTCGCTCGATGTAACCGAACAGGTGGTGGAAGAAGCGATTGCACAAAACTGCAATCTAATTGTGGCCCACCACCCGATTGTTTTTTCGGGACTAAAAAAAATAACCGGTAAAAATTACGTTGAACGCACACTTTTAAAAGCGATAAAAAACGACATTGCTATTTATGCGGCACATACCAACCTCGATAGCGTGAGCGGCGGCGTAAACGGAAAGATTTGTGAAAAGCTTGGGCTTGAAAACTGCAAGATTCTACAACCTATAGCAGGCATGCTCAAGAAACTTGTCACTTTTATCCCGGTCGATCATGCCGACAAAGTAAGAGAGGCTGTTTTTTCTGCGGGCGCTGGCCACATTGGGAATTACGACTCGTGCAGTTTTAATTCACACGGACAGGGAACTTTCCGGGGAAACAATACCACCCATCCTTTTGTGGGGGAAAAAGGAAAACAACATTACGAAAACGAAATCCGTTTCGAAACCATTTTCCCAAACTATCTCCAGGGCAAAATAATCAACGCCCTTTTACAGGCTCACCCTTACGAAGAAGTAGCTTACGATATTTATCCGTTAGATAACTTGTTTGATCAGATCGGAATGGGAATGATTGGAACACTGCATAAGGAAAAAACCGAAAAAGCGTTTTTAAAACAGCTTAAAGAAACATTTGGCCCGGGCGCGATCCGGCACACGGCACTTTTAAATAAAAAAGTCAGGAAAGTGGCGGTGTGTGGCGGGGCTGGTTCGTTCCTGCTTAACCGGGCAATTTCGTCGGGCGCCGACTTTTTTGTAAGCGGCGATTTTAAATATCACCAGTTTTTTGATGCCGAAAACAAAATAGTAATTGCCGATGTAGGGCATTTTGAAAGTGAACAATTCACTAAAGAACTTTTTTATGAGTTACTTACGAAAAATTTCTCTAAATTTGCAGTCCGTTTATCAGGGGTAAATACCAATCCGGTTTTTTACTTCTGATTTTTGGTTGGAAACTTTCGTGTAACAGCATTGGCAACAAACATTTTCAGAGCCTGCTTGTTGTAAAATCCGGGAGTGAAAACCGCGGTGGAGAGCGATCTCCGAAAAATTAGAGAACAAATAAATAAAATATTTAAGGCATGAATACAACCTATTCAAGGCAAGAAGAGAAAGACCTTTCGATTGAAGAAAAACTGCGCGCCCTGCACGAGTTGCAAACTGTAGTTTCAGAAATTGATAAAATAAAAACCCTGAGGGGTGAGCTTCCGCTTGAAGTACAGGACCTCGAAGACGAGATTGCCGGTTTGAAAACCAGGCTGGTAAACCTCGACGACGAAATCAAAAACCTGGATACTTCGATCAACAATAAGAAAATTGCCATCAAAGATTCGCAGGGACTGATTGCAAAATATACCGAACAGCAAAATAATGTTCGTAATAACCGTGAATTCGACTCCCTGTCGAAAGAAATTGAATTCCAGACTTTGGAAATCGAGCTATCTGAAAAACGCATCAAAGAATTCACTGTCGATATGACTGCCAAAAAGGAAGCCATTTCGGAATCGAAAACGCAATTGAAAGAGCGCGAGGAAGACCTCGAACGTAAGAAAAAAGAGCTTCAGGAAATTACTGAAGAAACCAAAATCGAAGAGGAAAAACTGAAAGCCAAATCAGAAAAAATCGAGTCGTTTATCGAACCTCGTCTGCTTACCGCTTTCAAACGAATCCGTAAAAATGCACGCAACGGTTTGGCCGTGGTTACTATTCAGCGTGATGCCTGTGGTGGTTGTTTCGCGAATATCCCACCGCAACGCCAATTAGACATTGCCAGCCGCAAAAAAATTATCGTTTGCGAATATTGCGGTCGTATTTTGGTGGATGAAAAAATAAATGTAATTGAAGACGTGGCTGAATAAGCCCTTCGCAAAATATTCCGAAAGCCGGTTCGTCAGTTGACGGATTGGCTTTTTTTGTGACATTACTTTTCCAAAGTTTTGAAATTTGGAAAAGTAAAAACCGCCCTCCGAACAAACGGGAAACGGTTCTACGTAAACATTTATATTTTTACTGAATCTTCTCTTGAAAGTAAGGTCTAAAACCCGAAGTTTTTTTACCAGCTGCCTCCTGCGCCACCGCCACCAAAACTACCTCCGCCAAATCCACCAAAACCACCTCCGCCTGAAGAGAAGTTGCCAAACGATCCCGAAGATCGATGACTGCCCGACATCATTCCGAGTGCAAGCCAAAATGGAAGGTTTTTCCCGGGCGAATAAAAGCGTCCTCTCCGTCGGCGTCCAAACAGTACGAACATCAGGATGAAAATTATAAATACAAAGGGAATTCCGGCTGCACCACCTGTTTCCACTTTTTCCTTGTATTGCTCGGCAGTATATTCCCCGCGGGTAATCGACATGATCACGTCGAGACCGGCTGCGAGCCCGCCATAATAGTCGTTCTGTTTAAAACGCGGAATCATTTCGTTGTCAACAACATCGCGATTTATAATGGCATCGGGCAAAACGCCTTCTAACCCGTAACCGCTTGCCACAAATACCTCTCCCCGACTGTTTCCGGTTTTCGGTTTTAACAGCACCACAATTCCGTTGTCTTTTCCTTTCTGTCCGACACCCCATTTTTCACCCAAATCAAAAGCGTATTCCGCTTTATCTTGTCCATCGAAATCGGCTACTGTTACCACCACGATTTGTGTCGAAGTCTGGCGCGCAAAGCTTTCAAGTGTTTCTTCGAGATTGCTGAATTCGTTTTTGCTGAGCACACCGGCAAAGTCGTTCACCAGTCGGGGCGGATTGGGACGTTCGGGAATTTGTGCATTCAGAACCGCGGTTAACGAAAAAATTGCAAGCAGTGTGATTAATATTTTTTTCATGACTTTATTATTTTCCAAACGAAATGTCGTCCGACAGTTCATTTACATCGTCTTTCTGATAAGGGAAATGTGTTTTCAACTGCTCTCCGGCTTTAACAATACCTTTCGAAAGTCCTTCCGACATCTTGCCCTCCTTAAGCTTTTCGATTACCAATTCTTTCGTGCTTTCCCAGAAATTCTCCGGCACTTTCTGGTTGATACCGGCATCGCCAAGGATTGCAAACTTACGGTCCTCAACAGCCAGATAAAACAATACGCCATTTCTAAGTGCTGTTTTGTGCATTTCGAGTTTTTCGAAAATGTAGGCCGCTCTGTCGAGCACATCACCTGCGCATTTTGTTTCGACATGAACACGTATCTCCCCCGAAGTATTTGTTTCTGCCACCCGAATTGCATTCGATATTTGTAACTGGTCGGCTTCTGTAAAATATTTTTGTACTCCCATCTGCTTAATTTTTTAAGATTCTGTCACTCCGAATTCATCTCGGAATCTTTGGACTAAAAGTCAGATGCTGAGCTCGGCTCAGCATGACGTTCTCTTCTCTATCTGTTTAGTTTTAGAATTGAACTTCCGGCGCTTTTTCAGCTCCCTGCTGGGCCTCAAAGTAGGTCTTTTTATCGAACCCAAACCAGCCCGAATAAATCACCTGCGGAAATTTGCGGATGTAAGCATTGTAAGCTTGCGTTGTTTCATTGAACTTCTTTCTTTCCTGGGTTATCCGGTTCTCCGTTCCTTCGAGCTGGGCTTGCAAATCAAGGAAATTCTGGTTCGCTTTCAGATCGGGATAACGTTCTACCACCACCATTAAACGGCTCAGCGCCGATGAAAGTCCATCCTGCGCTTGTGTGAACTGTTTCAAAGTTTCAGGTGTTAATTTATTGGCATCGATATTTACCGAGGTAGCTTTCGAACGGGCTTCGATCACTCCTTCCAGTGTTTCCTGCTCGTGTGCCGCATAACCTTTTACGGTGTTTACCAAATTTGGTATCAGGTCGGCGCGGCGCTGATAAACGTTCTCAACCTGTGCCCACTGCGAGGTAACTTGTTCATCCATTTCCACCATTTTGTTGTATCCGCAACTCGAAAACAAAAAGGCACTCACTACAGCTATTAATACAATTCCAAATCGTTTCATCTTTCTTCTATTATTTTTGAATGCTTACAAATATTTATAAATAGTGTCAAATATCATCGCAATTATCGGGGAAAGGCCATATTTTGCCGCTATACTTCGAATTTAATAAGATAAAGGAGAATATACTATGACTGCTACTAAATTTAGAAAGAGAATTTTAGAAGGCATCCCAAACGAGCTCCCTGTTCCAAAAGCTTTCGACAACCATATCAACCACGCTCCCAAACGAAAAGACATATTAAATGCCGAAGAAAAAAGACTCGCCCTGAAAAACGCGCTACGCTATTTTCCTAAAAAATTTCACGCTGTACTCGCCCGTGAGTTTTTGAGCGAACTGGAAACTTTTGGCCGGATTTACATGTACCGTTTTCGTCCCGACTACGAAATGTACGCCCGCCCGATCAGTGAATATCCTGCTCAGTCGAAACAAGCTGCCTCAATCATGTTAATGATCCAGAACAACCTCGACAAAGCAGTGGCTCAACATCCACACGAGTTGATTACTTATGGCGGGAACGGGGCTGTTTTTCAGAATTGGGCGCAGTACCTGCTTACCATGAAGTACCTGGCCGAAATGACCGATGAACAAACGCTGGTGATGTACTCGGGGCACCCGATGGGTTTGTTTCCTTCTCATAAAAATGCACCACGTGTTGTGGTTACAAACGGCATGGTAATTCCTAATTATTCGGGCCGCGATGATTACGAACGGATGAATGCGCTGGGTGTTTCGCAATACGGACAAATGACCGCCGGGTCGTATATGTATATTGGGCCGCAGGGAATTGTGCATGGTACAACGATTACAGTGATGAATGCAGCACGACTTCATTCAACGGGTGGGACAACAGGGAAGATATTTGTGACCAGCGGATTAGGGGGAATGTCGGGAGCACAACCCAAAGCCGCTGTTATTGCAGGAATGGTTTGCGTGGTAGCCGAAGTTAATCCCAAAGCAGTTAAAGTCCGTCACAGTCAGGGCTGGGTGGATGAAATTTACATCGACCTCGACAAGCTGATCGAGCGTATGATAAAAGCGCGCGAAAACAAAGAAGCCGTTTCGCTGGCTTACCAGGGCAACGTGATCGATCTGTGGGAGAAACTTGCGGAAGAAAATATTCAGATTGAACTGGGCTCTGATCAGACTTCACTTCACAATCCATTTGCCGGAGGTTATTACCCTGCCGGATTGTCATTTGAAGAGTCGAATCGAATGATGGCGGAACAACCCGATTTATTTCACGAAAAAGTATACGAATCGCTACGTCGACATGTGGCGGCAGTAAACAAACTCACACAAAACGGCATGTATTTCTGGGATTATGGAAATGCCTTTCTGCTCGAAGCCAGTCGCGCCGGAGCGGACGTTATGGATGAAAAAGGCAATTTTATCTACCCATCGTATGTGCAGGATATTATGGGGCCATTGTTTTTTGATTATGGTTTTGGCCCTTTCCGCTGGGTATGTACTTCAGGAAAAGTTGAAGACCTGGAAACCACTGATAGAATTGCAGCGGAAATTTTAGAACAACTCGCTCAACATTCTCCTGAGGAGATCACCCAACAAATGGAGGACAATATTCATTGGATTCGCGAGGCAGGAAAGAACAAGTTGGTAGTAGGTTCTCAGGCACGTATTCTGTACGCCGATTGCAAAGGGCGGACTGCCATTGCCAAAGCGTTTAACGATGCCATTCGTGATGGCAGGATTTCAGCGCCCATTGTTTTGGGACGCGATCACCACGATGTTTCCGGAACCGACTCGCCTTATCGCGAAACTTCAAATATTTACGACGGCTCGTCGTTTACTGCCGACATGGCGGTGCAGAATTTTGTGGGCGATGCTTTCCGAGGGGCCACCTGGGTGTCGTTACACAACGGTGGCGGTGTTGGCTGGGGCGAAGTTATTAACGGTGGATTTGGAATGACCATCGACGGGACTCCCGATGCCGAAGAACGTTTGAAAATGATGCTCTACTGGGATGTAAACAACGGCATTTCGCGACGCAGCTGGGCACGGAACAAACCCGCCCGTTTTGCGATCGAACAGGCGATGAAGGAAAATCCAAAGCTGAAAGTAACGCTGCCCGAAGAAGCGGATGATGCGTTGTTAGCCAGCTTATTCTGAAACAAGTAAGAGGCTGCACAAAAAGGACAATCCACACAAACCCGCAAAGGATCAAGTAAATACGCAAAGCTATTTCCCTACTACATTCCAGAAATCTGATTTTAAGAATAGGTACCTTTAAGAGATAAATGAAATCAAAAATGAAACGGGAAAAAGAATTTCCGGAGAACATGCACAAAGATCCCAACAACTGGAGAGGCCTGCTCTATTTTAACCGTAAAGATCCAAGGTTAATCGTTCCAAAAATAAATGATACCGGCTGGGCCCTTAATTTCTCCAGTCCATACAGTTGGATTTTAATTTTTGCAATTGTGCTAATTATTGTTGCCTCGCAATATTTGATCTAAAGAATTTCAGCGGTGAAAGTTATATAATAACGATGTGAAATAGAATTCTGGGTACAGTTGAATACAAAAAGAAGTTACGGAAAAAGGATGTCATCAATTCGAAAGATGACATCCTTTTTACTTCAAAATTGTCAGAAAAAAATTAACTTTCGTCGATATTAAAATAACTAAACCACTGATTTATGAAAACTTCGATCTTATTTTTATTTGTTTTCTTCTTGTCGTTTGTTATACAGGCACAAGACTCAAAACTCAACATTGTGGTAATTGGTGCCCACCCCGACGACTGTGATGTGGATGTAGGCGGCACCGCCTGCCAGTTTGCACAAATGGGACACAATGTTCTTTTTGTTTCGCTGACCAACGGCGATGCCGGGCATTATAGCAAAGGAGGCGGAGCGCTGGCAAAAATCAGGATGAAAGAAGCTCAGGAAGCCGGACGACGAATCGGAGTAAAATACAAAGTACTCGATAACCACGATGCCGAGTTAATGCCGACTCTCGAACTACGGCACGAAATCATCCGGATTATCCGAAACTGGAACGCCGACGTGGTGATAACACATCGGCCATACGATTACCACCCCGACCATCGAAATACAGGAATTGCAGTTCAGGATGCCGCTTTCTTAGTTACGGTACCAAATGTTGCACCCGATGTGCCGGCTCTGCAGGTTAACCCGGTATTTCTCTATTCGCAGGATGGGTTCCAGAAACCCAATCCTTTTCAGCCCGATATTGCAGTAGATATTTCGGCAGTGTACGACAAAAAAGTGTACGGAATGGCAGCGCACGAATCGCAGTTTTTTGAATGGTTGGCCTGGCTCGATGGCAAGCTGGACGAGGTTCCAACCGGTGAACAGGAACGTCTGGAGTGGCTGGGCAAAATGCGTCTGAACATTCCAACACCTGCAATCCGGAAATCACTGGAGAAATGGTATGGACCTGAAAGAGCTGAAAAAGCAACCGCTGCCGAAGCTTTTGAAATTTGCGAATTTGGCCGTCATCCTTCCGATGACGATATCCGGCGCCTGTTTCCCATGCTTGGCAAATAAAACTTCTCATTTGAGCATTTAAAATTCCGGATTATAGTGGGTTCCTGATATAGTCCGGGATTTTATTGTAAAACAGGGACATACCCGGCCGAATCCGAACCCGTATTCTGGTTTCCCGGTTTTTCTTTGGGGCAGCGAATGTTACGATAAGGTTGTTCCTATTTCCCACGGGTTGACCATTTAAAATAACATTTGTGCAAACTTTTTTCTGATTTATGTTTATTTTTAGACAGTTAAACCCCAATAAACATTGAATACCCACCCGCAAATAAAGCTGAAACATAAACCGGGGTTCCACACCCGGACTGGGTTTATAAACCAAAGTAACAATAGCGAATTGAAAATCAGCGTAGCTAAATAAATGCAATTATACATTTCCACAGATGTTGTGTTTCATTCCCCACATAAAGAAACTCTATTAATTTCTTATGCTAACGGAGAAAATTTTAGAGTATTTTTAAAGTAAAATTTTACCGTTAGTCAGAATACTAAAAGAAGAAATGACGATCTATGGTTAAAGGATAGTTTACAAGTAAATAAAAGAGGATTGAACAAAGAAGAATATAAAAAAATTTTGTTTGAGAAATTGTCGAATCAACTTTATGAAAATATCGCATCAGATGGACTAGTATATATGCCAACTATTAAAAATGGCAATATAATTATGGATTCAGTAGGAATAGAAAATCAAGCATCTGTTTTTCCGTGTTTTTGTAATTATCATGATACGAAATTTTTCTCTTTACTTGATAAAACTGAAAAAAGTGATTATTCTATGGATTTCTTTGAACAGTTAATCCATCGTACCATATTTAGAGAATTCTATATAATCGAACGGAATATTGAGATGGCTAATATTGTTCTTAATGATATCGAGACAGGATTCCAAAATATGAAAAGTACAACAATTAGTCATTTTAACGATATAATTGACTTGGTGGAGAAGATTAAAATTAAAGATTGGAAAGATAGTCGGTTTTCATATTCAGAAAACAAAAAACAAATAGAAGAACAAATAATTTTTGATAAGTCTTGTTATAATAGACTGATGGATTTTTACTCAAATCAGAAACCAGACAGAGTTACAGTAGCAATTATTGATAGCACCTTACCAGTTGCTTTTTCAGGTCTTGCAAAATTCTACATAAATAAAAGACAATTTAATATTGTGATAAACTGTTTACCATATAAAAACCACACTGTCTTTTCTGTCGCAAATTCAGCTAAGGATGATGCATATATTAAAAGTGAAATATTTTCAAAATACGACTTAGAGAACAATGATTCTCTTCTTAAGCTAATCGAAACATTAGCTGTTAATGGAACAGACAATGTGTTTTTTGACAAGAAATATTGGGACAATATTGATAATACAATTTCTCAAAGATACATTGAGGAATTTTCCAATTTTGAAAATACCGACCCAAGAAATAAAATAGGTTTTTCATTTTTAAAATGGGATTATAAATAAGTACGAAAACACAACACAGCGCATATTGCGTAGCGGGGCTTGGTGTTACGCCATCTGCGGATTCTCGCATCGCCGTTCTCCCGATAGCTATCGGGACGCCCCGAAAACATGCACCAACCGTTGTCGCCTTAATTTTGAAATCAAAAAGAATGTTATAACTTTGTAATTACATTTTTAAAAATTAGCTATGGAAATCTCAGTTATAAAAATCGGAAATTCAAAGGGGATTAGGTTGAGTAAAACCCTGCTTGACAGATACAATATCAAAGACTCTGTTGATTTAATAATGGATAAAGGACAGATTATCTTAAAACCAATTTCAAAACCAAGAAAGGGTTGGGAAAAAGCTTTTGAAAAAATGGCTAAAAACGGAGATGACAATTTATTGATTGATGATGTATTTGACGATGAAAACCTGGAAGAATGGAAATAAAACAATATCAAATCATTTTAGTTAATCTCGACCCTACAATTGGGAGTGAAATCAAAAAGACCAGACCTTGTGTGGTCATTTCTCCCAATGAGATGAATAAATATTTGCGGACGGTTGTAATTGCTCCAATGACAACAAGTTCAAAAAAATATCCGACAAGGATAAAAGTTAAGCATGGCAATAAAACCGGCTGGATTGTTTTAGACCAAATCCGGACAATTGACAGACAAAGAATAATAAAAAATTTTGAAGAACTACAAGATTTTGAAATTCAAGAATTAAAATCGGTTTTAAAAGAAACTTATATTGACTAAAAAGAAAAAACTTAGGAATTGTAAATTACATTGTGGGATTGTGTAAGCTTCCCCCAAAACCAAACAGTTTAAAAATAGATGAAATATTAATTTTAAGCGTTGAATAAATGATGAACACAAAAAAGGAACAGAAAGACCTCTATAAAAAGATGAAATTTAAGGTAGGCGTCTTTCAGATAAAGAATACAGTAAATCAGAAAATATTTATTGGCAGCAGTATCGATTTGGATGCCATGTGGAACAGAATAAGAACTGAATTGCGTTATGGTGGCTGCCCAAACTCGGAGTTACAAAACGACTGGGAAAAATTTGGAGAAGAGAATTTTGAATATGAAATACTCAGCGAAATAAAACAGGACGAAGAAACAAACATTAACTTCCGCAAAGAAGCCAGACAACTGGAGGAAATGTTTATAGAAGACTTACAGCCTTTTGGAAACAAAGGTTATAATACGAGAAAGGAAGCACCGAAGATATAAGAACGTCTACTCTCCAAACATCATTTCGTACGGACGGGCAATCGCTTCCTGCAACTCGCTAATGCCAATATAGCGGCTTTTGCGAATGTACTCGCGCCCATCGAAAAATACGAGAATGGTGGGGGCTGCAAAAATGCGATTCTGTCCGGCTACCCCAGGCAACAGATCCGATTTTATGTAAGCCATTTTTATTTTGGGGAATTCATTTTCGAGCAACTGCTGCACTTTTGGTTTTAATACTTTGCAAACATTACAGGCTTCTGTCGAAAAATAAGCCAGTAGAGCAGGCTCCTGCTTCAGCTCTTCAAACTCTTCAAAACTCGAAATTTCTATGTACATCCTCTTTTCTAATAATTTCCAACACTTAACATGACCAGTGTGCACGCTTCTACGGCTTCAATATTATTTTCTTCCAATAGATTTTTAAACTCCGGATTTTCGGTGCCGGGATTGAAAATTACGCGTCGTGGTTTTAGTTGCAACACCTTTTCATAATATTCAGGTTGCCACTGCGGCCCGACATACAAACTAACGGTATCGATATCCTCACGCGGAAAATCGGTGGTAATATTCACATCATCGACCTTTCCTTGGCGTTTGGCCAAAGCAAGAACCGGGTGCCTGTGATTGCGCAGCGAACGAATGGCCATATTCGAATACCTCGAAGGATTTTCGCTTGCTCCGATTACCAAAGTCTTTTTTTCATTCATGATTTTTGCAATAAAACTATAGCAGTAACACTGATCCCTTCTTCACGACCTTCAAAACCCAGTTTCTCGGTAGTCGTTGCTTTTACCGAAATACAATCGATATCAACACCAAGTACCTCAGCCATAATTTCTTCCATCTGTGGAACAAAAGGGGTTAACCTGGGTTGTTGCGCACTTATTGATGCGTCGAGATTTACAAGTTCGTAACCTTTTCCCTTCACCAGATCGTAGGACCGCTTTAGTAAAATTTTGCTGTCGATGTTTTTAAATTCTGCCGAATTATCAGGGAAATGAGTTCCGATATCGCGAAGTTTTAAGGCTCCCAGCAATGCATCACAAATAGCGTGTATCACCACGTCGCCATCGGAATGTGCCACTGTTCCCTTATGATGGGGAATTAAAATACCGCCCAGCCACAAGCTTTCTCCTTCGGCCAAACGGTGTACATCGTATCCTATCCCAACTCTGAAACTCATCAGCGTTGTTTTCCAAAAGCATCGATATCAAACGAAAGCGAGAATCTCAGTGTATTTTCGAGCGGGTGATTTCGTTGCGTTGGCAACAGGTATGAAAAATCAAGCGCAAAAACGTTCATCTTCAAACCGGCACCGGCTGTCAGAAACTGACGGTTACCCTTGTTCTCGTTTTCATAAAAATAACCGGCACGTATTGCAAACTGTTTGTTATACCAATATTCGACACCAGCAGACCAGGTGATTTCCTGGAGTTCTTCTTTAAAACCTCCCGGCGCATCACCAAACGATTTAAAGATACCTTCGATCACACCAATATCAGAGTTTATACCGCCAGCCCAAATTACATCGCCTGTTCCGTAGTTAGTTGAATCAATCGGAGGCGTGGGGACCAATAATTTATTGGCTTCTACCGAAAACGAAAAGCTATTGTAATCATCAAGTTCCATGGTATACGAAGCCCCTAATTTCAGGGTCGTCGGAATAAAATCCTTTACTTCGCCATCGGTGTACGAAATTTTAGCTCCGATATTCTGAATATTAACACCGGCGTTGAAAATATTGTTTTTTCTATTTACCCGTAATTCCTTGTGATAATAAAACGCAACGTCGGCGGCAAACGAATTGCCGGCATGTGTTTCCACCCCGTTTACCAACTGACCTCCTGTAAGGTCGGAACGAATATAACGAACGGCTACGGCACCCGACCAGGTTTCTGAAAGTAACCTTGAGTATGCCAGGTCAATTGCAAATTCATTCGGGCTTTGCTGGCCCATAAATTCTCCCTGATCGGACGTAAAAATGATATCGCCCAACGTGAAATAACGAAGCGAAGTACTCAGTCCCTGAACATCATCAAGCTTTTTATAAAAGGTCAAATATGCCAGGTTGATGTCGTCAACAAGGTTACGTAACCAGGGCGAATACGAAAGTCCAACACCCATGTCGCTCTCCATAAATACATATTTGGCAGGGTTCCAGTGTTGTGAATTTACATCCGAACTGGTACCTACGCCAACATCACCCATACCGCCTGCACGCGAATCGGGAGTTATGGCTAAAAACGGAACTGCGGTTGTTATGGTGTTCGCACCCGATAAAGTTCCCTGTGCAAGTATGTTTTGAGAAGCTAACACTGTCAGGATCAAAACAAAAAGTAAACGAAAAGATCTCTTCATAATATTTTTAGAATTGAGCGTGCAAATATAAAACAATTGTTTTTGTATGCCTATTATTATACCTAAGTGAACGGATGTTTTTGGTAAAAATTTTGTTCGCCTGATAAATTTATCGGGCAATTATCATTTTACCTGATTTCGAAGAAATTATCCCATCGCTATTTTTAACAATAGCCCGGTAAATATATACTCCTGAAGTAGCAGCAACTTTTGATTCGGAAAGATCCCAACGCACCGGATTTGATTTGCCGGCGCTAGACCCCACCGAAGTTTGAAAGCGATCGACCGAACGACCCGAGCGATCGTAAATATCAAAAATAACATCGAGCGAGGCGTCGTTTTGGTTGTGTTCGATCACAAAGTAGGTGTATTCCGAAGCTGGGTTCGGATAGTTCGTGATGTCGCGGATCAATAAATCACCTGTAACTTCAAATTCGATTTCCACTTCTGACGAATTATTGGCTACGTCCCAGGCTTTTAGTGTAAGCGTGTGTTGCCCGGGTAAAAGGTTCTTTAACTGATATGCGATGCTTCCACTGGTATAATCATCGCTACCGGCCTGGTAATAATTATTAAGAATAGATACATTTGAATAGTCGTTGTCGAGTACCGCCGTGATATCGTGTCCAATCCCGGTTCCAACCGTGTTGATTCCGTTTTCGTCGGATAAATTGGCTAACAAAATCGGATTTGCCCCCGTTTTATCACCCGGTTTAAAATTTTCAGAATCGAGGAATAGCTCTATATCCGGTCCTTCGTTATCCGAAACAATTGAACCATTTCCACCAATCTCAAAATTTTCGTAGGCGCCGTGAGCATCTTCTTCACCGTTATCGGCATAATACAATATTTTGCCGTTGCCAATGCTATACGAAATATCTTTTGGGACCACGAAGCTAAAGGTGAACGATCCGTTCTTCACGCTCGCCTTACCTTTATATATAATGTTTTCGCGCACTTTGAACTCAAACGGTGTTTCCCCCGAGTTTCCAAGTGTTTTCATTTTCATTTCCTTGTCGTAAACAGTGGGGATAAGCGTCCCGTTAAAATCATCGATTTGGTTTCCGAAAGCATCGGCGATATAACCGCTTACGGTTACTTTTTGCAATGCCCCGATCGTTTGTTTTTCGGTTTCAGCGTCCTTCGAATTAATGGTTTCGGTAACTACTTTGTACTTCGGATATGATAATTTTAGCGCAGGGTCGGCCAGCAATGAGAAGTTCCGCTTGTTTACCGAATTTCCAATATTAATTTTCGCCAAACGCATTACATCTCCCATACGATAATGTTCGCCGTTCTGATCGTTATCAAAAATTACACTGTAAAAACTTTTACTGAGTTTAAAATTGGCGGTTGCATATACCACGCGTGTAGTCGAGAAAAGCCCAATTCCGCCGCCGTTGGGATTAAGCAAAATATATTCTCCAGCCGATGTATCATCTCCATCGAAACGCGAAAATTCGCAGGTGGCGGTTACAAAAATAGGCATAGTATTAGCGTTCGTCCACGAATTAATATCGCTGATATCGAGTACCCGCTCGTGCGCTAAAAAGCGTTCGTTGGCATGGCCAATGTAATTTAAAATCAGCACTCCGTCCCTGACACATTCGTTTATAGCAGTGTTCACATCGGTGTACCGTTCGCCCGAAGGTGTTACTTCCTGCACATACGAATCAAAATATATTTTGTCGGTAAGAAAAGCCTTATTATTTTGATTTACCGAATCGGCCAATTCTTCTGATTGTTTCATATGAAGCCTGGAGTCTTCGTCGTCGCCAATAAACGTGATTATATTTCGCCAGCTTCCAAGAGCTTCCGGTTTGTAATAGCGTTTTACTTTGTCGACAACCAATTGTGCTTCATACTTTGTTGATGCCGGAATCCGCCCTATTCCAAGATCAATTGCCCCAATGTAAACACTCTCGTCGGCGTCGAGCATCACGAAATAATCATCGGTAACAAACGAAGAGGTGGGTGTAAGTGAGTTATCGGACTGGTAGGTTGGAATAAAATTATGACCCCCGTTTTTAATGTTTTTATTGTCGTAACTACCATCGCCAAACAAAAGCACATATTTAAGTGTACTTCCCCGGTCGTAAAACATTTTAACGAAATTACGGATACCCGTAGCATTTTTACTTCCCGAACTAAATTCGTTGTACACCTTTTCGGCATTAACAACGTCCACCGTCATTCCATCGTATTCGCGATGAAAATTGGCAAGATCTTCAGCCGGCCCCATAAAATCGGGATGCGAAATAATCAGAAATTCAGGACTTGTCAATGCGTGCAGGTTTTGATTTTCGACCTCGCCAACCAAAGTCGGAACAGGAAAATCGCCACCGGTTTTAAAAACCACATATTCCTGCAATTCATCAGCAGGTCGACGAAATTTGAAAGTAACATCGTTCAAAGTTCCCGAAATTTCCTTTGGATTATTCAGATCGCTTACATCCATGATTTTGGTTGTAGCGCCAGCATTTTCAATCGAAAACTCCACCACATTTCCTTTTCCGGCCGAAGCCACGTCCCTAAAAAACAAAGGCTCATCTCCCGCAATCAAAATTCGACGGTAGTTTAATTCCAGGTAATCGTTCCAGGCTTCAGCATTCGAATTCGTTGCCGAATATTTTAGGTCAACCTTAAGTGTTCCATTCGAAATTACCGTTGTAAAACGCGCGTTTTGTTCATTAGCATATAAACCATAGGTATCATTGGTATTCACGGCCGAGAAACTTAAAGTCCCGAGCGTGGTTCCATTTCCGCTTGCTTGCATAGATGAAGCATTGTAACTGCGCGCAGCAGCATTTACAAAAATGTTTGCCTCGCTTCCCGATTCAACATCGGTTGGAGTAAATGAATAACTGCGTATCGTTCCGTTGCTGAACTTTTCCCCAAACCATTGTTTTCCAGAACCAAGTGGCAGAAGATTATAAATATCGTTTTCTATAAAAGCATAATCATCAAAACTATTCACCGAATGAGTAACAGGATCGATTGTTGAAGGAATAAGTTCCGGCTCTTTATTTCCGCCATTCTCGCTCAGGAAAAAATATCCGCTGCTTGTGTAATCGTTGTTTTTGTGCCGGAAATTTCCATCAACACCAGGGTTCCATGTAGTTGCGCCCGGTGCATAAAAGAAAAGGCATTGCTCTCCCCCGTTTGTATTTCGCCACACGGCACATTGTTCGAGGTCGTCGTAAACGATTTCGCCCGGATTTTCGGATAATGCCAGTGCCCCACTGCCATATACTTTTACGTTTACCGGATCATTAAACCCCCAGTCGCTAAGTTTTGAATACGGGATTTTGTAAACCCCCTTTTTTGAGGTGCGAATCTTAATCCATTTCCCGGAACTAAGTACAGATGAACTTTTCCAAACATTAGCAACTATTTCACTTTTTAGTTGAGGAACCGGAATTTTACGTACATCAAATGCCTTTAACCGAAATATTTTCCCGTCCTGTTTGATGATGGCAGGCAGGCTCATTTCTTGTTTCCAAATGTCGCCTGATTTCATAAAATGAGATTTTACAGCCAGTTCTTCAGGAACCAAAGCAAGAATTTCTTCTGGCAGAATTTCCGTGATTTCTTCGTATTCGGGGCTTTGTACAACGATTTTAACGTTCTGCTGTTCATATCTGCTTTCGTACAAACGGGTATAAACCGGCAGTTCCGGACCACTTTGTGGGAAACCCGGATTCTCAAGCCAGGCCACAAAACCATCACCTTCTTCATAATTGCCAATTTCAGCCGACCAGTCAAGAAACACCCGTTCTGTCTGCACATCGCTGTTTACAAAGCTTACCAGAATTACAAAAATCAGCAGTATACTATTTTTCATAAATGCTTTTCGTTATACCCTTTCGAACGCTTCCAGGTGCAAAATATTGTTGTACTCAAAGCTTGATTACAGACAATAAACCTTGGCATTCGGGCGTTAAAGATATCAACATCCTTGAAAACTTGGGTGAAATATTGAAATACGTGAACAATAACAATTGAACAAATTAGTTATATTTGTGTCGATTGGAAAATTTAATTCTAAAAATGCATTTAATGAGATTAAAACCACTGTTCATTTTTGGTCTGGCCGCGCTCGTGTCCGGATGTAGCCTGTTCGGAAAAGGTGGAAAAGATACATCAAGAACAACCGGTTGGACTTATAATGACGCTGAAACAGGAAATATCCCGAATATTTCGGGGTACGAACAGGAAGCAGGCCCCGGTCTTGTTTTTGTTCAGGGTGGTACTTTTACCATGGGACGCGTAGAACAGGATGTCATGTACCGGAATGATAACTTTCCGCGCCGGGTAACAGTTCCTTCTTTTTATATGGATGAAACAGAAGTGTCGAATCAGGACTACCGCGAATTCACACACTGGACTGCCAGGGTTTATCCAAATGATTTGAAAAGATTGAAATCAATAACTCCCGATTCAAGTGTTTGGAGAACACAACTGGGATACAACGAACCATATGTAAATAATTATTTCCGTCATCCGGCTTATTCAGAATATCCGGTGGTAGGCGTATCATGGGAACAGGCTGAAGCTTATTGTTCATGGCGTACTGACCGGGTGAATGAGCAAATTCTTGTGGAGAAAAAGATTTTGACGCACGACCCCGCCCAGGCAGGGCAAAATATATTTACCTCTCAAACATACCTTGGCGGAATGTATGAAGGTGCCGCAGGCGACAAACCCATTGAAAATCCGGATGGTACAACTCGCCGCGTAAAATGGGAAGATGGTGTACTTCTCCCGGTTTATCGTTTACCCACCGAAGCCGAATGGGAATATTCAGCTTATGGCTTAATTGGAAATACGGATGGAGAGTTGCTCACTGATCGTAAAATGTATCCATGGAATGGAGCTTATTTAAGAAGCGACTCTAAAAAAGAAAAGGGACAGATGAAAGCCAACTTTGTTCGTGGACGAGGTGACATGATGGGGATGGCTGGTGCTTTGAATGACAATGCGGATGTTTCTGCCCCTGTTTTCTCTTACGATCCAAACGATTACGGCCTTTACTGTATGGCGGGTAACGTAAACGAATGGGTTGCAGATGTTTATCGCCCAATGTCATACAACGACATGGATGAATTTAGCCCTTTCCGTGGGAATGTTATTACCGAATACCGTCGCGATGCCAATGGCCAATTAGTACGAAATGAATATGGCGAATTGATAAAGGATACCATCCAGGGAATGGACTACCGCAACTTTGGCGATGGGGACAAATTGTCGCAGATTGTTGAAGGTGATGACTGGAATACTGTCCAGGACCCGGGAACAAAAGGAATGTATGTTCAGGATGATCAACCCGGAGCACTTTCGTCGCTCATCAGCGATGAAGTCAGGGTTTATAAAGGCGGTTCGTGGAAAGACCGTCCTTACTGGCTGGTTCCGGGAACACGTCGCTATCTGGAACAAAACAAAGCACAAAACGATTTGGGGTTCCGCTGTGCTATGACCAGGGTAGGAAGTCCGCAAGGAATGTAATAAACACTTTTATTATAGAAAGAAGCTTCATTTTCAGGGATGAAGCTTTTTTTGTGCCATCTTGTTTATATTTTTGAATTATGAGTGATTTGGGAAAAATATACCCGCGTTTTTTGACTGCCACCGGAATTTCTACTGACAGTCGGAAAATTGAAGAGGGATGTGTGTTTTTTGCCTTAAAAGGCGAAAACTTTAATGGGAACAAATATGCTGCTGATGCCATCCGGCAAGGAGCCTCGTTTGCCATTATCGATGAGAAGGAATACGAATCATCAGATCAAACTATTTTGGTTGACAACGTACTACTTTGCCTGCAACAACTAGCGTTGTATCATCGCCGGCAACTCGGAATCCCAATTCTCGGAATTACCGGGACCAATGGCAAAACTACCACCAAGGAACTGATTGCAGCAGTTCTTGCAAAAAAGTTCAAGGTTTCGTTCACCCAGGGAAATTTGAATAATCACATTGGCGTTCCACTGACACTCCTTCGAATGAACGGCAAAACTGAATTTGGTGTGGTTGAAATGGGGGCTAATCATCCTGGTGAAATTGCTGATCTCTGTCAAATTGCCGACCCTGATTATGGAATAATCACTAACATAGGAAAAGCACATCTCGAAGGTTTTGGGTCGTTCGAAGGAGTAATTAAAACCAAAAGCGAGTTGTACGAATACCTGCACGCAAAAAACGGCACTGTTTTTTACAACAACGATAACAAACTTCTCGAAAAAATCGGGGCAGATCTACGGCATCGGATTTCTTACGGAACCTGCGAAGCCGATTTTAAAGGCGAACCGGTTCAGTCGCCACCTTACATTCATGTGAAAGCCAATTTTGCAAAAGGCGTGCTCTACCTTAACTCGCGATTGATCGGGGATTACAATTTCGAAAATATAATGGCGGCAGCTTGTATTGGGAATTATTTTGAAGTGGATCCGCTAAAAATACAGGAAGCGATAAAAGAATATATTCCCAGTAACAATCGTTCGCAACTCATCCAGAAAAATAATCTGAATATTGTAATGGATACGTACAATGCCAACCCAACAAGTATGAGGGCTGCCATTCTTAGTTTCACTTCAAATGTTCAGGATGAAAAATTCATGATACTCGGCGATATGCTGGAACTGGGAGAATACGCACAACAGGAACACCGCAACATACTTGAGTTGATACATGAGAAAGGGTTTAAAAATGTGCTGCTGGTTGGAAAACAATTTATGGCAATAAAAAACGATTTTCACTACTCAGCCTTTGAAAATGTGGGAGAACTGTGTTCTTATTTGCAGGAAAATCCAATAAAAAACGGGACCCTTTTAATTAAAGGATCCCGCGGTATTCAGCTCGAAAAAGCGCTTCAATATCTTAGTTAGCCAATGGCTTTTCAACTTTTAAAACGTCGGCAATAGCTTTTTCAAAGGTTGGTTTTGGCAACGCACCCAAAGCCATTTGTGGTTGACCGTCAACCGGAACAAACAACAACGATGGGATACTTTGAATTCCAAACATACCGGCAAGCTGTTGTTCATCTTCGGTATTTACTTTGTAGATAACAATTTTATCACCGTATTCCTTTTGCAATTCTTCCAAAACAGGGGCTACAATTTTACACGGACCACACCAGTCAGCATAAAAGTCAATCATACAAGGCACCGAGCCTTCGTATTTCCAATCTTTGTTTACGTCGAAATTGAAAACTTTCGCTTTGAATGTTTCCAGAGTTAAATGTTCTAACATGATTCTTATTTAATTTTATTTAAAATATCTAACTATATACATATATCGATGCAAATATAATGCCATCCATTCAATCTACAAGATACCACTTAAAATCACGCAAATAATTGTAATTTTGACACAATTTTTCTCAGAAGTGGCAGAAACAGTAGTTAAATAAGTGGTTCTGGCAGATTCTGAAAGCTGCAAAAATTGCAGAAAGCACTCTTCGAAAAGGTCAGAATTCATATTCGCTTAACATCGGGGGGTTGAAAAAAGAAGAAATGAAGAAACTGAAAAACAGAATATTCGACCACATATCGGAGGTTGCCGACAACATGAACCTGGAAACCTATGTAATTGGCGGTTATGTGCGCGACCTCTTTCTCAAACGTCCTTCAAAAGACATTGATATTGTTACAATTGGGAGTGGAATTGAACTCGCAAAAGCGGTGGCGGCCAGTTTAAAACCTTCGCCGAAAGTTAATGTCTTCAAAAACTTTGGGACTGCCATGCTGAAATATAAAGATCTGGAAATTGAATTTGTAGGTGCACGAAAAGAATCGTACCAAAGAAATTCGAGAAAACCGATTGTCGAAGATGGGACCTTGAGCGATGATCAGAACCGCCGTGATTTTACGATCAACGCTTTAGCCCTCGGACTAAATACCGCTAATTTTGGAAAATTACTCGATCCTTTTGGTGGCATCCATGATCTTGAAAACAAGATCATCAGAACACCGCTTGATCCTGACATCACTTTTTCGGACGATCCCCTGCGAATGATGCGTGCCATTCGATTTGCCACCCAACTCAATTTTGAAATTGAATCTTTTACCTTGCAGTCGATCGCAAAAAACCGGGACCGGATCAGGATTGTTTCCGAAGAACGGGTTATCGACGAACTTAACAAGATTATTCTTGCATCAAAACCTTCGGTAGGATTCAAGCTACTGGAAGAAACAGGTTTGCTCGCTATCATTTTCCCTGAATTACAGGCAATGAAAGGGATCGACCGGGTTAACGGAATTGCACACAAAGATAACTTTTATCATACGCTTGAAGTACTCGACCGGATTGTACCCAACACCGATAACTTGTGGTTGCGGTGGTCTGCCATTCTGCACGATATAGCCAAACCTGCAACCAAGAAGTTTGTTGAAGGACAAGGATGGACTTTTTATGCACACAATTTTATCGGAGTCAAAATGATTCCTAAAATCTTCCGCAGGATGAAACTTCCGCTGAACGAGAAAATGAAATTTGTACAAAAAATGGTACAACTTCACATGCGGCCAATTGTACTCTCTGAAGAGGTCGTAACCGATTCGGCGGTGCGACGTCTCTTATTCGAAGCCGGCGACGATATCGACGATCTGATGACCTTATGCGAAGCCGATATCACTTCGAAGAACCCCGAAAAAGTGAAACGTTACATGAAGAACTTTAAAGTGGTTCGCGAAAAACTAAAGGAAATTGAAGAAAAAGATGCAGTCCGGAATTTTCAGCCTCCGGTTGATGGCGAACTCATCATGAAAATCTTTGACCTCGCTCCTTGTCGCGAAGTGGGACTTATAAAAGACGCTATAAAAGATGCCATTCTTGACGGTGAAATCCATAACGATTACGAAGAAGCGTTTCAGTTTATGATGAAAAAAGCTGAAGAGTTGGGATTGAAACCCAGAAATTAATGAATTTCAAGTGTTAGTTTTACTGGCAAATGATCAGCGAATCCTCCCTGATATTGAAAGCCATTGTAGGTCCGGTTTGGTTTTTCGCCACCGTATCTTTCATCGGGTTCCAGTAGAAACTTCTCCCGCGTGACTTGCGCCCATTCGGATTTTGTAGTTACGCCATTTTTCGCATTTAACAAGCCATCTGAAACAATAATCTGATCGAAAACAAACCACTGCGACTGGTATTTTATGGTACCATTCCCGGTTAATCCCCAGGCTGAAGATAAGTTGTGCAACCTTCCTGCTTCAGCATTTAATAATTGTTGGATACTTTCGTCCGAAGGCTGATCATTGAAATCTCCCATCACAATGATTTTGATATTGGGATCCTTACTAAAAAGCGAATCCGTTTTTTGCTTGAGCAAAGCCGCCGCTTTGTTTCTCCATTCTTTTGTTTCAAGCAATCCGGAATATCTTGAAGGCCAGTGATTAATAAAAAAATGTAGCGTGTCGATCGCATTCAAAGTTCCTTTAACGTATAAGATTTCCCGGGTACGTCGAACCAAACCATCCTCGTTTAACAGTGGAAAATAATCATAGCTTACCGGATTAAATAAATCAGCATTGTATAACATTGCGACATCAATCCCACGCGGATCGGGAGAATCTTTGTGAATAATTCGTAGAGGATAACTTTTCAAGGCTGTTTTCCCGATCAGATGCTCAAGTACATCTCTGTTTTCGATTTCACACAACCCGATAACTGCTGGTGTGCTCCAGCCCGAAGCGGCTAAAATTGCCTTTGATATTTGCTCAATCTTATGCTGGAAACGTCGATATGTCCAGTGTCTGTCTCCTTCAGGAGTAAACTCATCGTCGTTTACAGTAGTATCATTTTCCCAATCAAAAACATTTTCAGTATTATAAAATAAAACCGAAACAGGTTCTGAATCCTGACCGGGGGACTCATTAAAAAGAAAGAAAAGAAATATGAGAATGAGATTACTCCTCATTTTTTTTGCTTACCCGTTCGTAAGCTCCCAGATCGGGGCCGTCATCGTTGGTTCTATTCCTGTTTAGAATATCGAGCGGGAATTTCACCGCATATTCCATCGCCCCCGCGTCGATTGCTGCGGACAAGGAATCCAGTTCGTAAACGTATTCGTACGGATCCACAAATTGTGGATCGGCTGCTACACCCTTCAAAACCCGATTAAAGTGTTCTTTATTTGAAGTATTCAAAGTATCAGGAACCTGCAAAATGCAATGGTCGAAAAGAAAATTGAAAGCGCTTTCGCCGTTGTTTCCCAACTCCAGTTCATTACTTATATTTCCATATACAATGCTGTTCCCGAAAGTAGCTTTTTCAAGGTCTCCGGTATACGTAACTTTCGAACCATCGCTACCTTCAATCACTAAAATATTCGAGAGAACAAGCGACGCGGTTGAACGTGCCTTGCTCCCGTAATTTCCCCAATAATTGGCAATGGTTGTGTGGTAAAATTCGTAATCGCCACCAACCAGCAATGCTGCGGCATAAAACCCACAGTTGGCAATTACACTGTTGTAAGAATATACCTTCGACTTTATGGCAAATAATCCGGCATAAGCCATATTCTCAATTTTCGAGTTTGTGAGTCTTACCGACGCGAAACCTTCGTGTTCGATAGTTCCGACCTGTAATCCAATATTCGCATTTTTAATCGTAACGTAATTGAAAACATTATTATGACTGCCTGAAAACAGAAGCACGGTATTCCATTGGTCGGGTACATTTTTATATGATGCTTCAAGCCGGTCGGACAGAAACTGAATGGGCTGTTCGAATGTTCCGTCGGCTATTATCGTTCCTTTAACGTATAATCCGGCATTTTTGTGAAAATATATTTTTGCTCCCGGCTCAATAGTAAGCGTAGCTGTGCTGTCGACCAATGCATAATCGTAAACCAGATAAGGTTTTTCAGCGGTCCAGGTGCTGGTTCCAATTTTTTCGCCTTTAATAAGTGTGAAATCCTGCCCGTAGGCAACCAGTTGTACATCCTGCAAATTGGTATTGGTAGAAAACACAATTGAGTCTTGCACCACCATCGGTAAATTTTGTCCTGTTGGATCAATTGTTACTTCAACAAAAATGTATATGCTGTCGTGCCCGGGCACCTCCACGTCAAACAAATCGTTACCCACCATTCCGTTCACATTTAGTCGGAAGCTCGACATCTCCCCACCAGCGAGCCGGATACTTGAAACCAGGATAGGTTCTTCGTACTGATTTTTTACTGTAAAACGTTGAGTGGTTGAACCGATTGTTGTAAATATGGTGTCGAAAGTAACCGTGTCGGCTGAGAACTTAAGCTGGGCATCGGGCGAACTCATATATCCCTCATCTTCACACGCAAACAAGGTGACAAAAAGTATAACTACTGCAAATATGTAGAGTAGATTTCTGCCCAATTCAGTTCTGTTTTAGTAAGTAACGAAATATACCTATGGTATAGTATGCAAATATAACAATTCAATTTACATTTTTTAACATTTCCTTACAACCAGAAATATTATTGAGCATCTTTTTTTGAAATTATAAGCAATCCTGCAAAAGTGATGAGTCCATTCAGGATTAAAAGTTCGAAACCGAATTGATAACCGTTGAACAGTAGTGCAGAATTAATGGATATCAAATAACAAAGGACTGGAGAAATCACTGCCACCAGCGGAACCCATTTGTCCTTCACCTTTCGCCTGGTAAACATTCCAAAAACAAAAAGTCCGAGAATTGGCCCGTACGTGTAACCTGCAACTTTGAATACTGCCACCACAATACTCTGATTATTAATGGCCCGGAATAAAAGAATTACCACAATTAGCAGCACAGAAAACATCAGGTGCGACCACTTTTTTATTCGACGTCTTTTATGCTCTTCGAAGCGCTCGATCTTTAAAAAATCGATACTAAAAGAAGTAGTTAACGCGGTTAATGCTGAATCGGCACTGGAATAGGCAGCTGCTGTAATTCCCAATAAAAAAGCAATTCCAACCGGAATACCAAAATGTTGCAAAGCCAACATTGGATACAGATCATCGCTATTTTCAGGCAATGCTATTCCATGTTCTTTCGCAAAAATGTATAAAAGTACCCCCAGGCTCAGAAACAAGATTACCGTAACCAAAAATGAGGCGCTAAAAACCAGCATATTTTTTTGAGCTTCCTTTTTATTCTTACAAGTCAGATTTTTCTGCATCATGTCCTGATCCATCCCCACCATTACTATTGTAATAAACATACCGGCAAGAAATTGTTTCAGGAAATGATCGCCAGAGCGCCAATCCCAGAAAAAAATCGTTGAGTTCGGGTCTGTGTAAACTTCACGGATCAGTCTTGAAAAATTCAGATCGAGGCTGCGCGAAATAGCAACAATCGTGAAAATAACAGCGCTAACCAGAAAAAGCGTTTGTAAAGTGTCGGTCCAAACAATGGTTTTTATTCCACCCCTGAAAGTGTAGATCCAAATTAACGCGATAGTAAGAACTACCGTTAAAGTAAAAGGAATATGGAACGCATCGAAGAAAGCGATTTGCAAAACCCCGGCTACCAGGAAGAGACGGAAAGCTGCTCCAATCAGTTTGGATATCAAAAAAAAGAACGACCCGGTCTTGTATGAGCGGGGACCAAAGCGTTGTTCGAGAAAAGAATAGATCGACACCAGGTTCAACCGATAGTACATAGGCAGTAAGAATCCGGCTACCAACCAGTAACCCACCACATTTCCCAGAACAAATTGCAAATACGAAAAGGCTGAATTTCCGACCTCGCCCGGCACCGAAATAAATGTAACGCCCGACAAGGTTGCCCCCACCATGCCAAAAGCTACCAGGTACCACGGCGACTTTCGGTTAGCCGTAAAAAAAGCCTGGGTATCCGCATTTCGTGAAGTAATTTGCGAAATAAGGATCAATATCAAAAAATAACCTAAAACAATTCCAAGTACCAGGTACGGGCTCATAACTTTTATTCAAAATCGGGGTATAATAAATACTTTTTACGAAGCGCTTTGTAAGCTTCCAGTTCAGGCTTCCAGCTTTTTAGAATTTCGGCTTCGGTTTTGCCTGCCCTGATTTGTTCAATAAGATCGTCGGTCCCGGCCAACAAATTAAGCCAGCGCTCGCGTGTCAGAAAATCTTTTTGGTTTTGAAATTTATAGTAAAAATCCAGGAAATATTTCAAGGTAAAAGTGGGCACTTCTTTCAATTCCCGTAAATCGATGCCATAACAAATTTGATTTTTGTGAAGAGGATTATCAGAAACACCCCGAATGCTGCGCGGAATAAACTCAAAAGTGCCCAACTCTTTATTCGGCCCGCCAATAACCTGAAACGGAAAATCGGTGCCACGCCCGATACTCACGCTGGTAGCTTCAAAGAAACACAACGACGGATACAATCGTACAGCCAAATCGTTGGGCAAATTTGGAGATGGCCGTTCAGGCAATAAATAAAGCGTATTATGATCGTAGTTTTTTACCGGAATTACAGTAAGATCACACTTATCCGGCGAATCATACCAATTTTCTCCGTTAATCATTTGGGCCAGTTCACCAACCGTGCAACCGTGTACAATCGGAATCGGGTCCATACCAACAAACGACTGAAATCCTTCTTTACGAATGGGGCCGGCCACGTAATCTCCGTTCGGGTTTGGACGATCGAGAACAACCAAGGGGACATTGTTTTCAGCACAAGCTTCCAAAACAAGGTGCAAAGTTGAGATGTAGGTATAAAAACGACAACCTACATCCTGAATATCAAAAATCATTACGTCCAAATCTTTCAGTTGTTTGGCAGTGGGCTTACGATTTTCGCCATACAACGAATAAACATGCAAACCAGTGGCTGCATCCACTCCATCTACTATCTCGCCGCCATTGGCTACGTCGCCTCTGAAACCGTGCTCGGGTGCAAAAATTTTATCCACTTTAACATTTTTTCCCAGAAGCACATCTACCAGGTGCTCATCCCCTATCATCGAAGTGTTGTTCACCACCACTCCAACTCTTTTATCTTTTATCAAAGGAAGATAAAGATCGGTTTGGGCCGCCCCAACAACGGGATTTTGTGCTTGAAAAGCCTGTGAACAAGCCGTTGATAAAAGCAAAAGAATGAGAATGAAATTTATTCTGAACATCAGCGTTAAAACATTACATTTGCGTACGAAGATAGATTTTAAATTTTTTAAAAAGCAATCGATTCAAAGAAAAATGAAACCAACCAACATCCTATATTTACTCTTAATCCTATTACTGTATTCAGGTTCGGGTGTTAAAGCACAGGAAGCTCCGTTTTTAAAATTCAAAGACGATCCCTGGGTGGAAAGCCAGTTGCAAACGCTGACCTTAGATGAAAAAATTGCCCAATTAATGATTGTTACGGTTTATCCGCGACAAAATGATGCAAGTAAAAACAATGTAATTAAAACGATCCAAGAACAAAAGCCAGGCGGGATATTGGTTATGCAGGGCGATCCGGTAAAATCGGCAGCCTGGATAAACGAATTTCAAAATGCTTCGTCGGTCCCGTTACTCGTAGCAATCGATGGAGAATGGGGGCCTTCGATGCGCATCGACAGTGCCATTGCTTATCCTTACGCACAGGCACTGGGAGCGGTGCAAGACACCGGCCTGATTTACCAAATGGGAAAAGAATTTGGCGAACAAATGAAAATATTGGGTGTACAAATGAATTTTGCACCCGATGCCGATATCAATACCACACCTGGCAACCCCGTTATTAATTTTCGTTCGTTTGGCGAAGAAAAAGATAACGTGGCGCTGAAAGCATGGATGGTGGCCAAAGGGATGCAAGACGCGGGGGTGATTGCCGTTGCCAAGCATTTCCCGGGACATGGCGACACTCAAAGCGATTCACACCTGACGCTCCCACTCATTAATCATTCAAAAAACAGGCTTGATCAAGTAGAATCTTATCCTTTTCGCTACCTCGCTGAAAAGGGGATTTGCGGAATAATGACGGCGCACCTGAATGTGCCGGCACTCGATCCTTCAGGAAAGACGTCATCGCTCTCAAAAAAAGTAGTGACCGCTTACCTCAAAGATGAAATCGGATTTAAAGGATTTGTTGTAACCGATGCAATCAATATGAAAGGGGTTCAATCGGAACCGGGCCGCGCAGGGGCGGAAGCGCTGATTGCCGGTAACGACATGGTTGAATTCGTTCCCGATCTTGGGAAAGCGATTCAGGGAGTAAAAAAAGCTATCGACAAAAAGGAGATCACGGTAGAAGAAATCGACACAAAATGCCGAACTGTACTTGCCTTAAAGCGTTGGGCAAAGCTAAATAAATACCAGGCTGCGGCCCTCGACGGTCTGACCAAAAAACTTAATGCGCCAAACTTTGAGGTAACGCAACGAAAACTGACCAGGGCTTCGTTAACGGTGTTGCAAAACGACGGAATTTTGCCGGTTCAGGATCTGGAGAAAAGAAAGATTGCATCCATAAGTATCGGGGGGGATGAAGAATCTGCTTTTCAGAAAATGCTTGCAAACTATACCGAAATTGATCATTTCGTGTTACCAAAAGAAGCCAGCGAAAAAGAGTGGTCACAACTTCGGATGAAGCTTTTAAACTATAACCTTGTAATTGCGGCAGTGGAAGGGATCCATATTTATCCTTCGGGGAAATACGGAACCAGCGAGATTCAAAGAAAAGCGGTGTCGGATATAGTCAGCGAAAACAATGCGCTGCTAACGTTTTTTGGGAATGCCTATGCGCTAAAGCATTTCGAAAATATACATCATGCCAAAGGTTTGATTTTGGCGTATCAGAACAATCGCCTTACCCAGGAACTGGCGGCTCAGCTTGTTTTCGGAGCTTTTGGCGCCAATGCAAAACTCCCGGTTACCGTAGATAATCGTTTTAAAGTAAACGATGGAATTATCGTGGAAGGAAACCGCACTTTTTCGTACACCATTCCCGAGGAAGTAGGAATGAGTTCAAAAAAGCTCCTGTTAATCGATACCATTGCCCAAATTGGCCTGGAAGAAAAAGCATATCCGGGATGCCAGGTTTTAATTGCCAAAGACGGTAAAATTATCTACCACAAATGTTTTGGCTACCTTACCTATTCCAACGACGAACCGGTAGAAAAGAACGATTTATACGATTGGGCTTCAATTACCAAAGTTACCGGCCCCTTGCCTGCCATCATGAAAATGGTGGATGAAAAAAAGATAAACCTTGATGATAAACTAAGTAAGTATTGGCCGGCTTTTATCGGGACAAATAAGGAGAACCTGGTTATTCGGGAGGTCCTTGCACACCAGGCACGTCTCGAAGCATATATTGCCTACTGGACCAGTACTGTAGATAAACACGGCAAACTAAATCGTGATGTTTTCAGATACTCTCCCAGCGACGATTTTAACATTCGGATATCGCAACATCTCTATATGAATCCCGGGTACTACAATGCAATGATGGATACACTGAACCGCTCAAGACTGCTTCCACGAAACAAATACCTGTACTCGGGGTTGAGTTTTTATCTGTATCCAAAAATCATTTCGAATTTAACCGGGCAGAATTTTGAAGACTATTTAAAGACAACGTTTTACCTTCCGTTAGGCGCCAGCACAGTTACCTACAATCCTTACCTGCATTTTCCGATGAAACAAATTGTTCCGACCGAAAACGACGATTTTTTCAGAAAAGAAAATCTGCGAGGTTTTGTACACGACGAAGGAGCGGCCATGATGGGTGGAATTTCGGGAAATGCAGGGCTTTTTGGAACCACCACCGACCTGGCAAAAATTTTCCAGATGTATCTTCAGAAAGGATATTTCGGAGGCCGTCGGTACATTTCAGAAAAAACAATGAATGAATTTATACGGATTCAATATCCCGAAAACAAAAACCGACGGGGCCTGGGTTTCGACAAACCCCTGATCGATAATAATAAGAAAGAACTAATTGATGCATATCCGGCTGTTTCAGCCAGTAAAAACAGTTTCGGCCATAGTGGATTTACCGGTACGTTTGCCTGGGCCGATCCCGACAACGGACTATTATTCATTTTTATGTCGAACCGGGTGCACCCTACCCGCGAAAACCAGCGATTGTATCAACTGAACATCCGTACCGAAATGCATCAGGCCATTTACGATAGTATTGAAAAACAATAGGCAACATTTAAAAAATGTTAATAAGACGGTTAACAAATGCTGTTTTACAACATATCTCCATTTCTTTTTTCATTAAAAAACAGCCACTTACAAAAATCAGTTTTTAGCTTTTTCTACATAATAATATTTACACCCCTCAACGTCCTCAAGTTCAGGCGACTTAATATTTTATTATTAATGATTTAATCCTATCTTTACGTGACTGAGATACGTTCTTTTACAATAAAATTAATCATATAATATCACAGCGATATGGAAAAAAAGATCACATTTAACGAGCTGCGAAAAATTAAAGACAGCTTGCCTGACGGTTCAATCAGAAAAATAGCCGAAGAGTTTTCAGTAACTGAAGAAACCGTCAGGAATTATTTCGGAGGCGCTAATTACATTGACGGGAAATCAGTTGGAATCCATATGGAACCCGGGCCAAACGGTGGTATTGTCCTGCTTGACGACACTGCAATTCTGGATAGGGCCAAGGAGTTAATCGGAGCTGAAGCAGTCTAACAATTCATATAAGAGATTTAAAATATTTAAGAAACTGTTCTATATTTATGGAGCAGTTTTTTTTTGTCAACTACGGACTAAACCTTACTATTATGAAAAATCGATTTCACATCGTAACTTCTATCGCGCTGGCGGTTATTTTTCAAGCCTGCGAGAAACCATGGCAAAATATCTATAACGGTGAAAACCTGGATGGTTTCGAAACCTACATCGGCACACCCTTGCAAGGATTTGATTCGTTGCATGCCCTTGCAACTCCCGAAAAAGTTTTTAGCATTATCGAAGAAAACGGCGAAAAACTGATTCGTATCTCGGGCGAGGTAAACGGATCGCTGGCGACCCTTGATACGTTTTCGGATTATCAACTCGAATTGGTTTTTAAATGGGGAGAAGAGGTTTACACCACCCGAAACAGCGGTTTATTGTACCACAGTTTTGGCGATTTTGGGGCAGCTTTCGGGACCTGGATGACCAACATCGAATGCCAATTAATGCACGACAATCTGGGCGATACTTACCTAATGAATAACACGTGCTGCGAAACCAATGCCAAATTACAAGATGAGCGATATATTTATTCGAAAGATGGCGAACCCACCCGGTTTGGGAAAGATTTTAACGGCGCCGGAATCAAAAAGGCCCAAGACGCTGAGAATCCGCTTGGCGAATGGAACACGGTTGAATTGTACAGCCTGGGAAGAACCACCGTTCATGTAGTAAACGGAATAGTTACAATGGTAAATACCAATACCGGTGTTAACGAAAACAATGGAATCAGATCCTTATCTTCCGGAAGAATCCAGCTTCAATCGGAAGGCGGCGAACTTTTTATAAAATCGCTCCGGATAAAACCCATTACAAAAATACCTGCGAAAATTATTCAGTAAAAATAAAATACCCGCCGCTTCGGCTGCGGGTATTTTTATGCTATAACCAAACTTAAATAATTACTTATGAGTGAGAAATCGTTTCGCGAACAGTTAACCGTAAAAAACACCGTTTTGGGAGTACAGTTTCTTTTTGTTGCCTTTGGAGCCACCGTGCTGGTTCCTTTGCTGGTTGGTATCGATCCGGCAGTCGCTCTTTTTACGGCAGGCGTTGGAACACTGATATTTCATTTGATTACCAAAGGTCAGGTTCCGGTTTTTCTTGGAAGTAGTTTTGCATTTATCGCTCCCATAATCGAGGCTACCAGATTGTATGGCCTTCCCGGTACACTTTCGGGGATTATTGCCGTTGGACTGGTTTACGCGGTGGTTTCGGCATTGGTAAAACTGCGTGGGATCACTTTTGTAGAAAGGCTGTTCCCGGCAGTGGTAGTTGGCCCGGTAATCATGATCATTGGGTTATCACTCGCCTCATCGGCTGTCGACATGGCTAAAACCGACTGGCCATTGGCAGTTATTTCGTTGGGAACCGCCGTCACTGTTGTTATTTTCGGAAAACGCATGATCAAACTCATCCCGATATTTATCGGAATTACCGTAGGTTACACCGTGGCGCTGATCTGGGGAAAAGTAGATTATTCAGCCATCCGCGATGCAGCCTGGTTTTCGCTGCCCGAATTTACAGCCCCAAAATTTAGCTGGCAGGCCATCCTTTATATGGTCCCGGTGGCTATTGCCCCTATCATCGAACACGTAGGTGATATGTACGCCATTAGCGGAGTTTGCGAAAAGAATTTTATTGAAAAACCCGGATTACACCGTACACTGCTTGGTGACGGTATTGCCACCGCCATTGCAGGATTTTTCGGAGGTGTTCCGAACACTACTTATTCTGAAGTTACCGGTGCGATTACGCTTACTAAAGTTACAAATCCGTTTGTGTTGCGAGTGGCTGCAATTACTGCCATTGTATTTGCACTGGTGGGTAAGGTCAGCGGTTTCCTGAAAACGATTCCGCAAGCCATTTTGGGAGGAATCATGCTTTTGCTGTTTGGGATGATTGCTGCAATTGGTATCAAAGCTCTGGTCGACTCCAGGGCAAGCCTTAGCGAAACCCGCAACCAGGTGATTGTTTCGATTGTATTGACTGTTGGAATTGGCGGTGCGGTTATTTCGTACGGACATTTCTCGCTGGCCGGAATTGGGTTGGCCGCCACTGTCGGGATTATCCTGAACTTATTGTTGCCAAAAACAAAGAAGGAGGAATAACGTTCAGTGATCTGTCGCAGTTAGCAGAAAAGAACCGAAATTGAATTCAGTATTACGGAATAATTGATTTTAGATGATGCTTTAGTTTACTTCTTGTTTCTCAGGCAAATACTTCCAAAACCGGCGGGGCATGTGTTGTAGTTGCAACCTCAGGTTTTTTCGTTCTTCGATACTGACATGTTTAAAATACGAGCGCCACAGTTTTTGGTAAAAATCCTCGCCCTCATCGAGCAAAGCCTGTTTCACCTGACCATTGTACGAGTTAAATTGCCTTTTCGAAATCTCCACTTCTTCCACCTTGTCTTTATTATACAAAATTCCATAATTTCGTTTTAAGTCGTAAATCAGCCACTGCTGATCGGTGAAGCGTTTCTGATAATGGTCCACGATCAATGGAAGCACATCGTAGCGGGGTTCGATCCCACAGAAATACATTCCATCTTTGGTGCGTTGAAACCGAACAAACTGCAACATCCGCATCGCTTCCCTTTTTACTTTTTGTGATGTTTGAGCCAGGTACAGGACATCCGAATCGCCAAAATCAGTTTCGAGGTTGAAGTGCCCGCTAAACAGCCGCCGCAAAAAACGATAGATTTTCATTTCAATCCCCAAGTCTTCCGACAAAAAAGCGTAAAAAAGTAATTGTTTGTTCTTCCCCGACAATTTATCCTGAATGCCTTTCCAAACCCGTTCGGCTTTTAAAGGATCGGTTTCAATATCCACACTTTCAACAAACAGATACCGCTGCCCGCCATAACGCGAACAAATATCCACCGGAAAATCTTTTCGGCGGTAACACTCAAATATGGCTGTTAACAGCCCTTCAAAACTATGGTCGTATGTGTAAATTTTCATCAAAATTCTTAATTGCTAATGATAATTCCAATCTTCATCCCCTTGCTCCTTTGTCGCCATTCACCCTTCGAAGGGGGATCAGGGAGATGTTAAGGCCCTGATATTTAGAATCTTAGTCCCCAATTCAGTGCAGCGTTGGCAAAACCGGTTTAAAATCGACAAACAGTTGTAATTGTGTATCGAGGGTTTTCTTGAATTTCGAACCCATTTCCCGCATAATCTTATTTTTTAGTCTCACAGGTTCCCAGTCCGAAAACGAAGCAGGTAATTCGTTGGTAGTGATAAAATAGCGGGCACGTTTCATCACCACTCCCAGATTTTTCAAATGCGATAATGTGAGTTGGCGGTGACGACGCGCCAGTACAATTTTTTGTGCCGACTGCACCCCAATTCCCGGCACGCGTAAGATCATCTCGTAATCGGCCCGGTTGATATCCACAGGGAAAAGATGCATATTCCGAAGTGCATAACCGAGTTTTGGATCCACATCCAGATCGAGAAAAGGTTGGTCTTCGGTTAAAATTTCCTCGGCCTGAAAATGGTAAAACCGCATCAGCCAGTCGCTTTGATAAAGACGGTTTTCGCGCACCAGCGGTGGCCTTGTTAGGGCGGGTAAACGTTTGTCGTATTCATTCACCGGCAAATATCCCGAGAAATAAACCCTTTTCAGGTTCTGGTTTTTGTACAAGCCCGACGACAGCAAAATAATCTGCCGGTCGGCCCAAAAACCAGCCTCCTCAACCAGTTGCGAACTTGCCCCGGGAATCGCTTTCAAATGAATGTAACCGTTATAATTTTCCTCCTTTCGTAGTTTTTTAGCTACCAAAATCATGCGTTCCATCGTATAATCCGGACTCTTGATCACCCCTGAACTCAGGAATAATCCTTCGATGTAATTTCTTCGGTAAAACCCGATGGTCAGGTCCACAATTTCCTGTGGTGCGAAAGTAGCCCGCGGGCGGTCATTGGTGCGCCTGTTAATGCAATATGCACAATCGTAAATACAATAATTGGTCATCAGAATTTTAAAGAGGCTCACACAGCGTCCATCGTCGGTAAAACTGTGGCAGATGCCACAAGCCACTCCATTTCCAATCCCTTTCGACGAATTGGGCCGGCTGCTTCCGCTTGAGGCACACGAAACATCGTATTTGGCTGCATCAGATAAGATGGCAAGTTTATCGTTGATTGTTTGATTCATGGCTGTTAATTTTCAATTAGAAGTGTTTCCAGTCTTCCCCCTCGTGGAAATTAAAGGGGGCCTGTCTAAAAATCCCCGGTCAACACCGGGGATTTGGAACCTCAATATGCGGGCCTTGGCCCGTGTAATCCATAAAATTGTTTTCATAGTGTTTTTGATAATATTTTTATCAATTATGAAGATAATAATTTAATCATTTCTTTCGATCCTGCAAGAAATTTTTATAGTTTTGAATTCTATTGGGAAAGAAAAAAATTAAGGGCTAAAGCCCGCATCAATTTGAATATGTTTTCTCCACGACTTAGTCGTGGAGAATTGGACTATTAATTTACAAGACTTTGATCCTTAAATGAAACTGAATATGAACCACTTCAGCAGTAACATTAAGCTTTTGCGCAACCGTAAAAAACGTACCCAAAACGATGTAGCGGCCGCGCTCAACCTAAAACGAACCACTGTTAATGGTTTGGAAAATTCGATTAGCCAGCCAACCGTTCCGCAATTACAGGCGTATTCGAAATATTACGGGATCGCTATCGACACACTCATCAATGTAGATCTGAACCGCTTGTCGGAAAATCAGTTTACCGACCTGCAAAATGGCTTCGATGTATTTGTCAGGGGCACTAACCTGCGTGTAATTGCCACCACCGTCGATTCGGAGAACAACGACAATATTGAATTTGTGAACCAAAAGGCACAGGCTGGTTATGTTACCAGTTTCGCCGATCCCGAATACATTGGCACACTCCCGGTTTTTCAATTGCCGTTTTTATCAAAAGAAAAAAAGTACCGCGCCTTTACCATTTCCGGCGATTCGATGCTGCCGATTCCTGGCGGTTCGGTGGTGATTGGCGAATTTGTACAGAATTTCTTAGACGTAAAATCGGGACAGGCATGCATTGTAGTTACCCGCGACGAGGGCATTGTTTTTAAACTGGTTGAAAACGAAATTGAAGAAAAACAATCGTTTCAGTTGGTTTCGCTGAATTCGCAATTCGAGCCTTACGATCTGCCGGTGACCGAAATAAAAGAAATCTGGAAATTTGTATGTTTCCTGAATACCGAAATACCGGAGCCGGAAACCGACCTGCAGCAACTTATGAAAAGCGTAAACGAAATGAAAATAGAACTGCAACAACTGAAGAAAGTAAAAAGGCAAACTTAGCCGCGATTTTTCTCCATCAATTCAAACAATACTCCTTCGCGAAGGGCAAAATCGGTTTGAATGATTTTTTTAATGCCAATTTCCCTTACCAGTTTTTCGATCAGGATTACTGCCGGAACAATCAAATCCACCCGCACAAAATCCATCCCTTTCATGTGCAGACGTTCTTCGCGGGTGGAACCAACCAGTTTTTTGTAAACCAGGTTAAAATCCTCAAGTCTGATTTCCTGCGTCGTTCGTTGTTTAACCCCGGGATCTGCCCCATCGATTATATCGGCAATGGTATCAAAAGCTCCTGAACAACCAATCAACGACACGACTTCATATTCACGGCAATTCTTAATCGCCTGAGAATGGTGGCCTGCAAAGTATTCCTGCAAATCTTTAATTTCCTCTGCCCTAATGGGATCGGATAATTTAAAGCGGTTAATCACCCTGGCCATACCAGTTGGCTGACTTTCTTTCCAGATTATGTCGCGATTTTGTGCCAGGATCAATTCGTTGCTGCCTCCCCCAATATCAAGAATCAGAGAAGGATTATCAAAATTTTGAAAAGCGAGCAAAACTCCCTTAAAAATGAGGCCGGCTTCTTTTTCCCCCTGAATCACTTTTACCAGCCAGCCACTCTTTTCTCCAAGTTCCTCAAGAAACTCACTCCTGTTTTCTGCCGTTCTTACTGCCGAGGTAGCCAACGCAATTACACGGTCCACCTTCATTTTATCGATAATCTGTTTGTGGGCCAGAAAAGATTGAGTAGTTCGTTCGGTGGCGGCAGGACTTATTTCGTTATCACGAATTTTGTCGTCGCCCAGCTTTACCATTTGTTTGCTTTGATGCAAAATGTTGTAATTGCCATTTATTATTTCTGCAACTAAAAGATTACAAGTATTGGTTCCCAGGTCGATAACAGCAATTCGCATGTAATTCGGATTTAAAACCCTAAGGGTACAAGGGTCCCTTAGGGTTTTGAGTTTCGAATAAGCCAAATTAACGAAGTTTTTATTTCTCCGCAAATATCTCATCCACATTTAAGCGATGGTAATCCATAAAATTCTCTGCGGAATCGAACCATTTCAATACTTTTTCGCGTTCCACATCTGTTTTTTGTTTCGAAATTATTGCCTTGTACGAAGAATAATCCCAGCTTTCAGGAGAAGACGTATAGCCGTGTTTGACAGGATTATTATGAATATATACTAAACACATTTGAAGGTATTCCTCTGAATCAATAAGGTTACGATTAATAGATTGACAAAAAAGCCCCCCTCGTTTTCCATTTCTGAAGTTTTTCTTTTTTGTGTATGTATTCTGAACGTTTCCCCATTGATGTGAAAAATAATGATGTTCACCTTTTCTTGCGAAGTTTTCAGGAATATCGACTTCTTTATTCCGAACTAAAAAATGAAAATGATTGGGCAACAGACAATAAGCATAAATTTCAGTTACCGGAAGAATATACTTTTTAATAAGTGAAGTAAAGTTAAGTAGTCCCGATCTGAAATAAACAAGTCATCATTTCCGCGTGCATGATTGTTACACATGATAAAAGTGTTCAGATTCAAAAGGTGTGCGAGTTGTTGACATAGCAGAAAAATAGTACTTTCGATTTGAGGAACTAATTATGCGTACCCTTAGGGAACTTCGAAACCCTAAGGGATTAAAAACAATGAAATCCACACAAATATCAGATTTAATAAAAGGAAAAGCAAATGAGCTTGGCCTCGCTGATTGTGCCATTCTCCCGGTTTCTGTGTTAAGCGAAGAAAAAGAATACCTCGAAAATTGGCTTGGAAAAGGGATGCATGGCGAAATGGCTTACATGGAGCGAAACGTGGATAAGCGACTCGATCCCGCATTGCTGTTCGATGACGCGAAAACAATTATTGTAGTTCTGCTTAACTATTATCCGGATAAAACACAGGAAGATCCAACCGCTCCGGTTCTTTCGAAATATGCTTACGGCACCGACTACCATTTTATATTGAAAAACAAACTACGAGAGTTGCTCAGGTTCATCAATAAAGAGATCGCTCCGTGTTCGGGACGGGCCTTTGCAGATTCAGCGCCGGTACTCGAACGTGCCTGGGCAAGAAAAGCCGGATTGGGCTGGATCGGGAAAAACAGCAACCTGATATCGCTCCACCACGGCAGTTTCTTTTTTATCGGTGAACTGATTCTGAATATAGAACTGCCTTACGACACACCAAAAACAATTACCGATCATTGCGGGCGTTGCACTAAATGTATCGACGCCTGCCCTACCAAAGCAATTATTGCCGATCGCGTTGTAGATGCACGAAAATGCATTTCGTACCAAACCATCGAGGTAAAAGGCGAGTTGGAAGAAACATTAAAAGGCCGGTTCGAGAATCGGGTATTTGGCTGCGACATTTGCCAGGATGTATGCCCCTGGAACCTGAACCCGGAACCGCACAACGAGCCGGGATTCGAACCACACCCGAAACTACTTCAGTTAAAAAAAGAAGAATGGGAAAATATGGATCGTACTTTATTTAACGAACTTTTCAGAAACTCGGCAGTTAAACGAGCCGGATATAAAGGCCTGCTGCGTAACCTGGAATTCATTCGAAATGTCTAAGAAATTTTTGTATAAAACGGTGTTAATCAGTGGCCCGATGAATGGAGTTTATGCTGAATTTGCTTTTGACAGCCGAAATGAATTCGGCACAAACAAACACATTTGGTGAAAAGTTACAGTTGATGAAAAAACTTATTCCATGAATCTGCTGCCCAACGGTAAAGGCGGACATTGGCTACATTTGAAAAAAAACATTCGCAATGCAATCGGGAAAAACGAAGGCGACACTGTTCACATCGAACTGGAACAGGACACATGACCTCGTACGATTGACATTCCGAAATACTTACAGTGGCTGCTCGACAACGACAAACAGATGACGAAGTACTTAAAAAAACCACCGATTTCTGCCAAAAAATTCTGGCTCGCCCATACTGAAGATACCAAAAACGAAGACACCAAGGGAGATCGGATCAATAACTTTTTTGAGTTTCTTCATCGGCATTATTCAGGTAAAAGTTAAAACGGAGTGATTGTTAATTTATATTTTCCAACGTGGGCCTTCACCCGGTATTTCTGCAATTGCCGGATAGCTGTCCCGCCTACTCCCGACACTTCGTAATCCACATTCAGGATTGTGTTTGGCGCTTCCTGCAACTGGTAAGTATACATGGCACGCGAAAGATTATCAGTCGTATATTTATGTACACTGAAATTCAGTAAGTCATCTCCTTTGATTAACAAACCTCTCCCCTCATTATTTTCAACTTTTAGCCAGCGCACATCGCAGCGATTACCATATTCCTGCGGAATGAGGTATGGAACATACATCGAATCGGCAGTGGAACGATACTGTCCTACTTTTGCGCCTGTTTTCCGGTCGGGATAATTTTCGAATGGCCCGCGTCCGTAATACCGCACCAGACTAAATGCTTTTGGAAGTTCGAACTGCAGCCCCACTTTCTGCAACATATCGGGCATTGGTCCGTGCGGAATGATTTCCTGCTCGAGTTCAATCGTACCATCGGTTGTGAAAGTCCAGGTTTCATTCCGTTCGAAAGCCGAAAAATAACCTCCCCAATTGAGTCTGCGATTTGCCGGCAACGATGAATTACTAAATACTTTCATTTTTACTTTCACTTCCTTATCACTCAATTGAATCACGTTCACTTCATCCACTTCTGTAAGCAAATCGCGCATTCCAAGCGTTCGGAGTTGATTGTCGATACTACGCCCGTAACCGGGAGTCTGATTATCGCGGCCAAACATATAACTTCCCCAGGGATCGATGTCGTTGGCGGTGGGTGCACGCCACACATTGAATACCGGGCCACCTTCAAGATACTCAGTTCCGTTATACTGCAGCGATGAAAGCTGTCCTGACGTTTTATCCATTTTATACAGAAAATTAACACCCTGAATTGTTACGCTTTTTTGATCTTCGGCCCAGGTAATTTTCCCGTGTCCGGAAATTGTCTCCACAAAAAACAGGTCGGTTGGCACAGTAAATTGCTCCCATGCTATTTCGTGTCCGGCAGCTGCCCATTCCTCATCTTCCCTGGTTAGGAAAGAAACCGTGAGCAGGCACTCTTCCCGTGAATCGATGCGCGGACGGCGGTAATCGATTTTTACTTCGGCGGTATCGCCGGAAGGAACGTCGCAATCGAAAAAACCACGCTGCGAAACCACTCCGTCAACCAGCAACTCCCAGTTCCCTTGCAAAGTATTCAGGTTTCTGAATTGATGACGGTTAATTATCCGAATTCTTCCGGTTTCGATGTCGATGGCTTCTATTTTTACCGGTTGCCCCGATTTTTTCATTTGGAAAACTTCGGGTTGTGGCGTTCTGTCGGGCCAAACCACGCCGTAAGTGCGGCCACCCAAACCAACCGCATAAAACCAACCTTCTCTTTTGTCTTCTTCAAAATTCAGTCGCAGTACAGCTCCATTTTTGGTTTCATTCAGCTGATTTACCGGAATAGCTTTAGGAAAAATCTTCACCTCGTCGATTATCATTTTGGATAGCCTGCCTGAATGTTCCCCCTGGTCCTGCGTTTCAGCTTCGCGCCCAATACAAAGCGGAAAAGGAGTGGAACTAATATTCCCGTTAAAAGGAGCGCTTGCCACCTGTTTCTGATCAATAAACAGGCGCATCGAATTACCGTTATAAATTCCTGCAACATGATGCCACTGCCCGTAAAAATCGTCGCCGACTTTTGTTTTGGCCGAGATACGTTTTCCACTGTGAATATAAAATTCCAGCGTTTGAGGATCTTCCATTTGTATTCCATACTGGTATTTTCCCTTACTCAGAAAAACATTGGCTTGCGGAATTTCAAACGGTTTTACCCAGAACGAAATCGTGAGTTGGTTCCCGGTGATATCGAGGCCCGGATCGCGGTAAAATTCCACCCAGTCGTCGTGACCCGAAAACTCCAATCCCCAGCCATCAATTCCTTCCTGAAATGTTGGTCGCCCCATAATTTGTCCATCATTACCGGCATCCGAAAGATCGGGTAAAATCCATCGCGGCGTTTCAATTCCGGGGCTCATCCAGTCCCAGATTGCGCCGCCTGTCAGTCGAGGATATTTCCAAATGTATTCCCAGTATTCATCCATGCCACCCATCCCGTTTCCGGTAGCAGCAAGATATTCATCCATAAATGAAGCATGCTGGTCGTTTGCTGACAGTACTTTTCCTTCTGCCAGGTTTTTGTAATCGATCGGCTCCCAGTAACGCGGCCCGACAATATCTTCGAACGGAATGTAAAACGTATTCCCGCCGTACATCCAGGCCGGGCGGCCCGGGTCGATGGCTTTTCCGGTTTTAATCACTTCATGAATGTTTTCTCCGCTCCCCGATTCATTTCCGGCACTCCACACAATTACCGATGGATGGTTGCGGTCGCGGTACACCAGTTTTCGTGAGCGGTCGCGATACATCTCCGTCCATGCCGGATCTGCAGAAAGTTGAATGTTGCCGTGTGCTTCATCGCCCACTTCATCAAAAATATAAATACCAAGTTCATCAGCCATCTCAATATATTCGGGTGTTGGCGGGTAATGACAGGTTCGCACGCAGTTGATGTTATTTTGTTTCATTAAAAACAAATCTGCTTTTAACGTTTCAAATGGCACTGCCTGCCCGTGTTTGGGATCGTGCATGTGGCTGTTTACCCCGTTAAGTTTTACAGGGACACCATTTACCGTTAGGATGTTGTTTTTATATTCCACTTCGCGGAACCCGATTTTCTGGTTGAAAGCTTCCAGTGTATTTCCTTCTTCATCCTTTAAAACCACAAGCAAACTGAACAGGTTTGGAAATTCAGCCGACCAAAGAGGCGGATCAACTACAAGAGTTGAAAGTTTGACCTTTTGCATTCCCAACGAATCAATAACCACCGAAATGCGCTGGATTCCATCGGCCAAAATTGATTGTTCCTTATCATCCAGCACATCCATTTCGAAGTGAACTTTCACCGAATCGGGGAGTGTGTTGACCAGATCGAGATGAAGAATGAGCTTTGCATCTTTGTATTTCTCATCAAGGTCGGTAACGATGTAATGATCCAAGATATATGTTTTAGGTTGGGCATACAATTTCACATCGCGAAAAATTCCGGAAAGCCGCCACATATCCTGGTTTTCGAGGTACGATCCATCGGAAAAGCGCAACACTTCCACACTTAAATCGTTTTCTCCTTTTTTCAGAAAGGGTGTAATATTATATTCGGCAGGCTCGAAACCACCCTGGTTGTACCCCACACGTTTCCCGTTCACCCAAACGTACGATGCCGATTTCACCCCCTCGAAACGGAGCATTACTTCTTTATCTTTCCAATTATCGGGCAAGTTAAATGTGCGTTTGTAACATCCTGCCGGATTATAATAAGCAGGTATTTTGGGCGGACCGCTTTCGAATGATAAAGCAACATTTCTGAACTTTGGATGTCCGTAGCCTTCCATTTGCCAGTTCGAAGGAACCGTGATTTCGTCCCACTCCGTAACATCAAAATCGGGTTGCCAGAAATCCTGGGGAACCTGGGAGGGAGTCTCTACCCACTTGAATTTCCACATTCCATTCAGCAACTGGTAATTCTCGCATTTCCTTGGCAAATTCTGAACTGCCCGTTCGCGCGAACTATACGGGATATGGAAAGCATGTGGTAAATTTTGTCCCTTTTCAAATACAGCCGGATTTTGCCAGTCATCGGGTAAAAACTCCACTTCCTGGGCAATACAATGAACAAATAAAAATAATATTAGGAGAGAAAGTAAATATTTCATAACGCTCGGTTCTTTTAATGAGGTTTCTACAAATTTATCAAATAGAAGAACATTTACACCAAAATATGGGAAACACTGTGTACCGCTGCCGAAAACAAAAGGTCCCTGTTTTCAGGTTACGGTTCAAATTCAAGGTCTTCACCTGCCTTCAGTTGAAAAATTTTTACGGTGTTCCGGTACTGAACTTTTACTTCTCCAGCTTTATCCGGTCGAATTTTAGCCTCCAGCAATTTCCCGTCTTTCCAGGTCATGTCGATGGTATAACCGCCGCGCGCACGTAACCCACTGACTTTTCCATCGGGCCAGCCGGTAGGCAAGGCGGGTAACAAATGCACAATTCCGGCGTGACTTTGCAACAGCATCTCCGCAATTCCGGCGGTAGTTCCAAAGTTGGCATCCACCTGGAATGGCGGATGCTGGCCAAACAAGTTACAGGATATGCTTTTTTTCAGAACTGTGTTTAAACTTTCTTCCGCCTTTTCAGCTTCTCCCAATCGTGCATACTGACTGATCAGCCAGGCAGCGCTCCAACCGGTATGTCCGCCACCATGGGCGATGCGATAATCGAGCGATTTTTTAGCTGCTGCTGCCAATTCGGGAGTTTCATACAAATTGATCTGATCGCCCGGATATACTGCAAACAAAAGCTGCCGTATCTGAGCCAGATACTTTTTGGCTTCCGGATTATCGTTGGTGTCGAACGAATTATCAGCAATAGTGGCAGAAGCGGGAGATTCGTACCAAATTTTTAAATGATCTTTTTTCTCGCCTGAGCTTTGACAACCGCAGATTAAAAGGAACAAAACAGCGAAAAGAGATGGTTTAGTTCGTTGCATTTTATTGTGGATGAAATTCGTTAGCTGCAAAATTAATCTTTCCGTCAGAATAGCCACTTTCACAATTGCCGTAAAAAGTACTACTAATCAATTTCGAATAAACTGGCAAAAAACCGGTTTGTGTATCCAACGAATGTCTCAGGAATAAAATGTATTTTTGTTCGAATAACAATGCAAAATCTAAATCAACAAAAATGAAGGTATCTTCGAAAATCATGTTGTTCCTTTCTTTTAGCCTGGCCGCCTGCTCAGGCGGAAATAATCCAAAAACAAACGACACAAGTTCTGCAAAATTTACCGGAGCTAAAAATGAAGTTAAAATAATGACGCTCGATCCGGGGCATTTTCATGCAGCGCTTGTGTTGAAAAAAATGTACGACCAGGTTAATCCGACAGTTTATGTTTATGCCCCCGACGGTCCGGATATCGAAGAACATCTCGCCCGGGTGGAGGCCTATAATCATCGCGGCGAAGATCCAACATCATGGGAACTGGTTGTGTATAAAGGTGACGATTATCTGGAAAAAATGCTTGCCGAAAAACCCGGAAATGTGATGAATACCGCCGGGAACAACGCGAAAAAAACCGATTATATCCTAAAAAGTGTGGAAGCCGGAATTAACGTTCTGGCCGACAAACCAATGGTAATCGATCCGGCCGAATTTCCAAAGCTTGAAAAAGCTTTCGGGGTAGCCGACGAAAAGGGCCTACTTTTGTACGACATCATGACCGAACGTTACGAAATTACAACGGTTTTGCAACGTGAACTCTCGATGCTTCCCGAAGTTTTTGGGAAACTTGAAACCGGCACGCCTGATAATCCTGCCATTACCAAAGAAAGTGTTCACCACTTTTTTAAATATGTTTCGGGGAAACCGCTCACACGTCCAGCCTGGTTTTTCGACACCCGTCAGCAAGGCGAGGGAATTGTGGACGTAACCACGCACCTGGTCGATCTGATTCAGTGGGAAGCTTTTCCGGAGATAATTCTTAAAAAGGAAGATGTTCAGGTTTTATCAGCTAAACGCTGGACTACCAATCTTACTCCCGAAATGTTTGAAAAATCGACCGGACTCGGATCGTTTCCCGATTTTTTACAAAAAGATATAGAGAATGATGAGTTGAAAGTTTTTAGCAACGGAGAAATCAATTACACGCTAAAAGGCATTCATGCCAAAGTTTCGGTGACCTGGAATTTTGAGGCGCCCGAAGGTACCGGCGACACGCATTATTCGATTATGCGCGGAACCCAGTGCAACCTGGTGATCCAGCAGGGAGAAAAGGAAAACTATCAGCCTCGTTTGTATATCGAATCGACCGGAGATGATGTAAAAGCACTTTCCGGAAATTTATACAATGCTATTCAAGGCTTAAGTGAAAAATATCCGGGCATTGCTCTCGAAAAACTCTCAGATTCCATGTGGACACTAAATATTCCCGACTCTTACAAAGTAGGCCACGAAGCACATTTTGGACAGGTTACCGAAAAATACCTGCAATACCTCGTCGATGGCAAGCTCCCTGACTGGGAAGTCCCGAATATGATTACGAAATATTATACGACTACTGAAGGATTGAAAGCTGCGCTAAAGAATGATAAATGATGATTAACGATTTTAGATGTATCTTCTTTCAAAGGAAATCTTCAATCGTCATTCGTTAATCGACATTCTGACATCATTTGCTAGTCGGTTTATCCACCACGATCCGTTTTTTCTGATTGGCTACTTTTTCTCCAACTAAAAAAGCATAACCGGTAACGCGTTTCATTTTGTGGTAATCAATTTTGTCGAGTTCATCGGTAACTTTGTGGTAATCTTCGTGTATTCCGGTAGATAAGCCAAATACAGGAATACCGTGTTTGTAAAAATGGTAGTAGTCACTCCGGTTTAATAGCTTTGCTGATAATTTATCATTCAGTACCAGTCCTTGTTCTTTGCTCAATTTCTGACTCAAATCTATTAGTTCTGAACTTTGTTTCCCGGTAACCACAAATAAGCCATTGGGGCCAGCCAACTGATCCTCCGAATCATTATCTGGATCAACTTCTGTCTCTGCAGAACGTCCAACCATATCCATATTTATATCAACCAAGGTTTTATCAAGTGGAAACACCGGGTGTTGCGAATAATAATCAGAACCAAGCAATCCTTTCTCTTCGGCGGTTACCCAGGCAAATACGATGCTCCGGCGAGGTTTCTTTTTCATGCTTTGAAACGCTTCGGCAATTTCGAGCAACGAAACTGTTCCTGTACCGTTATCGTCGGCGCCGTTATAAACTTCACTGCTGGCATTCATCCCTAAATGATCGTAATGTGCGGTGTAAACCACACATTCATTTTTTAGCACGGGATCGCTGCCTTCGATTACTGCCACAACGTTTTTCCCATCCACATCCGAAACGATTTTTGGTAACATGATCTGTACTGTTTCGCCTTCAATCTCAAAAGATTTGGGAGACCCGCTTTCGTTGATTTCTTTCTGAAGTTTAGCCAGTGTTTTACCTGAAGCACTCAGTAATTTGTCGGCCAGTTCTGAGGCGCCAATAATAAGAGGCATTGGCACTGTTTTTCTGCTAACAGCCCCTTTCAAACTAAACTGTCCACCTTCGGCGTATTTGCGGACACTTGTCAATTGTTCGGAATCGGAAACCAGCGGGTCAGGAACCAAAATCAGCGCCTTTGCGCCTCCCATCAAAGCTTTGCTGAGCTTTCGCATTTCCATACTTAATTCGATTCCATTATCCCCTGAAGCAGTAGACTGCTCTATGTTTCGGGTCATTGCCAAAACCACTTTCCCTTTTATATCCAACCCCTCGGTATCATTATATTTTGTTTGGTCGTTGTACCAACCATAACCGGCAAATACAACACCAGTTTCAATTGTGTCGCTTTTTGCAGGGCCAAATAAAGCAAAGAAATCCTTGCTGGCAAAAGTTGTTTCCCCTGTACTGTTTACGATTTTAAAAGAAGTATTATCAAGATCAGGTTTTATCATTTCCATCCCAACATGCTGAATAAAGTTGTCGCTTCCAGGGTTCAGTCCCATTTTCATGCATTGCGTCCTCAGGTAATCGGCTGTCAAATCCAATCCGGGCACTTCGGTGGTAAATTCACGTCCCTGCATCAGGTCGCTGGCAATGAATTCGAGGTGTGCTTTCAGATCATTTTCGGTGATGGTTTTAATAGCTTTCTGCTGTCCGAACAAAACGGTGGAAACAAAAAGAAAAATAAAGAGGAAGCTAAATTTGGTACGCATGGTTTTTATATTTTTATGAATATGTCTCGGTTTCGGTTTAGAATTACTGGTCTACTGGTTTTCTTTCCATTTTACCGAGGTTGGCAATTTCAATTCCCATCCGAAAACAAAGTTCGGCCACTCGTTTCATTTTTTCGAAATTAATTTTCTCTACCTCGTCGCCTACTTTGTGGTAATCGGCATGATATCCGGTGGCATAATTCATGACTGGCACACCGTTTTTAAGAAAGTTGTAATGATCGCTTGATCGTAAAAAAGCAGGTGGCAAAGTGGTATCCGGGACCAAATTCAGTTCTTTGCAAATTTGCCGGTTAATCTCTTCCAGACCTGGCCACGCGTCGTTTGAAAGCGTAAACAGGCCATCGAAATCTTTTACTTTTTTTAATGAACGGTTCCAAACCGTGTCGCGTTCTTCGTACACACGGCCCACCATATCGAGGTTAAAACACACTACGGTTTTTTCCATCGGGAAAATCGGATGTTCGGAGTAAAATCCGGATCCCAGCATGCCAAGTTCTTCGCCGGTAACCCACAAAAACACGATGCTGCGTTTTGGTTTTTCTTTCAGGCTTGCGAAAGCTTCGGCTACTTCCATAATCGCCACAGTACCCGATCCGTTGTCGTCGGCGCCATTATAAACTTCGCCTTCGTCGTTCACTCCCAAATGATCGTAATGCGCCATAAAAACCACACATTCATCTTTCAAAACGGGATCAGATCCCTCGACTACTCCAATTATATTTTTTGTTTCGAGTAGTCGACTGACCTTACCGGTCCTTAAGGTCAAGGTTCTATTTTCAGGCTCTATAACCGAAGCAGAATTTCGGGCAACTTTTGCAAGGTAGTTTTTGTATTTGCCCTTTCCACCCAGCAATTCATCAGCCATTTCGGGCAATACAATCAATACCGGAATTTCCTCTTTTCCGGTATGAACCAGGGAATATCTTTCGCGATTAAACCAGGCGCTAATTTGCTTAAATACTTTTTCGTCCTTATCATTCGGATTCATGACAATCAGAATGGCTTTTGGATTTTTTGCTGATAAAGAGTCAATTTTAGCACGCTCCAGCCGATTGTTCCATCGAAACGAACTTTTTACAAAATCTTCAGCATTCCCCTGCGCCACCACAATCACTTTCTCTTTCAAATCGAGGTCTGATAAGTTTTCGCCAAATCCGGCCATCAACACCGGGACGTCGGTTTGCTGATGTGTTTCAACCATCCCACTCAAGTCAATAACTGATACCGAATGAAAGAGCGATTTCCCGCTAGCCTCCTTTAGTTCCACAAAATCCTGGCTGTCGGGTTTTACTGCCACCAACTCCACTTGTTGAAAATATCCGGGAGCGCCCGGTTTCAATCCAATCAAAGATGCGTTTTTGGCAAGATAATCCGCTGCAATATTTAGCCCGTCCACTTCCGTTCCAAGGCTGCGCCCCTGTAATTCGTCGGATGCCAGAAACCTTAGGTTTTTTTTCATGTCGGCAATATCGATGGCAACCAGACCACTTTCCTGCGAAAAGGCAGAACCAAAGCACATGAACATTACAAAAATGCTAGTCATGATTTTACGGAAGATCATACTTCTCATTTTAACGGATCGTGTTTTTACACTTATAAAAATAGCATTTATCGATCAGTTGCCAGACTAAAACGATAATAATACCGAAGGTTTATTTACACAAGTATTTACTATTATTTGTCAGGGCCGCATCCCCATCGCACGAACGTATTCGTCGTTTTTCGCACAATTGCTGAATTTACAGTTCTCCAGAAATTCGAGCATTGCCATTTTTACCACTTCCTGCTCAGGCCGGGCTTTTCGAATTTCGTCGAATCCGTTACGGGGACTTTGCGTGAAATCAACGACCAGTTGCCAGTTCTCTGGTGTTGGAATCGTGACCATTCCACGGGTGCTACCCATTTTTTTGTAGGGCCAGTAAGTGTAACCAATGTTGTTTTTGATCATCAACCGTGTCCAGGCGGCAATCCATTCGTTGGTGTTCTCACCGGTTTCTCCCATGTAAATAGGTAAGTTCACCGAATCGCGGAAATCAACAAAATCCTGGATATTGGCCTGCATGGTATCGCACCAGTACCGGTGGCAGGTGTACATGATATTATCGTCGAATTTTGAATCGGTAAACACGGTAAAATTGCTGTTCCATTGCGCTCCACCCAGCAAAACAATATGCTTGGTATCCACTTCGCGAATCGCTTTTGTGGCTTTCATATAAAGAGGTTCGAGTTGTGCGTTCAGCATCTCTTCTTCCTCTTTAAAATAGGTGGCGATTGGCTCGTTTAATAAGTCGTAACCCAAAATTACAGGTTCGTTTTTATAATGATCAGCAATGTTTTTCCAGATATCAACAAAAAGCTGCTGGCTTTCTTCGCTCACCATCAACCAGGGATAACCGTAGCTGTCGTCGATGTTGTCGCCAGTTTGCCCTCCGGGAGCATCGTGCATGTCTAAAATCAGGTAAATCTCCGATTCACGGCACCATTCCACCAGGCTGTCGATACGCTGAAACCCGTCCTGATCATGGCTCAACCCCATGTAGTCTTCACTGGTGAAAAGTTTATAATGAAAGGGAATGCGGATGGTATTCACTCCCGTACTTTTTATGTAGCGAATATCGTCGCGGGTGACATAATTATCTTTGAAAGTTTTCCAAAAAGAATTGGTGAAATCGGGCCCCACCATCTCGCGAAAAGCCTGATCAATCAAACGCGCTGAACTGGTTTTACTAAACTGAAACATGTATCCTTCAGGATTGAGCCAGTTACCCAGGTTGGTTCCCTGGATAAAAAATTTACTGCCATCGGGAGCCACAAGATCGTGACCATTGATGGTGATAAAGTTTGGCGTTTGTTCTGTTTCTGTAACCGCCGGTTGACAGGCATAAAAAAAGGCAAGAATGATTGCCAGGAATGATAAATGGTTTAGTTGCGTTTTCATTTTAAATTGAATTTTTAATCTGCGTAAAGTTAGCGAAAAGTTGTGTAATCGCTTTAGCTTACATTTATTGAAAATACAAAATCAGAATTTCTAAATTGTATATCCGGTTAATTGCCACAAAAATCTCTAATTAACACAATATCAAATATTTCCTGTGATTGGCATACTTTTAAAATCATAACTCACCCTGATTGCGACTACGTCCAGAAATAAAGTGTCTCAGTATTGTTAAGTCATTCAATTTGTTAGTACTTTTGAATTACTGCCAATCTTGCCAAACTCGAAAATCACCTGAAAAGCGATTTGCCTGGGATCATTTGTTTCCGGAAAATCGATTATGAGCGAATGCGAACTGGAATTTCCTAAAAGAGAGGCGCGTGAAAAGTAGCATCCAACCCGTTTTATTACAATGCTTACTACCTCGACCGTTTGCTGGTGAGTACCACCGTAAAACATCCGGTGCACGACTTTTTGCTGATGAATATCCATACTGAAGCTTTTGACACTTTGACCCGAAACGATCAAATCACGTCTCTTTATCAACGATTTAAAGAAGAAAGCTTGACTCAACCGGCGATTATTGCAGGCGATTTTAATGCCACCCGCGAATCGGAAGTTTGCCCTTTATAGTAGGAGCCAGTAATTGGCGAGTATAATAAGTATACGGAATAGCCCATATAAAAAAGGAAGCCCTTGCTTCCTTTCTGTTATTGAGCGGGAAACGAGACTCGAACTCGCGACCCCGACCTTGGCAAGGTCGTGCTCTACCAACTGAGCTATTCCCGCCTGTGGTACCCGGAGGGGGACTTGAACCCCCACGAACATAATGTTCATTGGATTTTAAGTCCAACGTGTCTACCATTCCACCACCCGGGCATCCTTGTATTTTCAATGAACGGGGCTGGAAATTTCCCAATCCTTTGTCCGGATTAGGGATAGACAATTCCTCCCTTTCGTTATGAGCGGGAAACGAGACTCGAACTCGCGACCCCGACCTTGGCAAGGTCGTGCTCT
>WOYI011371357.1_pt1 | contig 76657 bp, 102 predicted proteins | sample 6423411 | NCBI WGS metagenome assembly WOYI01 (sample SAMN13441803, study PRJNA592873) | oil field metagenome | biome: oil field; feature: oil-well bore; material: oil-contaminated soil; isolation source: oil-contaminated soil from oil-well borehole | place: Germany: Wietze | collected 2016-10-18...
GCCGCCCGCAACAACCGCCGCCTGCGCTGGATATGTTCCCTGGCCATAATGAGAACCTCTTGTACCGGGAATGTTCTCATTACTAAAAGCTATTGCTGCGCCATAGTCTGCCCCAGCGATATAACTTTGGGTATCTTGCAACCATGCCCACCAAACGCCGCCCATATCCTCCAAACCAACATCAGATATGATCCGTCTGGATGATGTGTTGACATGGCCGCCAGTGGTTCCGGGATTTGTGGAATTTATGATATTCTTTTCTTCTTCTGTGCCGGAAAACAATTGCGCAAATTCCTTATCATTCATCATCCGCAATCCGACAAGATTCATATCATCTGTGAAATCATAGAAATTTCGGTTAACGGTGGCTGGCGCATTATATACAGAAGCAATATTACTTCCAGTCCCACTAAGGAAATATATTGATGCCCATAATGGAACATGATTGATCGCGTCAAAATCTGTCTTCCCGGCCCAGACCATCCCGGCCTGAGCACCCGCAGATCTATGTAGCAGATCCCAGCAAGACCGGGGGATGATATCTCCTGCCAGGTAGCCTGTGAGGGGATGGCCGGAGATCGTGCCCACATCCACACATTCGCAATGGAAGCCGCCGATCTTGCGGCTATTATCTGCGGTGTAGCCAGTCGGGTAGGTGGTTGCAGCGCTAAGGATGAGAACCGGAGTATAGCCACTCACCGGGACGCATGCATAGATATAGAAGTCCTTGCCGGCGCGGTTGGCCGCGACTGCATAATTAGTCGGTGTAGTCGTATCCCAATTCGAATCAATGTTCAAATCAAGTTCTACAGCGGCCTCTAACTCATAAGCATGGGCGCCCGCACCACCAACATTTACCAACAAATGACTTGGACTAACCAAAGTCCTACGATTCGCCACACTGTCATTGCCCTTGTTTTTCCACATTCGGTTACGGCTGTAGTAGCCGTCCTGCCGTGCAGGAAGACGATTCAAGAATCCCATAATCAGCTCTCCAATATAGCTAATATAGCAGCGAGATCGGTTTTCATAGTAGCAACGTCTGATTTTATTGTAGCAAGATCTGTTCTAATATCATCAAGCGTGTCTTCGGTTGCCAAATTCACAGGATAAATTACAACTCGGACCATGAAGAGTAACTGTGCGACATTAATAAATAAAGATTGCTGAAAAAAGATTGGATCAAAAGGTCACGCCGCCACGACCAAGTTTCAGGTATTCCACCTCTTTTGCAGTAGCTGGTCTGGTGACTTGAACTCCACCACCCATGCTCTTCCACCAGACTCTCCCGGCGAAAAGCAGCGGCAGCGGATCAGTGCCATACTTAGCTTCCCATTCGGTGAGAGTCATCGACTCGGTGGGATTTGCAGGGCTGGAAAGCACGATTCCTTGATCACCGAAAGTGGTTTTCAGCTCCGCGAGAGCCATCATGTCCTTTCTGAACCCGACAATCTTTCCCTCCACCGGCAACCCGTACTTCACTTCTGTTATCACGCCGTCAACGCCTTTCACGAACACAGATTGGATCAGATCATCTATGGTCATGTTGGGATTGGCTATCACGATCTTACTTGGCCGGTTGTTTACGGAAGCAGGGAACTCGCATATTCCTTCGAGGAAATCCTCTTCGACAACTTCTTCAATTATGTCTGGCACGAAACTTCACCTCGTTACAGAATGGAAGAACTAAGATATATAGTCTGTCGTGGACTTATTGACCATATCAGAAGACTTCCAGGTGTTGCAGATACAGTCTATACGATCAATAGGTTTTTCATATTTTGCAAGTTTATGCACAGTGGTAGGAGAGATCCCGAAACTTGTTCGACCACTTAGTTCGCGTTGTCCTATGATGGCATTTGACGGTATCAACCAAATATGCTGTATGTTCATCGTTTCGATAGATTCCATTGCCAAAAACAGATAATAGTCCGGTTTGGTGCCAGTTCTATTTTTTATTCCAAAGGTCCAAGAACCATTTTTACCAATGGTTGCCAATTTGACATCTATTTTAAATCCGTTTTGACAGACAAGATCATATCCGGGTGTTCCATATGGCGCTTTAACAGGGTTTTTAAAATATCTGCTAGCAATTTCTTCTCCGATGGTTATTCCCAGATATACATTTCTGGCATGTGTTGAAGAAGCAGGCTTGTCCTCTCCAACCCTATATCTCCACTGTTTTCTGCGTTTGTTACAACAATCTTTGCATATTGTTCTGTACCCATCTTTGGTACAGCACTGCGTGTCAAATTTAGAAATAGGAAGAACAAAACCACACGCAGAACACGTTTTTTCCGTAATATTCGCAACCTTTCCTTTTTTTGACCAGTACCTCTCCCTCTGAAGTTTTTTCTGGCAATCGCGACATTCGTTCCGGCCCGCATTAAATTCTTCAACGGGTTTATGCTGGTTGCACACTCTGCAGGTTTTCATCGATAAAGTATTTGTCAAACCATTTTATAAGCCTGCTGGTTGAAAGCCAGTCAAAAAAAATAAATGTTCAAGAAAACGATATTATGCACTGATCATAGCAGATTTAAACCAATGAGGCATGGAAGCCAATCGACCGAGATTGAACTGCACGAACTATTGCCCCAGAGCTGGATGAACTTATTTATGGAGAACACCCCAGTCATATCATCAACTGATCTCCCATACTCGGCATGACGACCCTTCAGAGCATCGCTTCCATCCGGATCTCTGGAAAGCCATCCAACATGTGCAACACCAATAACGTTGCTGTTTATATTTGCCTCAAGGACACCTGTGCAGCAATCTTTCGAGCAATTGGCGTCGTATCCTCTGGTTTTGACCTCTGTGCTCTTGACGAGATGCTCCGCATGAGCATACATCTCCGTCATAACAGCTCCAATCTTGTAGTTCTGGATACAGAGCTTGTCAACCCATTTGGCATCATAATTACCTGTCTGATATGAAACAGGCATATATTCAAACTCGGCTTCTTTGGTGTAGTTGATGTAATCCATACCACAGCTATTCGGGAAGCTGCAATTCATTGTATTCCCATTCGCATCCAGCTGTCTCTCGGCCTCCAGCTCAGTCCTGAGAAGAATAACGTTTCCAGAGCCAGCGCCTCTTTCAACGAGCTTCTGGCCATCAAACCCCGCCTGGGTAGAAACTATCTTTTCAAAGGACGCATGCCCAACGCCTTTCTCGGATGATTTCTCGTACATATAATTAGCAGCATCTACTGCCCCGAGAACAAGCAACAGCGCCATAAACAGCAACACGGGTTTCCTCATTTTTTAGACCTCTGTCGTTCTATAAAGATGTCCTCTGATTTAAGCTTTGTTCTAACGGGTTTATCGAGTGTTTTTCCAGTGTATATTTTTTCGTACTTCTTGTCCGCCGACTTCTTGTCAAACATCTTTTCTGCAAGGGTTTTAGTGATTCCGGGGGGCTCTCCATATTCATCTGATCGCATTATTCCACCAATCCACTTCCGAATAAAGAACGCCATGGTTTATAGCATCTGTGGCATTTCTGAAAACCTGGCTAAAATCAGGTCTAAACGGTATAATCTCCATAGTCGTGGCTTCTACTGCAATCACTCTCTTCTCGGTAACAACCAGGACCCATGCATGTCTCGGATAGGTATTGCAGACAGCAACCTGGGCATTATATCCAATTTTCTCCAATTCATGCTGAGCAAAAAAAGACATCTCGCTGCAATCCCATACATCACTGACATACGGAAAGGTCGGTATGCTCGCTAGATCGGATTCCAGTGATCCACAAGACAGGCTTATGATTATGATCAGAAATAAAATAAGAAATGATTTAATCATTTTGATCACCAATATTCCAACGTGTCCAAACGCAATGTTGCCTCCCGTACCAATGCGTCCATGCTGTCAAAACTAAAAACGCCCGTTTGATATGGCACCAATTTCTTAAATTTGCGATATGTATCGTAATCATTTCTGGTCAGAATATAACTGACTAGTTTTACAGGATATGCTTTTTCTCTCTCGCGTACTTCAAGATTCCACAATTCTGTGTTATTTTCGCAACGAACCAACGTCAACGTCGCCACAAAATTATCAGTAGGTCTCACCCACAGTCCTTCGCCGACCCGAGTGAACTCCGCCGTTGTGTTTCGTTGCCTATCTTCAGCATCCATTTCAATAACATCCCATCGGTTTTGCCGGTTCTCTTTTGCTCCACCACCAATCTGCGATCACAACCTCGAACACCTGATCAACAACTACTGGTTTCTTATCTATGATCCTGATAACGTCTCGTTTGCGCAATGTGACCTGTGACTTTGGAACCCAGTATGAAACCTGGGCTCCATTGTCCATCAAGGCCAGTAATATCGCGTCGTGGGTCTGCTTCTCCAGATAGTTGCAGTTAGGCTTTTTAATCGGAGACAGTGTGAATCGCATGGTTCGACAACTTCTTGTATGCATCCATTTTTTCTTCCCAGCGCTGTAACTCCATGCCCCAGAAATGTTTTAGGACATCCTCAAACGATACTGCAAGCGAATATTTACTGGTATATTGCCGACCCCTGCCCTCATGCGGTAGCTTAACCTGCTCTTCATTGACAAACCCGAGTTTCTTTAGAACACCAATTGCTATGCTTACCTCTGGCTGGTGCATTGATGTTGCCATCTCTATTTCACGAGATGTACCAGACCCCCTTTCACGGAAAAAGGCCAGGACCGCAGCTATCTTTCTCTCTATACCAATAGTTCGGAGGCACTCTATAAACACGTAGTCATCCGAATCCAATACTGCAATATTTTGTTCTTTCATACTATTTCACCTTCTTGATATCATACTACGAATCTACATTGTGATATATAAAGATGTCGGCATTGAGTCCAGCAATCCCGGCCCACAAAGCATAAGCTAATATAGTACTTAGTTCTACTTAAGGCCTATGCTAACTTGTATACAGCTAAAGACAGAAACAAGGGATCGTCTCAAGGAACTCGGCAAGAAAGGAGAAAGCTATGATAACATTATTAACCGAATCTTGGATACCGAAACTCGCGCAAACCCCGGTAATAAAGTTCGTGCTACAGAGATGAACTCAGGCCAAGAGTGATCAGCTGTGCGAAACTCGCTGATCGTTGATAAGCATTCCGGGGGGATCTGAGTAGACACTGCCTTCAAGAGGGCATTGAACAGAATACCCCCGCAATTACGTAACGAGAACTTTAGATTCGTACCAATACTAAACGGGACCAAGAAACCCATAGGCCATAGGTGGACCACTGATGCTAATTATAGTTATGATAGTCCGGTGATTGCTGGTTATCTTGCAGAAGGCCACAACTATGGAGTCATGACCGGTATTGGAGGATTGGTGGTACTGGATGTTGATGATGTCAAACGATTAGAAAAGTTAAATATAATACAGCAAATACCAAAAACGTTTACAGTGGAGACCGGTAGAGGTGGAAAACACTTTTATCTGTTGTGTGATGGTTTTAAAAACAAGGTCGTACTCGAAGATCCAGATCTAAAAGATGCCGATGGAGATCCCCTTCATTTGGGAGAAATACAGGCTCTTGGCGAACAGGTCGTCGGGGCCAATTCGCGACATCCCAACGGCAATTATTATAAAGTGATTGAAGATGTGCCAATCGCAATGGTTGAAAAGGATTTTCTGACAAAACTAGTGGAGCCTTTTGCACAGAAAGAAGATGACAAAATCGCGCGACGCTGCAATTCATATTCTAGTCGATCTTCGATAGGTGGATTAATTCCAATAGACCAGGTAGCCTGGCCTCTTGCTATTAAAGAGAGAAAAGGCTCTGAGGTGTTTGGAAGTCATCCTAAGCATGGTTCAAATCACGGCAAGAACTTCTCAGTCAATACCTCCAAGAATTGCTGGCATTGTTTCAGGCATAAGAGCGGCGGAGGCCCCCTGGAATGGCTGGCTGTTGAGGAAGGGATCATCTCGTGCAAGGATGCCGGTCCTGGATGCATGAACAAGCAGCAACTGGCTCAAGTAATAGCAATCGCTAAGGAACGTGGTTTCGACATACCAGATAAACAAGAATCAGTGGTTGTGAAAAAGATGGACGACAGTGATGCTTTAGAACTACCAGAAAACGTCCGAAGATGGTCAGATGATTTACCTTTCGGCATGCCAGGAGTTGATACGGATCTAGCAACATATCAAAAAGTACTGAAAAAAGGCAAGGATGACAAAGTTGCCAAGATAATGGTATGCGAAGGATATTGTGTCATAACCGAGGAAACCAGAGACAACGATGGAGAAGCCACTTTTACCCTTGAAGGTCGTGGGTGCAATGATGGCTATAAATTCAAATGTTCAGTTGCTGGTCGTGATTTTGCTGATAAAAAGAAACTTCGTGGTATCCTGATATCTCATTTCGGTGCAAGAAATAAAATTGGCGATCTCTGTGCCGAGATGATTCAAGATCTGACACTCGATGTTAAGAAAATGATATCCGTGGATGCGCCCATGTGGATAGATAACAAGCTGGCGATACCAGGTTTGGATGATACTGGTTTTAAGTTTAACCTATCGCGAAGAGTCCCAGCGTATCTATCAACCGGCAATGAACAACTCGGCATGTCTGCCCTGGAATTGATCTTCAAGACATGGCCGCCGGACAAAGCAGCAATCCTGCTCACAACCAGTTTCGCGTCACCTGTGTGCGCAAGATGGTTTCCAGGAGATCGCTTTGGAATAGCATTGATCGGCACTACCGGGCGCGGGTTAAAGACAGAGGCCTTGAAACACGCTATGGCTGTCTATGGGGAAGGTTTCCTGCGTGAAGAGTCATTGCTTCGGTGGGGTGAAGGAGCAACCATCACGGCAGCTCAGATAATTGCAACGTCCTTCGGATGTTTGCCGACTGGAATCGATAACTACAAAGGTACTCAAAAAGACGGACCCGCCAAATTCGTGTCGTTGGTTCATGTACTTCTCGAAGGTCGTGAAAGAGAAAGAGCAAATCGAAATGCACACCTGCAAGATAGCAAAGAATATGCAACGACCCTCATCGTTACAGGCGAAGACTTGCCGGAAGAGGCTTCAACCATGGCCAGACTTATTCCAGTTGAATGGTCTACCGAGCCAAATAAAACCAACTTGACTAAATTACAGGAAATAAATAAAAACCTACCTGCAATTGGGAGAATCTGGTGTAATTACATATCTGGTATTGATATAGATATGGGAAAATGGGTAGAAAGTAGATCAACTATCGTGAACCTGGCCAGCGAGGCTGGATGCATTAACTCTGGCCGGGTAGGGACAACAATCTCGATTCTAAGGCTCATATGGGAGCTGTTGCTGGAGTCTCCGCTGAGACCCGTGATTAAAAAATACACAAAAGATTTTGAAAAAGGTCTTGCCGCATTACTCATGGAGACTTCAATTGCAACAGAAAAAGCTACCGAAGCAGTACAGTTTGTTGAAACCCTGCGAGAGCTGATATCGTCCGGCAAGTGCACTATTCTGGATAGACCAGTTCAAAACGAGAGTGAGCTAAACATCATAGGATGGAGGCTAGGCGAAAACGACTGCGACGTTGGGAAGATTGCTGTACTACCCGTATTGGCCCGAGATGCGGTCCGGCGGGTGTTAGGCCCTCAAGCCCAGTCAATCTCTGCTACGTCGTTATATAGACAGCTTCACGAGGGAAACTACATCACTGTTGGAACTGATGGTAAGAGGATAAAGACAAAACGTCGTGGAAACAAAACCACCCGCGTGCTGGTGTTTAATGAAGGAGTACTGCTTGATGATAGCGTTCACGGTATGATAGATCTAAGCCATCCTACGCCAGAAAAGACAGAAAACCTTCTTGAAGAAAAGATATATCAGGCAATTCGTATCCCTTAGATACCCGACTTGCCGATATCTATTTTTTTCCCTATTTTTTAACTATGGTCTACTGCATTCGATGTTATGGTAAATATTGCAAAAATACGTAACAGGGGTAACAGTGGTGAAACATAAAAATCGATAGCTATAGAGATACTGTTACACTGTTACACGTGTTACACTTAATTACATATATATATATATGTGTAACTTAACTCTCTAGTGCGTCTATCTTCTCTCTCAAAGGTAGTTTAATATCAATATAGTAGTATAATAACACTAATATATCTCAATGATAATCTATCATGATTCTACACAACTTTTACCCCCATATATCTCTGTATAGTTTGACGTGAAACAGGGGTAACAGTGTAACATTGCTCTCCTATTATCGATTTTATGTTACATGTTTGTTACCCGAAAACACCTTTTTTGGTCATTTTGGTTACATCATCCCCAGAAATCCCAAAAAAATCTATCACGATTTGTCATGTTTTCCTCTCTCATGATTGCAGATTTCTCCAATCTTGTATCATCCAGTAATACCATTATCCAAATATTAACTAACCACAAGATTGAAATACCTTAAACCCATGTATGTCTCTGTCCTTGGATGGACGATTCGCATCGCTTAGCCAAAAGATGGATCGGGCCTATTCTCAACCCGATCCTTTCCTACCCCATAATGATACTATGGCTCTGGCATTGTCATGACCTCCAAACTCTGACTATATCCATCCTCAAAACTTAAATATGTTCACCTCTTCTTAAGTCACCATGAAAGCCACGATAATCTCAAATCCATCTGACATTCCCAAGATCAAAACAGAAGCCGTCATCGTATCATTTCGACCCAGTTTCAACGATGTCCTTGCAATAGCAAACAAGAAGGTCAAAGTAATCCAGGTCAACAATGCTACCAACAACAGCCTTAGCGACAATTCCAGGAACCTCATATCAAATTATGGCATCGAATTGCGGGTTGGAAATATTCAAGGATTGAAGAAAGAAACCCTTACCATCTAACCGTTATGTTTATAGTCTCATAATTATTAACTATCGTTTCATGGTAGAAATTGTAATGGACAACACGGACGTAAATAAGCTTCGTCGCAGACTCAAGGACATTGATCTAGCCTTTGAGGAAAGCATGCAGCGTGAGATTAACAGGGTCAGAGAGGAGATTGTAGACCTTGACACCGAGATTAGGGAAGGTATGTCCAATCGTGTAGGTTCTGGATTTCAGGCCAATGAAGCCAAGAAATACGCGCATCGACTGACCAAGCCAATTCTTCGCGATGCATTGCAGGACCTCGATGCCATCAAGAAGGATCTGATCACCGACGTCGCAACCTTGGTAGGCGAGAATTTCGTCATAGATGATGAATCTCAGATGGGCGGAATTATCGGCAACGCCACGATCAAGAACTACGAGCAGTCCGAACTTGATGTTAAAGTTCTAACACCGCCGGAGTGATCCTGCATGGCCAGGCGCACTCCTTTTTACGCACATCTTGCCAACATAGCAGCTGGCGGCAAGTCGTGTCCATCAGGCTCATCCATGATTGCCGGTAAATGCGTCTCAGACACGCCAACCTCTGCAACTTCCAGACCAACATCTATCGGACTTTTATCACGCATTCAGACACCAACAAAAAAAGTTGAATCTCCGACCAGGATAAACCTGGGCTCCGCTGGATCTTCTCAATCTGTTCCAGTGACCGAGAAAACGCCTATTGCTCCCATGTCATCTCGGCCCACTCAAACCATTATTCCAGGCACATCCATATCCAATGACCAAATGTCCGCCATCAAAGAAAAAATATTTGCCGTGTCCACTCCCGAAACACGTCCGGACAATGTGCATATTGGCGCCGGTCGATCTATATCGGGTATCCTGCCAACCGCTCAGAAAGCAATTGCCGGGCCAACAATAACTCTCGCAAGACCATCTGAAGAACGCAGCACTCCAAATACTTCCAACCCCGTCCGATATTCTGCACCTACCATAAAACCACAAATGTCCGGACGTTCAGTGAACACTACACAAGATATTGCAGCAATCCGAAAAAAGATCTCTCTCGGCGACGGGGTTGCAGTCCAGACCCCGGGACAGTCTATCCCCGGTATCACCCCCACAACTGAGAAAACCCCACTAACTATTGCCCCATCGGAATCAACCGGCTACATCTTCAGAGGCACACCAATAAAAATGTGATCAGAGGACAAACACCTCATCTTCATCTATTTTTCCACCCCTGCTCATGTATCGTGTTTCAGCATCACAAATCCTCAGATATAGCTGCTCCGTGGCCAAAACATCCCCAATATTGTGCTTCCGGATCTCATCCATTTCTCCTTTTTCAAACCACCCCGGAACATCCCGACCGCTCCCATATAGCAGATGCTTAAACCCAAGCATTGCCGCAAACATCTCCAAAGTCGCAGATTGCTGTTTATTCCATTTTCCTTCAACCAGCACATCATAAATATCGAACAGCTTTTTATCATACCGTCCAACAGGCAAAATATTGATAAACGGTATATCGTTGACCATTCCTCTCATTTTCAGATGCACAAGATCAAAGTCCTTGATATTGAACCCTATCCATTTCGACGGCTTGATATCATTCAAATACTCATAGGCTCCCTCCAGAACCTTTACCTCGCTCCTATCGCAAAAACATGCTACATCCATATCTACCGGCTTAACCGTGATACAAATAGTCTGAGAAGTATGCCATCTCAACGCGGCCTGTTCATCACATTCCACGCAATAATCCTTCTTCTGCTTCGGGTGAGTTGCCGGGTTGTGCTCGCACCGTTCACATTTTATCTCCTTATAAGTCTTCAATTGCTCCTGAGTTCCAGGCACGGTCTCGATATCTAGGACAATAGGATCTTGCATAAAGCCTTTTACAAGTTCTATCCTTATAATGTTTCTGCATCCTATGAAAAGCCTTAAATATGTGGCCTGCATACAGCGTTTCATGCCAATGAGTGCCCAAGTGAAGAATGAAGTCAGCATCACATTCTTCGAAGGAGAAATCATACCACCCATCATAACGTCCTATCTGCTATCAACTGGGCGGCTATCTCCGCGCGACGTGATCCTGGGGGAAGAGGATTGAAGGTGAACTATGCAGGTCGTCACGAGCTATCCACTATGGACTGGCCAGGTCATGCCTCTTATATGGTATTCCTCCGAGGTTGTCCCATGCAATGTCCACACTGCCACAACCACAAAATACGTACCGGTGAAAGATTCGTCCCTCTCGAAGATATAGCCCAGGAGATCCTTGCTTGCCGCCGTTACATATCAGCACTGGTCATATCCGGCGGTGAACCTGTCATGCAACCCGACGTCTGCAACGAGCTAATCATCTGGGGTCATGCCCTCGGTCTGAAGGTCGGAATTGAAACCTCAGGTTGCAGGCCAATCCCGGATGGATTTGATCGAGTGTTCCTCGACATCAAAACATCCCTGGAAAGCTGGCTATATAACTCCTACACCCAGGATAACAAGGCATTTGATAATGTAGTCCAGAACCTTGAACGACTCGATCCCAGGACCACTGAGGTACGTTATGTGATACATGAATCTGACCTCTTCTCCCCCGACCCGTTTGAGGACATTTCCGAAATGGGATTCTCCATCAGATTGCTGAAAGGAGACCATACCAGCCAAACCTATTTCGATAAATGCAAGAAACTGATCATCGATACAATGGGCTTGAAACTCGAAAATGGAGTATTGCAGAAATGAAATACAAATACCTCGCATGGCGCGCATTTCGTGATATCAGACTTATCAACATCGTATCAGAAACAGATCATTATATAACCACTGCAGACGGTCGTAAACTAAAGAAGATCACCGATGGCATGTCAGTATTTGACACATTTGAGGAAGCCAAACAGTGGTTACTTGAAAAAGAAGAATTCGACTTGCAGAGAGCTATCGATTCTGTCTCTAAAATAAGAGAATATATCGAACGCATCAAAACATTGGATGAAGTATCCAAAAAGTTGTAAAGCATTATCGGCGAACCAATAAATCATAGTTCAGGTTTCGGAGGACATATCGTGAAAAGCTATCTAGTTGAGTATGAGGTATTGTCGCCCACCATCGAGAAGTGCATCGTACATGCCAATTCAGAAAAAGAAGCCATTGATGAGATCCTCAATAAACACAACGTTACTGACATAATCAACATTAAGAGGCTTGGGGTATCGGTGGGGGTGCATAAAAATGATAGATTATGAGGAAATAGAGAAAAACGTACTAAGCATATTGAAACAAGAAGAGCCAACGCATATATGGGAAATACTAAAGACAACACACAACAACGGAATAAGCGAAAGACTGACAAGAAAAGCAATGAATTATTTGGTTCACAAAAAATGCGTATCGAAACAATTGGGATTTTACAAACTGACAGAAGAAGGAAAAGATTACTTTGACAAGTTGACAGCAATCCCGGACAAAAAAGAGAACGTGGACGAAATATTAGATGCTACCAATGAGGAATTATGTCAAACATATATAGAGTAGAATACAGTGTCACATATATTAAAAATCGGGACGTCATTGCAGATAACGAAGATGAGGCCATGGACAAGGTTAGCGAAGAAGTCTCGTGGGAAAAACCATGTGATTTCGAGATTATCGGATCATCGTTTATTGGTGAGAACAATATAAAATTCGAAGATCTTGGTAATCTAAACGAAATTGCGTCTAACATGTCCATATGTTCTCATGAGTATCGTCAGTCAACCGCCGCAGCAAAACACGAATGTCTACGCAAAATGATGGCGGAGAAACATGAATAACTCTGAAATGTCTCATAGTGATGCATGGAACGTTCCCTGTATGAAAATCATACTACACCACATTGCAGATACGCGATCTGACATATGGTTCGTTTCGGTACTAAGCATCGTGATCATAGTATTGCAGATAGTGATGTTGTTGTTTTTGTATAGGGGCGGTGCCTAGATGATAAATGAAGTAGACAAAGCCGTCCAGTGGCTAATGGAAACCGATATTACTGAAAAATCGTTTGAAGCTGCATTGAAGATGTACGAGTCCAAGCATCCGGGTCAGTCTGAGGCATTTCGTGTTGCATGGGTTAATCTATTTGGAGGGATTTAGTGAACGATTTCGTTTTAAATGCGTTTGTGGCACTTGACGTGGTGCTTAACCTGATATTAGTATGCATAATCATTAAATCCATCGTCTATCTGATCAGGTTTCGTAACTCTGAATACCTGCCGCCAATTATCCTTGGCCTGTTTGGATTGTGCATATCATTCCATCTTGTGTTTATTCCCAGGTGGTTTGCATGAATAATTACTGGTCCATGGGACTTCCATCTGGCGAGGTTTCTCTGTTTGATTTCCCGATGTTGAAGCTGAGCATGGTTAACCTTCAGAGCCGCACTACTTCCAAGACGGGTGATGGAGGGCAGATTGTCGGCAACGCCTCTATAGCTGGTGACTACAGTGAAAATAGGGAATTGCCGAGTTATATGGAGCACCTTGTGGGCAAGATAGCCGTCTGCACGAAAGAGAAAACTCATCTTGTCGGCGGAGAAGAACGTAGAGTACGCGGTGGTGGAACCTGGGTCATAAATATGGTCGTTTGCGGTCGAGACAGGGTTCGCAAGGGGATTGCAGAACCAATGGTTAGTCCATTTATGCATAAATTCTTTGCCATCAACGAACCAAGATACGATGACAATGATATTGTTTTTAAACTATGAGATTGTCATGCCGGAGTATGTGCATTTGCTGTGACACGATGAAATCTGCAATTCATGCGGCTGTGATTAAAAGTCGAAGTGGCAGGTTGCTGATTGGTAGAGACATGACCTATTATGAGCTTAATTATTGCCCTTTTTGTGGAAAGGTGATCCATAAGTGAAATGGAAAGAACGAGCTATCATGCAGATATTTAGTAATTGCAAAAGATGTGGGACGTGTTGCCAGAGACCAGAAGTTGTTGACATATATCCAAGGGATGCTCTGAGAATTGCGAGAAGATTTAGGATTCCTATGAGACTGGCGGCTAAACGTCATTTTATGAGGCATCCTAAAAATGATAATCGCATGATGTTGAGGAACGTAACTCCATGTGAGTTTTATGAAAATGGATGTCGGATATATCGGAGTAGACCTCTGATTTGTAGGATGTATCCTTATTTAGCAGGACCGACGATTTATTGTGAGACATCAACGGGCGAATTGCCGGATATTGGTGACCAAGACGTTATCATTAAACTGTCAAAGGCTACCGATTTGAGCATTTCAGAGGTTGAGGATTATCTGAAATATATCGGAGCATGGAAGGATGGGCGGTTTACGTCATGATCCAAGAGGTTATTAATGGGGTTCTTGTTTTTAGACCAGATAATCTAACGGACGATGAGTATCATGCATGGAGAATAAAGAAAGTTGCCGAGATTAACTTTTATTGGGAACGTGTTGGGAAACAACGCAACAACACGTCCGGCGAATATCGATTTCTTAGAAAACTGCGTTACTGGTGTCGATTTATTATAAATCGACTGTTATAGATTTACCATCAACGGATATTTATTTTTCAAAATCGACATCTGCTAAAATTTTTGAAATTTTCCGAAAATAATTCAATTTTCTATTATAGTGATGGTGTTATGTAGATATGTGGTGTAGTGGTATTGGTTATGGTTTATTGTTTTATGTGGGTTGTGGGTCCTGGTTGTTGGGGTGTTTGTGGCGTGGCCGGGTGGTTTTGTGTTTTCTTGTTGTTTTGTTTGGTTGGGGTCTGTGATTCTGATTTATCGTCAAGTCCCAACCGGAAAGAGACGTAGGATCTTTCTGGTCCCTCCCCTCAATCCCCTCCGCCGGAGGGGAAGGGCGCGCTAATGCGCGCCTATTCGTCCTCCTCTGTCTGTTATTGTCTATCCTTGTACATCAATGTACCTATTTTTACATCCTGGGAAACCTAGGGGATCTAATGCCTGGAATTGTCCATTGTTGCTGTCGCGTGTCTGAAAATGTCCATATATGACGACCAATGTACAGATTTGCACATTGGTGCCAGAATCGGGCCATTAATTATAATCACAGGCCGGCAATGTACATAATCGATCAGTGGTGATGATATGGGGGTCATATGATATTGATATAGGGCAGTTGCTGGATAAGGGGGCCGGTTGGATGGTGCCGAGATATGGGGAGTGGTCAATGCACATATCTGCACTGTGATGGCTCTATATAACCCACTGTGCCTAAATCAGTTGGCTAGGAGATGAATAGATCCGGCCCTCGTCCAGGGCGGGCTTATAGCTATATACCGGCCCTCCTGCCAATGTGCATATCTGTACATCGATGGCACCCTCCTTGCGTCAATGCGCATTTCCGTACATTGGAACCCGGACCTCCCCCTTATCGCTTTATATCGGGATCGATCCTATAATAGAAAACGGAATTATTTTAATTTTATCAATTTTAGTTTCATTTTTTTCATTTTTATTAAATTTCGCACATATCACATATATCTCGCATATATCCCATATATCGCTATCAGTGGCCATCATCGACCGCATATATCCTATATAATCGATAACCGGCGGCAATATCTCTCCTATATATAGATATACGCGCGCGCACATGATATATACTCCCCCCTGTTGCCGATTTTCTCGCCTTTCGTCTCCATCCCGCCACATCAAACCGCTATCAAGCGCCATCATCGCGGAAATCGATCGCTCCAACCACCCCCTCCAATGTACAAATATGTACATCAATGTACCAAACATGCCATTATCGATCATAGTCGGGCATTATTGTCCAGTAAGCTTTATATCTTCACAAGCTAAGAGAGGTATTGTGCAAGGGCGGGAAACCTCCCAAGCACCCAAAACCAAAATCCAGGTAGAGCAGGCAGGCCAAAACCGGCGATCCCTCCGAACTCCGGGGAAATGGGATCAATATTGCTGGGCGGCCTGGATTCAGAAAGTCCAAATCCAAATCACAATGTACAGGCGTCACGAGCATACATCAAAAAAAGAGGTGGTATCGAGCAACTTCGGAGCAGGAAATAAGGGTCTGGTGAAGATGGCAAACCCGGACCCTGATTTTTCCATAAGCCTCCAAAAGCCAAAAGCATCCAATATCCGTATCAATGGTTCGCCGTCTCAGCCGTTTAACGGTTTCATTCCGTAGGCTAGGCTCAACGTTGGATTGAAGATCCAAAAAACGGCATGGGCTCCACACAAAAGCCCAAAGTTCAAAGGTCAGAGCAACCATCAGAGGCAGCCGGAGCAATGGAGCAGTCCAGAGTGACGAGCCGAGAGAGAGAAAAATGATCACGATTGCGGGCCCCTCCGCAATGCTGACGAAAAAGATAATCTCTCACCTAACCAGCTGACCAAACTCTGATACGGCCCATCTGACCGATCCGGGAAATTTTGACTGAGCCCGGTGCAGCGGCTAGTGTAAGCCAGAATTAGAGACGCCATCTCACCAAACTTCTGGCCGAACCATAGGGTAGCCGCTTAAGACCCAAAAAATGCCCTTACTATCGATCTAGCTCGTATGCCCAAGTAGCCGACAGCGAACAGGCCCGATACGAGCGCCGAGCAGAGGATGACGATGAGCCCCAAGCTCAGGGGAAGCTTAGGCTCCGGTTAATTATATTTATTCCATAATAGTTTCCTCCCAAGAGGAAACCCGGCAAGACATACTCCCCTTGCCGGACCCCCTAATTACCCTGACGAGGATGACCGCAAGATCTCCTCCAGGCAAGTAATAAAGGAGATGAGACTAAATGACAAAAATCGAGATACTCAGGAAAAAGGTAGTTGAGACTGTCGAAAAAATCTCTGATGAGGCCGTTCTTACTGCAATGTTGGTATTTGCCAATAACGCTACCACGGCTCCAGTCCAAATCCCTGCCAAAAAGACCAAAAAGACCAGGACCCCGAAACCCGCCGCTGAAAAGACCAGCGACAAATTGCTGATCGTCCGCTACGAGTACAAGGGAAAACCCATGATTGCTGTCCAGACCGTTGGCGGCAAGCCCGATGAGGCAATTCTCGCCAAACTCAGAGCCCTCAAGGAAGAGCGCAAACTGCGTTACTACGTCAATGCCCCTATCAATCCATTGCCGGGAAATAATCCCTTCTGGGCCGGACCTTATGATGAGGCCATTATGAACACATTCCCGCAGGCGAAGGTTGTGGCTTAGATGAAATTCTCAGAGATGCCCGGATGGACCAGACAGCTTATGTCCGAAAGGGCATTCAGAAAAGCCGTAATTCGAGCGGCCAAAATGGAAACCATAGAAATAGCCGCGAGATGGGATCGCGGTAACGCATGGAATATCTGGCGAAGAGGCCCAAGCAAGTCCTGGTGGCATTCCACCAACGGGATGCTCTCTCAGGCATACGTGCCAGTAACCGTATCGGGGCGAACCCTGGTCCACGCGCCCCGACCAAATGAGTGGTATGATACCAAATTCGAGAAGGAGGTATCGTCTATTTCTTTCTGGAATTGGGATAATCAGTTTGATGAGGTGACTTGAAATGCCGCCAGAAGAATCGACTCCGGCTTATTCTGAAACATATATGAGTCTCGCCAATATTCTTGATGAGGTCCGGCGAGGACTGAGAGAGCTAGGCAAAATCGAGGGTCGAAATGATCTCGAATCCAATAACGATCTGAGACATTTAGTCTTAGACGTTTCCAAGAAAATCATCCAAAGCACTCCAGCACATCAATTAGAACGGGAAGAAATTGATGATGCAGAGGCTAAGCTTTGTTCGATATTGAACAAGTTATCTGATGAGGAGGTGACCTGAGATGGCCAACGAAATGCGTCAGCAACAAGAAATATTTGAATCTGATGATGATCGGATTGTAGTTGATGCAAAACCGCATTACAAAGAAGATTTTGAATGTGGTGTGCATAAACTGCAAATTATTAGAGAAAATAGCAAGTATTTTGCAGTTATGCAAAAATATCCTGGGCAATCTATATACAAATATGAGATACTAAAGAGTACTGCTAAAGGGATATGGCAGCGTCCATGCAGTGCATTCGATGTGATTCTCAAATATTGCAATCTGATGCACTATTTGAGCACATTGCAGGCCTAAGGAGATCACCATCTGGATTGTACGAAAGGTGATTAACAATGTTAGGATATATATTCAAATTTGGAAATACCCCATTTGAACCGTCCGGTGAGCTAACCGAGCTATCTGATGAAGAGATTGCCGAGCACAACCGTAAATTAGCCGATGCCGAAGTGAAGCAGGCCCTCGAAGCCGGAAAAGCCACTTTTTACCTCAGGCGTGAATGGGATTCTACATGCTCATGGATAGCACATTATTCCGTTGGAACCTGGGACGGCTCCTACAAATGGGATGCGGTGGTCAGCATATCTGACCACAACATGGCCGGAAAAAACGGGAGAATCGATTGCTGGTTTAATATAAATAACCAGAAATGGCACGGAGTGAACATCGGCGATAACGAGATTGTCCATGCAAAACGCCTAAAATCGAGATGATTCAGATGCAAATTGCACATATTCCAGTAAACGCCAAACTGTACACAAATCCGCAGGACGTGGAGGCAGTTATGATCGAGCTTGACTTTCCGCAAGATGAGCGGGCGGATTATGATAGCATTTTCATAACTGATGAGGGTAAGGTATGGGGGTTTTCAGGGATCGTGCCTTACCTGGATAAGCCTGTCTATTACTTGGGAGCGATTTAAATGACAAACAAGCATTATATAGCCATGAGCGGATCGCACGGATGCCTTCCCGATAGCGTCACTACTTTTTCGAAAAGGATCGATGCCGTCAATCATCTAATCGATCTGTTCGAATTGCCGGTTAATGGCAACAAAGCTGATGACCTGCGACATTCCGGATACGTCGAACTTGGAAAAAACTACGGAGCAGAATATGCGCAGATCCTTGAGTGCAATTGCGAACATCCGGAAATTCATGGAGATGATTAAAACGGATAGACAAAAAGCTATGGTAATATTAATGGAATACGCAACGGATTGCATAAATGAATTACTTAGAAACAATCCTGAAAAAATAACATCTCGTCACGTAGAGGTGATGAATGCAGCAACGGCGCTTTGGAATTACGAGGCTGATGAATTTTTACACAGCTTGGAATACCTGCAACACCGCATTGAAAATATAAACTGCGATACCGATGATCTCTTGATGACGACGGCAAAGAAAGAAACGGAGAACATGATAACCGATTTGAAAAAGAGTATCGAAGAAATGAAGAAAATTGAAAAATAGGACTGCTAAACCGCTGGAGGGTTTCAATGCAAACAATTGACGAATTCGTAAAAAAGCATGGTATCCAAATAGATTGTAACAAGGTTTATAGAAATCCCCATATGGCAGATTTCAAAGGAGATCATTGGGAAGTGATCTTAAGTGCACCTGGAAAAGGAAAAGACCCGATGATAATCTTTTTTTCCAAGGGAGTCGGCCATAAAGGAAAAAAGCCAAAAGCCACAGAAGTCTTGGATTGTCTGGCCTCTGATGCTCTGGGTCACGAATCTTCAGAAAAATTTGAAGATTGGGCAACAAACTGTGGATATGATACAGACTCACGCAAAGCAGAAAAAATATATCATTTGATCGAACAGCAATCTGATGATCTGAAACGCTTTCTTGGAGCAGATGCTTATGAGGAGTTGCTGTCGGAAACAGAGAGGATGTGATTGAAAATGCCAACATACGATGAAACAGTGAAAGCAATAAACGACGAAATAGAGAAATGGGAAAGGATATACGCAGGAACGGAATTTGATGACGGGGCAGAAAATGATGCACGGTGTAAAATGTTTCCAGATTGCAGGGGCTGTCCAGCTGATTATGTCCATGATAATAACAGATGTGATCCAGAATATGCCGATTGGCATTATCATCAGATAACGATCCACAATGCAAGGACACATCGAACGGTGCAATGCAAATTTTGCGAGAAACAAGCACTGAATGTAAGAAACTCGCTGATCGCATTGCTGCCAGTGGTTGATGAGATGTTTGAGAAAGAGGCGATCTAAATGGAAAACATTGAAAACGAAATTATTAGAAAAATTGAAGAATGTGACCGCCAGATCGCGGATCACAAGGAAAAGCATCACAGAAACGGATGCTGTTATAGCGCCTCGAATGGATGTTGCGATGCAGAAGAACTAATATCTACCAAACTGAGGCTACGGGAAATACTTGACTACCCTAAGGGTACTCCTGGAGTAAATCCGGGCATTCTTGGTGATGGCACCCCTGGGATAGCGTTGCCGCTGGGGCGCTATCATTTCCCAAAAGAATCTGACGCGGTGTTTTGGGATCGTATAATAAATCGAAGGTGAGAAAAATGACAACTAAAGGAGATATGATGAGGCTAACTGGTCTAGATCACGGAGTAGATTCAGCATTGCCGATGGCCTGGTTAGATGCGATGGCATTGCTGCAACTTAATTATGATGATGCAGCGATGTGGTATGTCTGGCAATATCAGAAATCACCGAGCGGCCCGATAAACCTTGCCGAGGAATTTGTCAAAATGATTGAAGAGAAGCAGGTTGAAGTAAACAACGGCCTCACCGTTTCAGTAATGGATCTTGTAAAAACATTGCTTGAACACCCAAAAGAAGTTGAGATAAGAATCAAATGAATGAGGTGAGAGAAGTGAGAGCCGATGCAAATGTTAAAATTGCCGGAATCGTATTAAAATCAGCAATGGATGACTACAATCCATATAAAATATTCGAAGAGAATTATGGTAGAATAACAGAGCATAGGGAAACCAATGCAATAAAGATAGGAGGCGAAGATTATTTCGTGCCAAATGAGAAATGGTGTCACCTTCACGGAAAAGACAGAAAAGAAGCGTATATCCACGCAGTGAATGACGCGAAACGAGCCGAGCAATTTCAGGACGGGCAGTTTGGATATATCGGCCTGATAGCACTGGCAAAATTGGAAATACGAATCAGCGGAGAAAAAATGCCCGCCGATATTGCCGAATCCTTATGGGGCATAGAAAGTGATAGTAACGAAATTGGATGGATATTAAGAGAACTGCTATCAGAACTGCGTAGCAGACTGTCCAACATGGGATTCAGCATAACAGAGCTTGATGCGGCCTTTGAGAAATATGCCAAATTGCAGGATAAAGATCTGCAATGGACGATAATTTGACTAAAGGAGGCCAATTAATGAGCGATGATTCTATAAGCGAAGCTGAGTACGAGTTTTATTATTCGTTGGAAAATGATGGTGAAATAACCACGACTGAAGTCGCGAGTATCCGCTGCCCCTGCGCCCTAACGAGTCTTAAAGAAAATCTTGGAGGAGTAAAAAACATGGATATGGTAAATCAAGCGGTTGAAGATGCTAATGTTTTGGTGAGCAAGTGTTTTACTGAATATAAGGAAGCAGTACCAGAATACGAAATATCAAACGCATTCGCAATGTTACCGTTGTTACTGGCAAAAATAGATCAGCAGACCGCTGGAATCCATGATCTAATAAAAAATTGCAACTCTCTAAGGAGTCGCGCATGGAAAGCAGAAGCCCGAATCAAGGAACTTGAGGGGATGCTCGATGCCAGATCAAGGGAGATTGTAAGAAGAATCCAAGAATGCCAAGCATGCCAACTCGATCGGCTACAAACAGAAGGCAAAATTGAGCCGGATGCCAAGTCCCGGTGTTGGCAGATAACGGAAGAGCATAAAGACGCACTTGATTTTGCATTGGAATATATGTCAGATGGTCCAAATGACGATCAAGACTTCGATCTTATTAACAGCATTAGAATCCTTCGGGCCATGCTAGAGGAGGCCAAGACATGATCGATAGCAGCGGCACGATAGATTATGAGAGTCTTAGGTGCGAAAGCTGCGGAAAGACTCTAATGGAAATACGAGGATCGAAATATGCTGGTGATTACTGCTTAGGAGAGATCCGCCTTGATCCTGGTCAAGAGGCAAACATGTCAGATCCGCCAATCGAACCGAGTTATTATTTCTGGTGTGACGAATGCTGTGATCTGATCGAAAACGAACGGATGCTGATTGAAATATATAAGCAGAAAAGAATGATCCTGACCGAGGAGCAACGAGAGGCAGATAACGTTGCAAAGATGTATTACATAACACTGAGCGATGACGATATAATAGCATTAACTGGTTTAGCAGATGAAGCAGAATGGGCAATGGATGATTATCAATATGAAGCTGATATTCTTCATAAATTGTTATCCAATCTAAAGACGATCGGATGGCAGATAACTGAAGAGCGCCGGACGGCAATCAACGAATTGGCAGGACTACTAACTGATATTGGGTGCCAATCATGCCATGGATACCTACAGAAAAAACATGGCGATAATGTTGCAGTGCTCAAGGCCATGCTAGAGGAGGCGAAGTAAAATGAACATGCCAAACACAGATCCAGAAACTGGAATACGATATGGAGTAATACCGTTACGGGATTTAGACCACCATTTCGCGTATGAAGAGTTTTATAACAACTCGGAAAATCTGGCAATGAAAGAAATCAAACTTGAACTGGATGAAATGTTCGATCCTATAACGGAGTTCATCAGAGAGCATGGACTGGATAAGGAAACCGAAATAAGAGGACTTAAAGGATCGATTATGGAGGAACTGTTCGAAAACTGGGATGAGAGCGAAGATTCAAGGCTATATGACCACAGCGGATACAGGATGCAGTTGATAGGAAATGATCTGTTTATTGCCAAATCTCCATATGTAACGTCCGGTCCACAATGCTCTCCGTGCGCTCCGGGGGCAGTGTATATAGCAGATGCAGACGGAAAAAATGGACTATTGGCCTATTGCCTACCAGACGAATTTTTTGAGGGGGGGAAAGCCCCATATAAATATTTCACAATCAAGGAGGGTTATGACAAAACATGGAAAAAATTATTTCCACGAAAAGCACCAAAATTGATAGACGACATGAATGATCTGATGAGTTTTATAGATAAACGAGAAGCAGAAGAGAAGAATCTAGACGCACTCCATTGGATCAGACAACTGAAACGGAATGTCATCTTGCTAATAGAATCAGAAAATGCGAATCCGCATAGTAACAGATCAAAATTTTATTTGATGTCCGTGAGGACTCAAATCGGGATGGTGAACGCGATAAAAGAGAAGGAGCAATCAACAATGCAGGATACCTGAACCGCGAAATTGGCAAGATGTTCGAGCGGACGGGACCACGGCGGGGTGATTGATAAAAAGATATCTAGACATGATAAAATCTTATGGGCGATAAAAATGCGCTTGATATATCAAATGTTGATATTGCTGATTCCAACGGCAATGTGTGGGAGTATTGATGAGATTGAAATGCTGACCAATACTCATCATTTCAATCAGGCATGGGAAGATAATGTTTTCGATTGTGCGGACATGGCCTCGGCCAATTGGAAGTTCTTCAAGGATCATGGATATAACCCCGAGATTGTGGTTCGAAGTGATCCAGGGCCTGGCGATCATTGTTATGTGATAATACCCGTGGGAGATGGCCGAACGGTCGGACTGGACACCTCCATCAGAATGGGAGCAAATCTCACAAGGAGTCTTGGTGTTATCAAGTTGAATTTCGTTTACCATGCGATCTTTGATACCCCCGGAGATCTGGCATTGATGGACAGAAGCATTGCAGAACATAGGAGAGGTCCATATAAAATGGAAGGGACGATAGATGATAACCCTTGAATGCGAATATTGTGGTAAAGAATTTGAGCGATACCCATCAACCATAAAAAACCATGTGTTTTGCTGCAAATCCCATTCAGCGAAATATAAAAAGTCAAAAGGTCTTTTAGTGCGGCCTAGAAAACGAACCAAATTCAACTGTCTGAATTGCGGGAAAGAAGTCGAAAGAGTGCCTTCGAAAACTGGAAAACGTGTTTTTTGCTGTTATGATTGCTGGATACAATATCGGCAATCCAATGGGTGTATGTATAACGGCAAAAAAATACCGCCGGGCTACATAAAAGAGGCACGAGAAATGCTACAAAGAGATGATCGAAATGATCAAGAAATTGCCACCGGGTAATGTATCCTGGCATCCAGGAAAAAAGTTTGACATTGCTCTGGGAGAATTTTATACTCTAAACGCAATCGGAGACCGAACCAAGGTCGATGTTTTTATCAGAGACAAGACCGGAAACATCCAATATCGTGTTGGAGATGGCCGACAGATCGGCAATTTCCATCCAATTTGGATAAATTGGAACGGCGAAAAGGTGACAATTGAAGAGATGTTGAGGTGAGCAGTATGACAGGATATACAATAGATGTGAAATTGATGGTAATAATACGCAAATTGGAAAAGAATGTAATCGGAACGGACATTACAAAGGTGGTTAAAAGAAACATGGAACTTGATGACGTGGGCAATATCGATGACTTAAAAACATATCTGAATACGTTCATCGATGTGATAGAGAAGGGATTGAAATAAGATGTATGCGATTTACTATATCCTTTGACCTAGATTATGTTGATGAGCGAACCGGTGGAAAAACGGCCCGTCTCTTAGATCAGCATACTAATGACAAGGACTTTATTCTCAATTTTTTAGGGAGAGTTCCATCAAGGGTAAGCATTGCAGAATGGACAAAAGAATTGGAAGAAAAGGAGATGAATTGAAATGAAAATAGTAGTAGATGGACACAAATTTGATACCGACAAGGCAAAAAAGCACTACAAACTCGCGTATTGGGATAATCACAATTGGCATACTGGCCATCTGTGGATAAGTTCCAAAAACGTGTTCTATATGGAGGAGCCTACGCAATGGAGCAACTACGCGGGCAACTATCACCTCACCACGCCTGAAGATATTTTGGAGAACTACAGGCGGTATCTGGGAGAGACGGAGATCGAGGAAATATCGAAATATGTTGAGGGATGGGAATGACCATCAAAACTTTTTGCGAGGTATGCGGAAAAACAATTCGCTACACAGATGACCGAGAACAGATAGCACAGGCCATAGATGATCCTGATCAATTCTGTGACGGGCATGTAGCAGAACCAAACCAAGCAGCCATTAAGACGATAATGAAGATACTAAGGACGACAGGCCCAAATCCAAACAATCGATTCTTCATCTCGAAAGAAGATGGATCTTATATCGTGTCTGCATATCTGAATCCGAATGACGGATCATATTTTCCATCACTTCTGAAAGGATCATATGAAGTAGGAGCCGGAAAAAGGGATGCAAAGAGCTATGATGCGCTAAAAAAATGCCTGCACGAGCAGTGGGTTGAAGTTGCCAAGGAGGAATATCAATACCGATAACTGATTTTTTAGGAATAAACGGATTTTGCGTAGATGCAAAATCAGCCGCAGATGTGTATGAAGCAATCGACAGGATGCATACGCAGATACTCGACGAAATCAACCTCGTAAAACAATCAGATAAACGTCCAGAAACCCGGGAAAAACGAATCCAAGAATTCCAAGAATTGCGGAAAGTACTTTCCATACTGGCGTCTGCGATGGAGCAGTTCGATTAACGAAAGAACAGGAGGAGTGAAAAATCATGAAAGACGAACCGTCATATGTAATAGCATCAATTGAAATTGACTTAGACCAGCCGATTTCAAAATACAATCAATGGAAAGATAAAGACAATGCGAAACAGATATTAGCAGCACAAATAACAAACCTGGCAATACAATTTGCCTGCAATCATTCATTGAAGAATATATATGACTTCGCAGACAGGTTTCATTTTGAGATCCCGCCAGAGCCGCCTACGGATTATTATGTAGAAGCACTCGAAGATGCAGCAAACTTGATACTGGATTACTTTATTGACGAGATCATTGATCAGATAATTGAGAATGGAGAGGCAAGCAACGACATAAACAACGACTACTACAACGGAGATGGAATATTTCACGAAGTCATAACTGACAGGCCGTACAATATGAGCGAGGCCGCAGAATTGCTGAGTCAATTGTACAGATATAAGGAAGAAGATACAGGACTGTGGGAAGGAGAAACAGATGTTGACCAGATTGCAGAGATCCAGGCAGCATACACATATGGAAATGCGGTGTGGGAAAACTGGGCAGACCTGATATCAGATATAAATGACGAAGTTGACGACATAAAAATAAACGCCGCCATTGATGTTTTAACTGCAAACACAGACAAAGAGTTGCCGGACTACGACGAAATGCCAGACGATGAAATTATTGAAATGGTAGAAACTGAATTTGGAGAGGAATACACAGAGAAAATGCGGGAAGCACTAAAAAATAAGATAGAATCGATATGTGAATAAAGAAGGATGGTGATTGAAATGGAATACTTCAAATTAACAAGAGAAGATATAATCAAACTTTTTGATAAACAATTGCTGTCATTTGACCAGGCAAATGCTTTGATAGTTAGATCAAAAGCTCGGCCATTGGACGAAATTGATGAAAACGCTGTTAAGTATTGGTTAAACAAATCTAAGACAATAGAAATAAGCTCAATTCATTACTACGGGGGCGAACACTTCGGAGATCCATATCATTGGCTTGCAGAGATAACAAGCCATACCGATCAGTCGCATACAACAAAGTTCTTCAACGAACATGAATTAGGACCGTATTCAATAATTACGTACTAGGGGTGGTAATGTTGACTGATTCGATATTAGCAAAAGTAGCAAAAGATGTACACAATGACAGACGAACAAGACAATTAGCAGAAGAATACCAGTCAAAATATGGCACTATTAAAAAAGAAGATCTGATGGAGATCTTTTCGATTTAGGTGGAGTTAACAATGATCAAGAGAATAAGTTTATCGGAGCTACCAGAAAAAGCACTTGACGAAACATTGCAAAAATACTCAAGAGCACTGTGGTGTGGCACCTTACAATGGGTTTTTTGCAGAATATGTAAAGAGATTGACGCATGCGAAGACAGGGTGCTTGAAGAATGTGACGTTGATGGGTGCGAAGATCTATGTCCATTATATCCGTCGGGATGGTGCAGAAACGCACCAGACAAATCGAAATTATATAAATACTACCCACCATTTGAAACAGAAAAAGATACTGTTTGGGAACAAAACGTAAACAACTATCTGTGGTGGGTAACAATCGAATTAGAACTGAGGAGGGCCGGTTATGAGAAGCACTTGGGAGGTGCGTGATTTTTGGCATTGACATTGCAAGATATCTCAACCAGCACGCTATTGAGTGTTAGGGAAAAATATGCAAAAGCGATAGTCACCAAAAAACTTCAATGGAAACCTTGTGCCATGTGTTTCGAGGTTATGGCTAAAATTGGAAAAGACACCAATTATTGCCTTGATTGCCCATTATACGGGCCAGCGTGGTGCCGAGTAAGCATATATAAATCACGACTCAACCCAAGCTATGCAGTTCGATTACAATATAATTCTGTAAATTCATTAAATCGCATGCTTCGATGGGAGCGGGATGTGACGCTATTCTTAAAATGGATATCCGAAGAACTGGTGCGACGAGGGGTTGATCTGATCAAATGATAAAACTTTATTCGACACCAGGTTGCCCTCAATGCAGGAGACTTAAGTCCCTTCTGAAAGGCCACCAGTTCGAAGAGCTTGACCTCCGGGACCCGGCCAACCTGGTCGATCTCCGGTGCATGGGCATATTCAGCCTGAGCGCGCCTATCTTGGTGATAAGCGAGGACCCCCTGGTCTACATCGAGTCCGCCACGATAGCCGCGAGTTCGGATACCACAATCCTGGATCTGATCAGGGCGGAATCCGAAAAATAGATCTTTCGAGACCGTTAACAGCGGGATTTTCTGGCATAGTTCAGCCAACCCTCCTTTACCCGCTGGCGGAAATCTCGAAAGATCGGGATATTTTTATGGACAAAATAATTATACGTCAACGTGGACCACCTTTCAAGGCTTTTAAGGTGGGTGACTTCGATGAAGCCGATTTCCGCAATGGATATAGAAAGGCCGAGAAGTTGGTACAGGATAAGAACAACTACCCAGGAGAATATGCCATCGTTGTTGAAAAGCTGGAGGAAGACGAAATTTTCGAAATTTGATGAATAAGCGTGGTATAGATGTCGAAAAAACAAAACTGAGGAGTGATTGAAATGGAGATAAAGAATTTGGTGAGCGCAATGCTCATGGTAGCACTGTTGACAACAACAGGAATCGGCAGCACTGACTATACACCATTGGAAAACATGATAGAGAATGGACTGGAAGATGAGTTGGTTGATGTATATACTCCAAGCGTCTCAATAAGCGAACAAGAGGTCCGTATCGAGTACAAATCAAGAGCACATAGCGAGGATGATATAACTGAAGGAATCAGTGGAATAATTGGAGCATATATGTACATAGTACAAACATGCCCAGAAGTCGGAGACATGGTATTGATAATCAAAAATCCAAACGATGGATCAAAGGTAGCGAAATTAACATGCGAAAAAGACTGGGTGCAATATCTAGATACCGAGAATGAGGACGATATTGCAGATGTAATAGTAAAAGTGGTGGAAACAGCAACGTTTTACTAGATATGGGATAGTCGTCTTATTTTCGATTTCAGGCGGAAAAGTATTTAACCTAGCGCAACCTTGGGAGATGTGATCAACATGGGATTAATTGAAGAACTTGCGGGAAGGGGCATAAATCGTGCCCTTCAGATGGCTACGGCCAATATAAATGATGAACAATATAAGAACATGATCGAAGCGATGTACGACACGGGAGGAGCTATTCAGGACATTGCCGATATGCTGGAGGATAGAAAATTATCCACCGAGGAGATCGATGCGGCCATTAGAGAAATAACCGAGAACACTGACAAGATCCAGTTGGAAGCAATAAGATCCGCAATTGACAGAATTGTTTCTGGTATAGTAAGGTAGACAATAATTTTAATTTTTTAGAGGGAACATTATGGAATCTGAAAAGTCATTGGAAAGTCTTATAGTCGCGTTGGCCGATGATGGCGTGCCTATTGCAAACCTTCTTCGGCTAAATGAGCAGTCTGTATCGAGTGTATCCGCAATGATCTCAATCTTAATGAGGGGAACCGCATCGACCCCCGATGAACAGAAAGAGCTGGTTGAGGATGCGCAATCAACGTTAAAGATGTTGCAAGTATCCGACATTCTTGATATTGATGGGGAAAAAGTTACCCCTGGTAAGTTATTTTCGGATTTCAAGAAAATTGCTGGTGAATATTTTGACCTGGACCGCGTTATCATCCGCTCATTGAAAATATCTCATCAGGAATTTGACGAAATCAAGAGAGAGTATGTGGAGGTGACTAGTAAATCTAGAGAATTTTCCGACATATTGGTCGCCTGGTCAGAATTGCCGCCAGAGACAAAATTCGGCATAGTTCGCGGAATTTTCATTCAGCGTGGGGTAATGGCAAGTATAGTGGGCAATGCTGCGAAAGGTCTGAATGACGTATCTAATCATTGCAACACAATTTCCAAGTGGTTGGGTCAATGGACCAGGGAATAAATGTTGAGAAACGGATGAAGGAGTTTGTCAAATGTGATGGATCTCCTCAATCCATTTTCAGGGTATTGTGTGCCGATCTAACCGACAAGGAACAAGAGGCACTGGCTCTCGGAATCCGGGCCGGTAAGCACTCGGCGGCAACCACGGTTATTAGAGAGCTGAGGTCCGAAGTCGGCGATTTAATCGCGCAGAAGATCGATCCGTACCGGAAGATCGAAAAATCGACCGGCATAAAGGCCTGTAAAAAGCAGGTTGCCGATAACGGTATTTTCAGATGTAAATATGGAGGACTATGTAACGGTGGATGCCCGAAATTTAGACCACGGTCGAGCCTTGTCAAATGGCCGAAAACTTTATAAGTCTTATTTTTAAGCATTGAATGAGGGAACTATGAAACAAGAACTAATTGATATAGTCTCCAAGTATGCTGACGAATTTGGCATCTCGGTAGAGTTCACCGATACATCTGCCAAGTTTGTCACAGACGATGGAGAGATCGCCCTTGAAGAAAAGGACGGCGTGGCCAATCTTAAAAGAGTAGAGCCACTGGATGAGACCGATGATGATCAGATCATGAGGCTGTCGAAGATAAGACGTCATTTTGCAGCCTACCTGAGAGCAGCCCTCGAAGAGCCCAAGGATAAAACTCCAGAGCCAGCCCGGGAACCTCCGAAACGAAAGCCCGGTCGTCCGCCGAAGTCCGAAAAGACAGAATTGCCGATAGAAGGAGATGAACCCCCGGCACCAAGGCGAGCACCAAGAGGAACAAAAGCCGCCGAAGATGCAGAGCGAGCAAAGCAGGCCGCCAATGATCCACCAGACGCCCCGATTGAGCAGCCTCCAGAGGAAGAGGAGGAATTGCCGGATCTCAAACCGGAATGTGATAGAGATGGCAAAGTTCTTCCGGAAATCTATAAACTCATGAAACTCCGGGGAGAGAAAGCAGGGCTTAAAGTAGTCGAGGAAGACCAGAGGCATTTGCTTTTAACCGGAGAATTTGGTTCGGTCGAGGTTCTTGCTGCCAATGGCGAGATTTTGTCCGAGGTGCCGGGTTATATACGTGTCCTCAATGGCAAGCCTGTCAAAGAGACACCAGCCCCTGTTGCCGAGACCCAGCCCCCTGCCAAACCTGCCCCGACGAATGAGAGCATTTTTGATCAGATCATCGCAAACTTTGGTCCTGATCTCCTTGAAGTCTTTGGAGAAACCGGGACAATGAAATCCCAGGGGATGGTAGCACTCGCCAAGCAGTGCGCTGGGGCTGGAAGAAAGGTATATTATTTGGACACTGAGAATAATATATCCCCGTCTGACATAAAAATGTTAAGAAGTCTCGGTGTAAATTATCAATACACCCCGGTTCTCAAGGAAATTGATGAAATATTTGACAAGCATATTCCATCAATTAAGGCGGACGTCATTATCATAGATAGTGTTGGCATGCCTGTACTGAGAAAGTTTTCATCGATGAGCGCGCATGATCGGGGAAGTGCTCTGCTCGACATCATCAAGTGGTTGGGAATATTGAAGGAGTGGACATATCTCAATAAGAGTATTGCCTTTGTAACGAACCAGCCTCAATCAGAGTTCGGCAAGACCAATCCGCAAGAAAAGGGAGATCACAGAATGCCCTTTGGAGATAAAGGCAACTATATTCCAGGGGCATTATTATTGTCCAAGAAATTGTTGGATTCCCAGCAAGGCTCAAAAGCCGTGTTTCAGGTATTTAGACTTCGCAGCCGTGCATGGGGAGAAAAGATATTCGAGGTAAATGTGGATAAAAATGGACCCTCGATAAAGTTGGTGATTTGATGAAGAAGAAAAACAGCAAAGCCAGGAAGGTTGCTGCGAAAAAGCAGCCTGCAAAAGTTGAAGGCGCCGAGAAGCGGAATTTTATTCTGCTTAGCTGGGATGGAGACGAGATTGGAAAATACACAGGGCGAGCACCTCGTCAGGCCGCATTAAAAGCTGCAAATCGTGGAGTGCAGGACATTATCTTCCGGGAAATAGGAAAAAAGAAGGTCGTCATGCGCAAAAAAGAGAAGGTCACGTACGTAAAAATCCACAGATTCACCGGATCAATTAAAACCCGCCCGAAGATCAAGAGTGACCCAGAGTGGATGAAAGATCCAGTATCCATACCAGTGGTGACCAAAGCATGCAGCGCCTGGATGCCAGCGAAAGAGACCGATTTAGCGGCCTATGTCGGTGACTGAGCATGCGTCTCATAACAGTAGTTGCCGGTCCAAAACCTCTCCGGCTTACATCTTCAGGCACGACCAAACGCACTTTCGAAGTCAAGTGCCAGGGCATATACGAGAATGACATGGGTCGTTACAAGGCTACTCTGACCATCACCGGCCCTGATGAAGAGCTGGCCGAGCAAATCCTGGACACCCTGGAGCTGGGAGAAGAGTTCGAGCTAAAGTGCATGCTTCCAAAAAAGGGGTAAGCACTTTCTATTTTTTTTGAAAAAAAAGCAGAGACTTGGTAGTCTCATGCTAGTTTTTTAAACTCAACTCTACGCAAACCAATGTTGCTAGTGTTCCCGTGGTTATTGACACATTTTATGGCGTAATATTTATAGGCGACATTATTTGTTAGTTCGACAGTGTGCCATATAGCACCGTCAACCCCGGTCGTATGCTGAATCATTGAAGTCACGTTGGTGGTTATTTCTGTCCAGTCGGTATTGTCACCATAGTTTAAATTTGAAAATGCAGCGGCACTATTAGATCCCTGTACGATGAAATCCTTAACACCTACATTTGTGTCATATCCATCATTATGCGAGTTGCAGTAAGTGATTCTCTTGATTATTTGTGCGCTCGCAAATTCTACATGGAATCTCTGGGAACCGACATATCCATTTTCAGTGAGCCAGCTATTTAGGTATCTACTGCCGCTAAGCGATAATGCCGGATCGACGGCTCGGAACCCTTCAAATTCGAACCAACGATTGGTGGTCTTGATATAGGTTTCGTTATAAGCCGGCGGATATACTGTCACATATTCAGGTGGGGTCGATATGGTAAAGTTGATGCTTTTAGCATCATCACCAAAAGGATTATTATTGTTGTCTCGAACCTTTACACCAATCGTGTGATCACCTATATCGCCGGTATCTGTTTCCCATGACCAGCTATTACTTGAAATGAAACCGGTTTGAGCAACGCCGTCTACCAAGAATTGATACTGGATTGAATCACTTTCAGGATCTGATGCAGTTGCTGTGAACACGATGGTTGTGCCGGCAGCTTGCGGGCTGGCAAGGTTGGGAGTCAAGCTTGATATGGTCGGTCCGGCGTTGTCAAGAGCCAGTATCTGGAATATCAAGCGTCTTAGACCAATATAATTCGCATTTCCATGATTATTAATACATTTTATTGCATAATATTTATATGCTGTGTTATTGGTCAAGTTAATATCATTCCAGAGTACACCATCGTGTCCTTCAGTATGTTTAACCATAGAGGATACATCAGTGGGTATTGTGGTCCAACCGGTATCATTGTCAAACGTGAGATTGGAAAATGCAGAGGCATCATTTGATCCCTGGATAATAAAATCTCTGACGCCGACATTGGTTTCATAGCCATCATGATGAGAGTTGCAATATGTGATCTTTTTTATGACACGATCCCTTGTAAACTCTATGTGAAATCTCTGGGAACCAACATATCCACTCTCGGTGAGCCAACTGTTTAGATACCGACCACCACTTAGACTCAGTGATGGGTTAACTGCTCTAAATCCTTCAAACTCAAACCAGCGGTTTGTCGTTTTAATATAATTTTCATCGAATGCCTGTGAATATACCGCCTGATACGAGTACAGGGATGAGATTGCGAAATCCAGGCTTTCAGAATCGTCTCCATCGGGGCTATGATGATTGTCTCGTACAATAACAGTCACTGTGTGCGAACCCGAATCACCTTCATCTGGTACCCATTCCCAACTACTACTAGATGTAAATCCAGTCTGATCAACACCATCTAGAAGAAACTTATATTCCAGAGGATCGTTTTCAACATCAGTTGCGGATGCCGTAAAAATTATACTGGTCCCGGCTGTTTGTGGACTGGATTTGTTAGCCGTGAAACTGGTTATGACTGGTGGATAGTTTGCCGGGACTCCTGCAGACGGGACATAATGTCTGTGAATCATCATAACTAAACACCTTCAATTAGATTTGCATATGCAGATGCGGAAAGCACGGCGACATCCTCTTTTATACCCAACGCGGTTGCTTTGGATATCATTATACGAAGTCGTCCCAACGTATCAGTATCCGTAGCATCAAGATATACGGCGTAGTACCCATTTTCTTTATGCACGGCATTGCTTGCTTCGTGTTTTTGTGCAGGATCTCCACCATTCTTGGAAATTCGGGTGTCTGCTTGTGACAAGACCAGAGCTGTTTTTGCAGTATATCCATCAATGCTGTCTACAAACTGCCCTATCAACAGTGTTGCAGCGGTTGATTGTTTCAAGTATTTGACCATGGAATTACCTCTTATGCTGTTGCGCTTTTACTGGTAACATAAATTTTCCTTGCTGTACAATCAGGTCATCAATATATAAAACTGCATCTGTTTTTCCGTTGTAAAATTTCAATGTCGTCAAGCTTATTGCTGGACCTATAACTGTTCCAGTGTCTCCTCCTCTCAGTGTAGCACTTCCTTTATATACATCATTTATTACCCAGGACACCAACGCATTTGGAAAATCAAGGTAAACTTGGACATGATACCAGATATCCACTTCATAAAGGGTATCGATTGGCAAATAGTGTTCATTAGTATCATAATAATAAAAATGTCCACTATTCATCGACAATGGCTCGACGTACTCAACATCGCCCATGAGCAGGCATAGAGTAGGCGCGCCGACAACACTGGATACCATGCAATAGTAGTCTAATAGCACGGGTTTACTTGTGTCAAATGCAATGTTCTTTTGCAGTATTCTATCCACAGTACCGACATCGGCTTTTGCAGAGTGTGTTCCCGCGTGATAATAGTCAGTTGTGTTCGACCATACAGCACCCACTGAATCCCATTTTGCAAGATCCCCCGACTCAAAGTCATCACTGAACATGGTCTCCATGTTGGAAACACCAGTGCCGCCAAGAGCCTGGACAGCACCCTCTTCAGTGCAGAAAACCACGTCTCCTTTCCCAATCATGTAGTCGAGAGATTTGGCAAAATCGATTCTTGCCTGAGAAGCTGTCGGGTTATTGGCATCGTTGTAGAGCGGCTGATGGTTGATGTTAATACAAAACACCTGATAATTCGACCCGTCATATAGAGGATTTTGATTGGGTTGATTGTACCAATCATCAAATGCTGCCTTGAATTCTGCGAATGTTCGATATGTCACTACCCAATCAGGGCTTGCGCCCCAGCTTGCTTCCCACATGAAGCTGAACGGGAAAGTATACAGCATGCGCGGTGGAGCATAATTAAACAGATTAATCATGGAGTTATAGCCAAGTGACCTGGCTTTTTCCATGAACCCGTCGGGCACATTGTAGTATGGCGGGACAATGCTTGTTGGTGCTTTTCCGAAGAGGGATATCATCAGGTCTCGGGCTGCTTCCTGAGTCGTTACAGGGTCTTCTTCCCCGGCATCGTATCCACAGGTAGCCAGCTCAAACCGTTCTAACGATAGATAATAATCTGCTTCCCATGGACCGCCAATGCCAAACGAATTTGAGAAATTTCCGGACTCAAAATCATCAGCTAAAATGGTGACCTCGTTTTGTGAAATAACCAATTCATCGACGTAATTGGTTGTCCCGCCTTCTCTGGCCACATATAAATTAACATATGTAAATGTGCTGTCGGGGGTAATTAAATCATGAGTTCCACCGGCATACATATCAGCTGATCCTTTATCGTCCCCGTTGATTTTCCAGGCTATTTTGGAGTTTAAAAAATCTAATGTAACCTGAACATGATACCATGTATCTGCTTCGTATATAGTATCTATTGGCAGGTTGTGGTCAACGAAGTCATAATACATGAAATGGCCATTATTCATAAATATAAAACTAATATTTTGGCTATCGCCTGCAACTATCATACCTCCCCAACCAGGGTTTGTCACGGCAGTTGTCAAGACATAGAAATCCACTAATAACGATTTTGTGGGGTCTATTATAATATTGTGCCGCAGATTTCTATTTCTGCTGTTCGGATTTCCTACAAGAGCATAGATTCCGGAATGCTTGATTGCAGACTGTACGTCCCAGTTACCTGTGGAAAAGTGGTTCAGATATGTAACCAACCCCGGGGTAGCTTGATGGGGAGTAACAGCCAACGTAGCGGGAACACCGCGATCATGGAATGTAGATAATATTCCATAAAGAGCCGTTGTTTCATCTATCACGCCATCATCTCTAATGACTACCAACTTAGTTGTTGTCGGTGCTTCGTATGGCGTAAACGTGAAGTCCTTGATAACAACTTCAAAATCGGTATCGTTGATCGGCCCAAATCCACTATAGAGCCAGACAATAAACACAATCGGCATTTCAATATCTGGTGAAACGATTGAATGTGCTCCTGCAATTGGGTCGGATAAATCACCCAATGCCTTGTCACCTTGTTGCGCAAAAAAGTTCACTTCGGAAGGAGTCCATATAAAGGTATGAGTCGTATCATTTGATGTCTGATCCATTGGAAACGCTGAATTAAAATTAGGACTGGCGTGGGGTGGGTACGCCGTATATCCGATTGGGCCATAGTCAGGATTGCCCCATTGGGCAAATTCTATATCAATTTCATTTATATAGTCAGTGCCTCCATAATTAAACATGGAGACAACAATGTTTGGATCAAGTAGATCCATTCTCCCGGATATAACGCATCTATAGGTTCCAAATCCGAGAGCTGTCGTAGTCTGAAGTTGAGCACATGTCCACACATTTCCAATTTTACGTATCTGCAAGTGAAGATATCCGTCCTCATCTACAGATACGTTTGATGGCAGAAATCGATTGGGGCCTGGATATCCGGCGTATTCGTTTATGAGCCAGGTATATCCTTTCCAATCAATTAACGATGGCCTGCGCTGCGTAGGTGCGTTTCGTTTAATTAGCATCCGATCCCCTAACTTTCCGAGACAAAGGTGAAGAACACAGTGAGGTCTGAAGCATCTCCTGTCCCTCCGGCAGTGGTCTCAATCTCGATGACATCACCGTTTACAATCTTGTAATTGGCAGGTATGATGTTTCCCAATGTTGATTGAAGAACCAATGCCACTGGTATTCCAGCCCCCACGACAACCGGATTTCCATTTATTGTGACATTTACACTCGGCTGCACGGTCGTATCGAGGGCCTGGACAATACACCCAACCCAAACCAAGTATGCAGGCCGTCCTCTCCACAAGCTATGAGATTTTTGAAATGTTTTAATTAGTTGATTGCCAGCCGAAATCGCGAATGCACCTGGAATTACGTAATCAGCTTGACCAATCATTTCCGGAACTCCGAAGAACAATGCCTCGATATCTCCTGATATTGGCGGTCCCGCAACAAAGATGGTATCAATTGTAATATTGGTAACTATGCCCATATATCTGATACCGGCCACCTGATAGCATATTGGAGTACCGGCTACTATAACCCCGGTGCGGTCGATTAGTGTAGTTATGGTCGAGGTGGACGGGGGGGTAGCTATGTAAGTCCCTTCTTCAATTCTCCATCTGGAATTGTTGCCTTCGAGTCCAGGCCCTGTGCAATCCCTAATTAAATGATTGCTGCCAGCAGCCATTTGGAAATACCCGACTTTCGGAGCTTCACATCTATTCATTTCCACATATCCACCAGTTGCAACATCCAATAACAATGTGGGCTCCGGGCTTTCACCAACTGGCTGAAGAGCCAACAACTCAACACCAGTCATACGCAATTTACAAGCAACTGGTTGTAAATCCTCACCAACCATATAAACACATGAACGGCGACCTTGGATTTGGCCACCATGCATGATAACCTCGGCCTCACCAAGAATCCTAAAGGCATATGAGCCCTCAAAGTTACAGTTATTGAAAAATACCTGGCACGGGCCGTCATTCATGTAAGTATTGGCGTCTATAAACGTCGAATACTTATAATTAATGTTGTTTATGAATTTACTGGCGCTGACCATTACCCGAATTGCACTGTGAATGAGAAGCCCATATAATGATGGGTTGCCGGTGCAATCCATATAACAACTATTCAGAGTGGCGTCGTTTACGGTCCACAGGGTAATTCCGGCCCGGTGACATATAACATCAGATATAACTATAGAATCTCTGGCTCTGGTAAGATAGTCTGGCTGGTTACCAACGCACTCAATTCCTGTGTTGCTGTCTTCAATCTGGCAGTTGTTTATGAGAAGTCCGCATACGGTATCTGTCATTATTGCGGTTCTGTAGCAATTAGTAGCTCTGATATCACTGATGACGAGTCCTGTTACTGGTCCGCTGCCATTATTTCCACAATATACGCCATATCCGAAACTATCTTTTAACCATAGTCTCTGAAATTTGAAATTGCTGGCAATGCTGCCGGTGAGGATGAGACCAGCTCCGTCATAATACCATTCATCTTGTTCACTGCGGTTACCATCCAACGTCATATCGGTAACTGTAAACATCGTCGCTCCGTAGTTCCACCAATGAGCACGATTCAATATCATTACCGCATGATGATTCTGATAATGCTGTCCGGGAGCGAGCTTGAGAATGGTTGATCCCACGCCCGCGCCGCAGAAATCAACATTTTTTCCATCCAATATACCAATAGCATAATAAAATGGATTCGCGGCACTGCTTTCGTCGCCGCCATTTAAATAAAATATCTTATTAGCTAAGAGGGTAAAAGTTCCAGGCCCAACATATAGCTTGCCATTGTGTGGACAATTGGCCACTGCTATATCAAAACAGTCAGTGTCATCCGTTCCAAGAACACCGGTGCCCAGGGTTGCGCCCTCGTTATTAATTACTTTGATGGTTGTTCCTTCCAGAACAACTGCCACGGCAAAGTCGGGTATACCCCCCGCAACCCCTATTGCTGATGGTGCAGGTACCCAGGTGGCGCCGTTCCAAGTGAGAACGTCGTTGGTATGTCGCCCGGCAACGTCTACCGCGTCCCCATCAATTATATTGCTGGGATGAATATTCGTATGGTCAAACGTTATCAGGTGTTCCGCCATGATTGCTTCTCCACCGCCACTTCCTATCAACGTGTGATCATAGGTGGCCAGGTGAACAGCCATCACAGCACCAGCATCTGATCCTGTAAAGCTTCCAGTGTCTATATCGAGGTCTGCTATATCTTCGATGGTGCCGATCACGACTATTATTTCTCCATCACCAAAAGTATCATCGACGTACTTTTTATGAACAGCGTCATATGGTTCAATAGGATCGCCTAGATCCATCAGTCGGTTGAAATAGATTGACTGATCACCATCGAGGGTTTTCTTATCACCAACGCCTATTCTTTCCTGCCATCGCCAATCATGCAGCCTAGTATTTCGTCTATCCATGTGAATCCTCTTTGCTCATTATACATTCAAATATGTATTTAATATCCACTGTACCAATGCAAGTCCCAGGCCGCCAGACAAAAAGGCAATGGCTGCCGACAATACTGCTTTTCTTCCTTGTCTATTTGCATCGCAGACCTTGATAGTAGTTGCTAATGCATGTAGTTCTGATTGCATATCCTCCATGCAGTTTTTTAGATATTTCACATCTTCTTTAACATCGTCATAACTTACTGTGAGAGATGCAAGAGCTGTGAATATTATGGTTAGATCGCAGGGCATGGTTCCGGATGAGTGGGATTGAGTAGCATCTACATAGATACCATCCAGCATTTCTCGCAGTGCTTTTAGCTGTCGTTCTTTGTCCAATGGCATTTTATATCACCGGATTAAATGCTGCATTGAATTTTGTCTTACTGACTATACCACGAATATTATATGATTTTGTTAATAAATTTGTAGGATTTACCGGGGCTCCGAATACGCTATTTCCGTTATGATGGATTTGGATATCTGCTTTTTCTGGTGCCCCGGTTACATACTTTGCATTGAGTATGGTCATTCCTTGCATTGGAACGTTTGGATTAACCCCTTGGATGTTTGGTGGAATGCTCCATGGAATTTGGATATATGAGCCAGACTGACCGGCTGGTAGTGCATATATCATTTGGCGATTTCCGATTTCAGTTAGCGTTCTATTTGCTACTCGCATTAAATACGCATGCTGACTACCATAGCCTACGTAAATAATGCATATTCTATCCGAACTATCGACCTGTATTAGCGGTACAGACCCACCCGGACCCGGATCGCCTGGCTCAACTAATACCCTCGGTCCGACTATCGAATCCTTTATTTTTTTAATATAAAATGGATTTCCAATAGTGGTTCCAAATGGTCCTATATCATATGCTATATATATCTCATCGTGACGATTGATAATTATATTAGAAACATAATGTATTAGATCAACATCACCGGCATCGTTATTTATACGAACTTTTGGCTGCCATCCGCCTGGTGCTTGTCGAATATACCACAGGTTTGCAGGACCGGTTTCAGTGGGATGGTTATTCGCCACGGCCATTATATGTCTATAACCTTGCGAATCGTAGTCAAACGTATAATAAATATACCGATGCGTCAACGCTCCGTCACTGGTTAGTTGATACAGAGTACCCAGTGTTTCATCAGCTTTGACTTCTCTTATCAGCAACTGGGGGTAATTTGGATCAGATGCGTAGCCTCTGCTCGCCCACAATATCTCAACCGTATTTCCAAGTGGAGTTGGTTGAATGATGGGGCAGATTGTTAGCACGCCAGTTGGCTCACTGATGGTTTTTACATTGCCAAAACTCTTTGTTTCCGCATTCCATTTTCTATATTTTATTCGTTTATCATCAGCCCCAATTGTTTCTCTCCATACGAAATGAAGGTTCCCATAATAATCAGCACAAAACGATCCCTGCTCCTGCGAATTGCTATTAGAAGTATCGATTCGTTGCCATGTCCATGTTTTTCCACCGTCATCCGAATAGATATACATACCAAGCGGATTTGTGATTCCGTCATAATTGCATGACATGAAAATGACAATTCGACCTTCAGGAGAAATGTAGATATGTTTTCCGACTGGTGGATATAATGCATAACCCGCATAGGTATACGACCCACCGCCAAATTCGATATTGGAAGCCAAGTTTATTGATTGTGTTCCAAGACCAGTGACTGCTATTTTGGTATCTTCATTCATTATTTCGCCGGGCGTTTTGAATACACCAACGTCCCTTACTTTTCTAAAATCTTTCGAACTTTCGAGTAGCATCAGATCTCTGCTACCCACGGACGATGTGATACCCGACAATTTTGCCCAAGTTTGGACTCCACCAATACCATATTTTTTTTCGACCCATTTGCCAACCATGCGTCCTTCTGGATCAGTCATTATCATTGACACGATCTGTGCAGGGTTCTTTTCTAGAAGAGTTATTGGATGGATGTTAATGATCTGGTTGTTGACCAGACCACTAACATTGCCGATATACAGCGTTTCGTCTATTCGACGTGTAGATAATCTGTCTACCTTTCCGGCACTGCGGGCAGCAATCACTCCCATTTACAGCCTCCTAGTAAATGCGTAATATGGTATAACCACTGGTTTTGATGGATTTTCCGAAAGCTGGAATGTCACTTTGGCATCTCCATCACATCTCCATCCATTGATTTCCACATTGCGTTCACCAACGCATTGCCTATACGACATAGCGTCCATATAAAATCTGGTATATCCAATTCCAGTAAAACCTTTGAAAAGTTTTACATCAAGGGTCCCAAGGAAAGCAGCCGCATGATCGAAACCACTGTGGCTAACCAGCCCCAGTTGAATATGGGTTGCAACTGGAATACTTATTCCCGCAGATACAAGGCCAAACCATAAATGATAACCTGTAACGCCATCAACATTATTCGGTGCCCAATTCCCGGGCGGGGCAAATGAAATCCTTCCATTCTCATAGAAAGTTCTACCGGCCACCCCGCCGTTAGTTTCGTCTGTAATGGCCAGTGCTGACCATGCAGCACCGTTCCAATATTTCACGACGAACTCATTGTCGATATTGGATACCCCGCCATCCATATATACGTCGATGTGATCAAATTTTTCAGATGCGCCAAATACAACTGCGTTATCTATAGACGGGGCACTGGCCAGCAGTGCCGCTAGCCCAGTTGATAGATCATTGCATTTCGAAGTTATATCGACATATGTTGCAGGCGCATCGAATCTACAGGCATGATAGGTATATGCCTCGTCAAGATCTGCCCGTAGCACCAGCTCATAAAAGTCACCTGATATCTCGTCTGCAAAAAGCAGATCTACTGGATTCGTATTACTCAGAATTATAGTTCCGCTTATTCTTGCTGGATATGTATCGGGCGACACGATACCATTCCGGCATTCCACGTCTCTGAAGTGAACCTCGAATGCCTTGGTGTTGTCTGTTGTACCGGCAACCAATTCAAAGTAATAATTTAGCATTGGAGTTGCGGCATTTGTTTTCATGTCGAAACGCTTAACTCCATTGACATATATTACCAGATGATCATTTAGTACATCGATTCTGTATCTTCTGCGATGTGAGTCTAAGTTGCTGCGTGTCATATCTTCGCCATGAACTGGGAAATGGACAACGTTCTCAGCGCCGGCAATCTTGTACCTGAACATGGCGGCTGACTGGTTTCCGGCATTGATTTCAGCACCCAGAACAAACCAATTATTATCATCAATCCATAGCCGAATGCCTGAAAGTTGGTTATTGCTACCCGAATCAAACGTAGGTATACTCATAACAACTTCGAATGACATCTGAGCACCAAATCTCTGCCCGGCCTGGAGATATGATAGGCCAACCCCGCTCCCAACGTTGTGCTGGGCTCGCATATAACCCGTGAAGCGAGAAAAAATTGTTCCATAGTCTTCTTGATCTTTCCAGAATCCAGAGTCGTCGTAGAAGCTATCGCAGACAACTACGGCACTTGGCAATACATTGAAGGGTTCAATTCCCGTCAACATCTTCAGGCACCTCCTCAATTGTTATTGGCACGGGTACATCATCCAGAATACCCATAAGTTCGCCAGATAATTTGCCCTTTTCAGTGTTCTTAAATTTCTTCATGTTAATCCTCCAAATCTTGGCAAACTGCCAGCGATTCCTCTCCAAATATGCGGCCCTGCCAGTGGATGCCTGTCACGATTAGTGCCACAAAATATTATGAAATCTGCAACATTGTCTCCATTGTTATCAGCATGCCATACCATTCCACCCGTGGAATATCCGTAGAAGTTGCTATCTATATTAATAGCTGATCCAGGATATTCATGGGTATCATAAATATCATAAGACTTGTTTTCGGCAAAGTTGTTGTGGATTATCGAGTCTCCTTCAATATCAGTTGCACCTGATGGTGTGTAATAATAGATCCCTACAAAGTTATCGAGTATATCATTCTCTACGATCAACGTTCTCTGTGCATTCAAGTGCCGCCCAATGGCGTATCCATTTCTGGACCCGCCGTCACCAACACCGCTTCCCCATTTGGTGATATGGTTTTGGTGTATATTACATGCTATGGAGTCATTGCCGATGAAAATTCCAATGCTGTTTTCTTTATAACCACCGTCTATATAACAATCCCGAATATCTGCATAATCGGTATCATCCAACCATATGCCCCAGCAACTATCGCTATTTCCGAATACTGATAAATCATGAATTTTATGATTTAACCCGGTAAGATACAGAGCGGTGTTGTGGGTATCGCCCGGCGATATATTATTTGCAATTAGTTCCATATTGCAAATTTCCACGTTGTTTGAGCGCACTTCGATAGGTATACCGCTCGCAGGCGAGATAGTGGTTCGTCCCGATCCTAGTCTATCTCGTCCCTCAAGGATCATTCCTTCATATCCGGCGGGGATCACCACGTTCTCGTTATAAACTCCGGGAGCTAAACGTATTTTCCATCCAGGCCCGCCGGCGCCAACCGCACCAGTAATTGTCAATTTTGGTGATGTTGCAGCCAGGCCATCATTTTCATCACTTGCGCCAGGAAATGCAGGATCTACGAATATTGTTCCACCAGCGTCTCGGCTCAAATAAAGATTGCTTACATCAGCACGCATGCTGATAACACTCTGGATTATGGTTGGCATTTTAGCTCTCCATGAGTTCTATAAACTCTTCTTCGGTCCAACTGCCAGGAGCAGCTATAATCGAAAACGATGTTGCTGCGTTGTCGGAATATACACTAATAATTGCAGTGTACACCTCCTCCTGGGCAGAATATCCTTTACCTTGGCCAGAATCGATGCCATCTACTACGGATACATCTCTCCCGTTTGAAGATATCTGGTAATATAAAATACCAGGTCCGTGGTTGAGTATGGTAATGGCTTTTGCAGGCACACCGAGACCTGCAAGACCATCCTCTCCGTTCATGATATCGTATCTTTTCAGACCCGCTTCGCCGGCTCCGCCGCAGACCCTACGAAACACGGTAAAAGGAACATGCCGGTATTTGAGCATGATTCCTCCTTACATTTCACCGATGTAGATCTGATCATTGAGCTGATATTTCTCAATCAGGGCATTTGCGGCTACCTGCTCGATATCGGTGGCATATGGAATACCCCATTTCTGGTGATCAATGATAGTCATTTTCCTGAGTCCATATCTAACACGCAACCTTAAATTGCCCCCTATTGCATTTACGGCATGGTTGTTTATAATCTCAACCTGAAACTTTTGGCAAACCGGAATATACATTCTCATATCAACATCTGGCGTTCCTACACCACCGGACGGCATCGCAGCCGCATCCATGCGGACATAGTTCATTAGGTCATCACGGCTGATAAATATATTACAGGCATCATATGGATCTGCACCGCCAACACCCAGGTCGCTTCGAACCTGAGCGGCATCGACACCGACTCCAAGAATAACTGCTACATATCCAGGTGGAACTCTAATCCAAGACCCAGATAGTACATGCGATCCTCCATTCGGAGCAAGACCTGGAATCTGTCTGGGTATTTCTTTAACCTCCTCGAACTGCTCTTCAACTGAGGGGTCTAAGAGATCTTGATGAATTGGTAGGTTTCCTATTAATGCTCTCTCTATAAGGTTTGCAGTGTCCATTATACGGGTTCTAGAAGCATCGTCCAATCTGCTCTCAACTAGGTTCAAAGCTGTCTGCGGGTCTTTAACACCCCATCTATAGAGATCCAGCATGTTATAGTTACGAACAACCACATGGTAGCGTGTAATTATATTATTCTCAACGCCGCCTATGCTTCTTTGTCTGATATATGCATATGAGCTGGCCCTGGTCTTGTTGCAGATTGCAGCCGTATCGTCATTCCAGACCCCGGCCTGGGCCGCCGAATATAATCTCAGAGCTTCGTCAGACTTATCAGTCGCAATGAGAGTTTCAACAGTGTTTGCCGCAGGCCTTGTAGAAACCACGTTTCTGATTTCTATCAATCTTTTTCCAAAATTCTCGTATCGTGCAACCTCAACACTGTTGACGGGTACATTAATCCGGAATACTTCAGGCAGTATCTCAGTGGGATACCTGGCGTATGCCAGGTTTGCAAATGCTGTCATACGGAACAGATATGGTTGATTAATATAAAAATAAATACGGAATAAAGTAGTACAATGTTCAATCATATTATTTTTATTTAATAGCCCTGTTCAACAAATATATATAATAGTAACAAAGTAGTACTATCATGCCCATATTCAGGACAGTTAAAGCGATCCCGAGTGGAGGATCTAAGAGAATAACATTACCCGCCGCGTGGACGAAACAGCATGGCGTGAAAGCGGGCGATGATCTACAACTGCTAGATCATGGGGTTTTGATAGTGTTCCCACCAAAAATAAATGGTAATCTGAATATAGATGATTTAACAAGAGATATAAGAGCAACGTTATTCAATTTTGTCAAAAAATAAAGAGGGAATAAATCCCCTCTAATTGCTGCAAGTTGGATCTTCGTCTGGGCTGGTATAATAAACCAACATCATGGCATTCTGATAATACGCAGAATTTACGGCCTCGGACAATGCAAAATACACGTCATCCTGGATAAACTGCGTAACCTGAATCGGAATAGCCTTTGTTGCCAGCCTGACTGCTCTGAAATCATCGAGGTGGATCGTGCATGCGCCAACATCCACTGTATATTTCAGACCGAGACTGATAATGGCGGTATCCAGCTGCGGAGTGGCCAACGCGAGTCTGACATGAGTCCAAACATTTGCTACTAGAGCTGGAACATTCAAAGTTTCTATGGGACTGACACATTTTGCAGTATCGTCAAGCAGAATCTGAAGATCTCCGGCATTTGTAGCAACACTGGACTTTATCCAAAACTCGATGTGGGTAAACTTTGGCAATGCGGTTCCAGGCGAAACGACCTCGCACAGAATTGTGCCAGCTACACCGGCTGCCGAAATATCCACCTTTACTGACGAGGCTCCCACCATTTTATCGATGGAATCCAAAGATACCACATAGTTTGCTGGAACATCCTCGTCCCAGGCATCTTCGCAATCATCAATCAAGAGAGATTCCTGTGCTCCCAGTGCAACCATAACCGCACCCCTACCCTCAGTTGCGGCAGGAATTCCAGCGGTATATATGTCGCGAATTGGTTTTGAACCCGCGGGCAGTCTTACCCAGTTTGCTGGTATGCCCTGCACCGTAGATAATCCAACCGATCCGATAGGGAAAAATGCAAATGACATTTTTAATCACCTACTGTAATGTGTACTCGTATCCCCACAATGCGATCTCGAAGCCTCTGACTCCAGCTGCCCAGGCGGGGATAGATACACCATTATCTGTAACCTTCACAGATCCAATGCCCTTCATGAGGGTATATGCCCTGGGCAACTCAGTGGGGCCACCACGTCTGGCATCAGATACCAACGACTGCTGGGGCATCACAAACGGGTTATCATTTGGCTCGCAGTTAAAGATCATCGGATATCTAGAATTGCCGTTATCGAACTTCACCTGGAACATGTTTTCGTGTGGGATTATTCCGCAATGCGTGAACCTGTAGAACTTCTTCTCGGTAGAAACCCACCTGAAGTTCTGGAAGGGAACCTGCACATACTGGCCGTCACGAACAAGCTCCATCTCCTGGTTCGGTGTGGTTGCCTGATTATTCTTGGTATACGTGATGATTCTCTTGATCTGGGGATCGTCTGCATTGAGACCCATGTTGAGGCTAGACCACCAATCCATGGTTGCAGGAACTGATCTGTCGATAACCTGCGGTCCAATTACATCAGATATCTCAAGATCTCCAAGGACCTCGTACTGTCTGATCTGGTTGTTGGCAGCGGCGGCAGCTACCTCGGCAACCGGGGATGATCTCAGAGCATTTAGCATCTGATCTTCGCCCTTCGCGAAGGCGATATGAGCTTTGATCTCGATGTCGGAATTGATCGTGGCATCCCCACCATGGGCAATGGTTGGAAACTCTACCTTAAAGTTGAGTGTATCGGCTGGCGCAATCTTTATGGACGTGGTGTTTGCACCGCCGCCCATGAGCAGAGCCTTGCCGAAGTTGATGCAAGCCAGGCGATCTCTGAACGGGTAGCTAGGATCGTTGGGGCCATCGCGTAGAGCAGGAGCCATGTGCTCGTTAATGGAAATGTTCTCGCCAATATCATTGCCGCTTATTACGGGTGCAATCCTCTTAATTGGTACCCTCCGGCCAAAGGCATCCACGCCACCAATAACCTCGATGCCCTCAAGCTCGGCAATCATATCGGGTGCTGCTTCCCAGGGTTTGCTATATCTTTCCAGCCCATGCTCCCATACATATGCGGGGTCATCACCGCACTGGATGGACGCTCCGGCTGTAGTACCCACTACTGAAAATGGATACTTGAAATTCAACGTCATTCGTCCGAAACCTTTTACCATATGTTTCATCCTGGTCAATTGACCGATAAATAAAACCATTTTTTTATATATAAGTGTTTTTTGTCATTTTAGAAAAAGCATATATTCTAAAAAGACAATTTCCCAATATGCGAATAACATTCGAACTTCCAGATAACGTAGGCCTCGAATTTCACCAGCGATGTGTTGCGAACAAAAAAAAGATGAGCGCGGAATTGAGGACGATGGTCGATGCCTGGTTACGATCTAATCCTGACATGCCTCGACAAAAAATGAAGTTAGCATTAGAATAACTTGTTCTCTCTTGCAACCTCGATTCCCGCTTGCCCAAGAAAATCCAGTGCAGTCTGGTCGGGGTAACAGTGTAGGTAGACCACCTTGGCCACTCTGGCATTGATTATCATCTTGGCGCAGAGGATGCAGGGTTGGTGGGTGCAGTAGAGCGTCGCCCCCTCGACGGAGATGCCGTGCATTGCCGCCTGGATGATGGCGTTCTGCTCAGCATGCACTGCCCGGCATAATTCGTGGCGGGTGCCGCTCTGGACACCTTCCCGGGCGCAACCCACCACATCGCAGTGCTCGATACCCGCAGGCGCGCCATTGTACCCCGTGGTCAGGATGTTTTTGTTTTTTACCAAGATAGCCCCAACCTGGTTTCGTAGACAGGTAGAACGCTTGGCAACTACAGTGGCTATTTCCATAAAATACTCATCAAGGCACGGACGCTCGATATTGGTCATGGTCTTGATAATCGCTTGATTGTGTCGGCTGCTCTCCCGGCCATAATGCGAGCTTGCGGAAGATCTCCGTTGTTCGCAAAGTATAGAGCAGTCTGCAATTCACTTATACGAAGACCATTTTCAGCCGCTGATTCATTGGCCGATCTGATGTCCGCTGCGGATATATCTCTGCGCCGCAGCAGTCTTATTATGTTTTGTATTGCCGTAAGATCCATGTTTCCACCTAGTCGATTGCCCGGCCCCCGCCACGTTGTAGAGGAGCTACAGATACTCGTCCTACGATTTTGGCGTTTGCTGCCGCAGATCCAGTGACCTCGAAACCATGTTCTTTCGCGAGCTGGCCAAAGTTCTTAATAGTGCCGGTTGCAAGAGCACCCAATATATTCTTCTTATCCTTATCAAGAGCCTCTTTAATGGACAGTACGTTTTGCTGTAATGCTGGGATATCGGTCGGGCAAACCTTGTACTCGCTCACAATGTCTTCGGATATTTTTCTCCACGCATCCTGGGTGCCACCTTCTGCCGCCCAGCCCGCCGCTATCGAGGACAATCCGGAAACACCCATCTTCAGGAGAGCTTCGCCCAGGGGTTGACAGAATATTTTTGAAAAGACATCAACAGCAGTAGGTATCACGCTTGGAGTAATCACATCGCCGAGATCAAGTTTTTTCGGTGATCCGACAGGTCTCTGATATTCATTGATAGCCGGGAGCTTGTTAACCAGTTCTTCTCCTGCGTTCCTGGCCTGACAATATGAACACGTCTGGCCGATATTTCCCAGAGTTGGTATTGCAAGTATATCATCATCAGTATATGCATCGGCATCATAATAAATCTCAAACGGCACGAACTTTCGGGTTGCCGGATTTTTTGCCAATTGCAGATAGGTTAATGGTCTTTTATTTGCGTCAAACGATAATGGTTGCCTATAGTCCTCCAACGCATACTCATCAAGTCCAACTCCTTCGGGAACTTCATAAACCCGAAATGGCCTATTAACCAGGCCATATTTTTCATCCGATATATTTTTAATCCTGAGCGCCATTTCGTATCTCCTGGATCAGTTCTGATATGATTTTTCCCGCGTGCATCGTTTTCTTTGGGGACGCCGCTATGGAATCTATGAGCTTGGGATATAATGTTTCCATCACGTTAAATATCCTTCCGGCTATTTCAGGATTTTCTTCAACTGGGATGTCCTGTATGACGTTATATAGGATTGGTTTTGCAATCGGCCATACATTCATCGATTTTATATATTTTACTGTATTGCCAGACCCCGCAACCATCGATTGCTGAAATGCCGCCTTAACGCCGGACTCGTCCGGGAATTTTTTGATCACGCTGAGATGTGTCTCGATGGCAAGATCCAAATCAGCAAGACTCATTGTACTGCACCTGCCAGCTTTTTCACAGATTCACTTGAACTTTTTACATCCTTTGCCTCGCGACCTAAAAACAGCTCCTTACCGACGGCAACTGCAAGTGTTTTGATCAGCTCTTGCTGGGACTGGGCCTGGGCTTGTTTTGCTTTCGATGCTTCAATCTGGGCTTCTGCAATCTTGTCTTCCCGTTCTCTGGCCAATCTCAATTGTTCCATCCTGTATTCATGATCATTTGCTATTTGCAGATCGGTAGAATCTCCCACATGGAGGTTGGCTCCGGCATCCTTTGCTTGCTTTATAATATCATTAATATTCATCTGGAACCTACTGTTTTGCTGTAATTGGGCTTCCATAGATTTTACTTTTGTCTCCAGTGCCTGATTCTGGATATCAAGGTTTTTCTGGGTGAGTTCGAGGATTCTGGCTTCCAATGCACCGGAACTATCCCCACCACTCTTTTTAGCCTCAACAAGCTCTTTGATCATTGCTCGGTTACTCTCAAGTTCATTCCGCAACATCTCGATCTGGAGCTTATATGCCTCGGCCATGGGGTCCGGTCCTGGATCTCTGACCTCACCACGAGCCTCCCGAAGTTCCTCAACGTGTCTCCGGTGCTGTTCCTCCAGGTATTGCTGCTGTTGCCGCCACTCATCTGACTTTTTCTGTTCTAGCTGCATGCTCATCGTCATGAGGCCCATCATACCTTGCATCATGTCTACAAATGACATGGGTTGCTGGGTTGCGGTTTGTGTCGTAGCTGCGGGCTGTGCTGTCGGAGTTCTCTGCATGAAGGCATTCATCAAACCATTTCCACTAGACATTCCCAGGGATTGCCGTATAAAGGCTTCGCGCTGATCTTCTGGAAGAGCACTCGCGATCTCTCGAATATCTGCTGGCGTAATACCTGCTGGCAATGATCGAAACCCCGTGTTGGTCGGTGGATTTGTTTTATTCCGCATGTCAGCATATTCTTCTTCAGCTTCTCTTTTTGCTTCAAGTGCTGCCTTCTTTGCATTCGTTGCAGCCGCTTTTAGCAAATCTGTTTTCGCAGATTGAGTTAAAATCGCGTTGGCCTCTTTCAGCAATCTCGCTGTTTCACTGTCTTCTGTCTGCACATCTATCTTTGAAGCGTCATTGGCCTGTCTTACCGACTCGGTGGATATCTCATCAGAAGATGGCCTGCCTGGTTTCTTTGCCATGCTAAGGTACACGTATAAAAAAGTATATAAATCATTTGTTACCAGTTTACATGTAATGTGGACTAAAGTTGACCGCCGATCAGATACCATAATGCTAAGAGGCGGCGCCCCGGCCAGTCTTTTAAATGATATCTTTGAAGCCTCAGAATTCACAGCCAAACTTAAAATGAGCAAGAAAGACGGAGAATGGGCATACACATCGTTTTGTGTCAAGTTCACAACAGAGCAGATACTGAAACTGAAAAGAAAAATGGAGGAAGACAGTGCCTCAGCATGAGATCCATTACAACATAGATGACATTCTGATCGGCAGAAAGTTCCCGCATGTTCATCAAATGATGGATATACTAAGCAAAGAAGGACCAAATCATCGCAGATTATTCCACGAAGACAGTGTGGTAGGCGACATGCTCATAGCAACCGGAGGGTTCGCGGACGCTTGGTCTGCAAGGTATCACTTGATTGCTGATCGCATTATCCGGGATGGAGAAAATACCCAGGAACTGCCGGAGAATGTCCGGCAAGAATCTATCATCGCAGAGCTGTTGGACTTGATGGCAAGAGGGGAAGTAGAACTGGCGGTATTTCCGGATTCCGTGCTGGCCAGGCTCATAAGCTCGATCAACAATGGGACTGCTATCCTGGTCGAACCCGAGATATTGCCGCCCCTTCGAAAGAATTATTATATAAAAAGATAGAGGTAATTTCATGACAGAAGCCGTAGACTCTGGTGTAGCTAATACACCTGAACAGAAAGAAGAAAAGCCCTGCGTGCAATGCCTGGTCCCAGAGATCATGACCGCTTGGAACTCGGCTAGGGGGGCTTGTGAGTTTGTCCCTGATGAAAAGGGCCGCAATGAATGCCGCAAAGAAATGGAGGAAATTGCGAAGGACGTTAAGTCCATAAAGAAGGGCTCTGAAGTTATATACAAGGCAATAAAATCGTCCAGTAATCCATCGGCCTTTATCCAAGCCCAGATAGAGTTTGCTAAGACACATAATGCTGCAAACACAGAAGCCATCCTTAAATGGGCAGATGAGATGGAACAGAGTGACCAGCCGATACCAGAAGATATTGCCAAGATAGTAAAATTTTATCGAATACAGGCAGGTTCGCAGATATGAGCAAAGCACAAGAACTAATTGATTTTGCCAAGAATAACGGCATTTTTATTCACGGAAGAACATCTCCCGGGGAATGGGAACAGTTGCTTGCAGAGAATGATGGAAAATGTCCCTGCGGCCATGCAGAATCCTGTCCCTGCGATCTGGCACTGGATAAGATAAAAAATTCCCCAGATCCTTCAGACCAGATGTGCGGCTGCGTGTTTTATGTATCGAAGGCATATCTGGATCATTACAAAACCAAGGCATGGAATGAAGACACCCCAGTCGCATCGGCCCCACCAACAAAGGAAAAAGATGCATCAGAACAGGAAGAACCAGTTGCATATCAAAAGACCAGGAATGTAGCACCCGACATCGAGGACAAATTTCTGAGAACCGCTGGAGCATATATAGATGGCTTGAAGCTTATCAAGGACGGCAACCTGGAGAAGTTTGTAGACAATATTCGCATGGAAGAGGCTTCCAACCCGTGCAATATCTGCAAGGAAGATGCTGACCTGGTGGCTTCGCATGGTGATTATGTTAGGGCATTATGTAAAACAGGTTCTCCGGAATGCGAGACTGAGGCAAAGAAGCTAGTTATCAGGACCATGGATATAATTGATGAGAACTTTATGAGTGCCGGATACGACAAAGTAAAACAAGCAAAACCAGCAACCGAGGGAGACAAAAAGCCAGGAAAAAAGAATGCCTGGATCGAATTTAGTTCTCAGATCATGACAAATCCTATACTGGATGGTCTGCCGCAGAAGAATAAGATGAAGATTGCAGCCGCCGTGTATCGTGGAGAATACGACTCAATTGAAGCAGCTAAGGAGGCGCTTGGCCATGAGTAGGATACGGAGAATATTATTTGGTGAACCGAAAGCAAATAAACAGTGGTCTGTATGGTATTATGATAACAGTATATCATCTAGAATATTAAAGTTTCTTTTTGGTATTCGTGGCTGTTATAGAATCGACGCCGATAACATCAATTTTCAGATGTCGTTGACAGGTTTCTTTTTGATATATAACAAGGATACCAATTCATCCGATTACGTATGGACCATGCAGATCGAGAAATATAAGATGAACTTCGGGTATGCAGAAAGCCTGCATGAGCTGGAGCAGAAGTTCGAAGAGATGAAAAAGAATGATGTAGAGACATATGTAAAAGAACTTGCCAAGGTTGTACCGCCGAACCAGACAGCTACCCAGGATATGTTTGGATAATCATGTTCGATACTGAGCTTGATATAGAAGTCAGAAACATGCCAAAGAGACGACGGGCAATGCTGGCCATACTAGACAGCCCTAAAGGATATGGATCATATCAAGTTCAGTTGGCACATGATCTTTGCCAGATATTGATTGCAAACGGGCATCCTGTATGCGCTTATGCAATAATTATGCGATTATCGGGTATTCGGGTTCGGATGGTTGGGTCGGAGGTGCAGGTTATTGACGGGCCGCAATTGGGTTTTGAATGAGGCAGACGTAAAAGCCATCGAAATACTGGAAAAAGGTGAACCCAAATCGCTAACAGAACTGGTCCAGGAGATCTATGGTATCGAATCAGATGCAGATCGACATAGAAAAATAAATGCTTTCAAGAAGCATCTGGATCGCTTAGTTGCCGATGGGTTCTTATCAGCAACACAGGGTAAAAATGACATGAATCGCTCTGTGACGGTTTATATGATATCTGAAAACGTTATCATCGGTAAAGGCGGATTGCTGATCATAAACGAAGCAGGCATGGATTTTACAGAACTTGGAAAAATGATAAAAGTTGTGAAGGAAGATGGGAAAGATCTGGTTCTTCCTCTCACAATCTAGATTTTTTCTAGCGGATCAAACGTTACAGTTACAGTCCTGCCAGCAACTGGGATAACCTGTTCTGTCCTCGAAACATAACCTTCCTTCACTGCTGTTATATTTAGCAGTTCATTGGCCACTTCCTTCAATCCGATTATGGGGGCAACTCCTTGGGGCATGTCGTTTACTATGATGTCGCAGTCCGGTGGTGTCGTGAATATGTTGATATTCCCGATTGCGGTTGGAATAGGTTCCAGAACCTTGTAGATCACGTTTTTGCCGCGAGATACGTTTATGGTTTCATGATGAGAACTACAACCATCAGCAACTATTGCTATTTCATGTTCACCTGGTGTCATGTCCCAGTGATCTGGAGTTATACGATGAGTATCCTGGCCGTCCACGAAGATCATGGCGTGAGTTGGTTTGGACTTGAATTCAACCCGAACCATGGTGGGAAGATCAGCAATCTTGCATTTTTCATAGGCGGCTTTAATCTCGTCATGGTCGATATACATATTCCGGCCTTTATCATTCGGTTTTGATAGACATTCATCTACCATTATATAATTTATAAAAATGTCTTTCCAGTCGTCGCGCCGATATAGCTCTTCTTCATCTCCATTGCCAAGATATACCGCGCCCAGGACTCGCCGATACATTTCCATGGGAGAATGTGGGTCAAAATAAACCGTGACCATCTTTCCGAGAACCAGCTCCTTCATTCGGTCGGTTGCAGATCTCGATCCGCTATATGTTCCTTTCTCAGTAGAATCGATACCAGCGAGACGGATCTCCTTGCCATTTACGAAAATTGTGTCACCGTCATCAACCTTGTCACAAATACCCACAATTCGTCCTCTATCTAATTCTTCCTGCACCAAGGCGGGCGGCTTTGCTACATCTGAATATGCTTCATAATATTTCATATAAGCATCGTAGTATTGATAATATGAAGAATTTAATGGAAATCCATTGTCATCGAGATATCTCCTGAATTCTCTGAGATCCGACATTATTGCTTCATAATGCGGTAATATTCCCTCATAGACCTTCAATGGGTTGTAATGCTGATCATTAAACCAGGTTACTCTGGTTCTGACTGCCGCATCAAACTGCCAGAAGTTGGTTTGAATTCTAACTAGCCACTGACGAGCTTTGGCATCAATCGGGTTCTCAATTTCTAACAGATCTGTCGGTATCTGAATTTGACTCATTTCTTCTTCGTTTGCCAAGATCAGCACCTCCCGGTATTCTTAATAACGGAGATTCTAGTTCTTTTATTAGTCCACAACTAACTCGGATTTGCATAATTACCTTTTACTCCCCAACATATAAATCCTTGAGCATTCATTATTATGTCGTGATTCACATGATAAGCAAGGAAGATTTGGAGAAAAAGGCAAACGAAGCCAAGGAAAACATTGATAAAATGTTTAACAAGACTGTCGAAAAGCTGGGAAGTGATAAATAATGGTTCGATTGGGAGCCGCATCTAAACCAGCCACCGTTTCAATCGGTGGCAGCGGAGGAAAGACTACTACAACACCCGCCAGTAAATCTTCTACCCAAACAGCCGCCTCAAAATTAAGTTCGCTAGAAAAAGCGTTTGCTGGGTACCAACAGCAAAAAGCAGCTGCACCCCCACAGCCATCATACACTACTGAAACACAACTGGATTTCTATCCCAAAACAACGACCATAACTCCAGTTAAAACACCAGCACCATCGACGCCAACACCAGCACAGGCCATACAGGCCTCAATCAGTTCTGGTGTGAATGTTCATATAAGCCCAGAAACCCTTGCTTCAAGAAACGAAGGCCTGAAACCGTTGACAGCCCCGGCGCCTACCTCTGGTCTGGGTTCTAAAGTAGCACAGTTTACGGGTGGTGCACTTGGGAATGAATCTGCGCTTCCAACCCCGGCGCAGGCCATACAAAGAGCATCGGCTGCTAGTGTCAACGTACCAATTTCTCCACAGATACTTGCTTCAAGAAACGAAGGCCTGAAACCGTTGACAGCCCCGGCCAGCCCAGTGCAGATACCATTGTCCAGTGCAATGAATCGTGAGCTTGAATCTTTGGGAGCATCGGGCGCAATTACCCTACCTAGGATATCAATACCCGCTCCATCGCAGGCTATACCAAAAGCATCATCTGACATAATTGACAACGTATCTAAGAAAATAGATAATTTTAACAAGGTAGTATCCGCTGCCATCGCTCCCCCGACATCACTTGCGGCAGGCAGTAAAATACAGACAGCTCTTGCAAGTTCTCTTGCGACTGGAAATACAAAATCACTACAATCGGCCTTAAACAGTATATTGGCGTCTTCCGATAAAGTGGCGGCCCAGGCAAGCAACATTGCTAATAAGAAAATCGATGCTGAAAAAGCCTCGTTATATTCTCTTTCGTCAACAGCTCTGAATAACATGGTGAAGATCGCCAATAACGAATTTAATAAAGCCAACACCGTGAAGGCGGCATCTGATATAAAATCCAGCATAAATAAAACCATAAATGATATATTAGAAATTGGAAAATCTGCCGATCAAGTTGCGGGTCTTGCAAAAGTAAAGGCATCTGATTCTATCATAGAAAGATTAAACAGCAACCGCCAGGAAGCAGACCAAGCTATAAAACATGCAACTCTGTTAAACACCATTAAAATATCTCCTGGTCAATCGCAGGAATCGGTTACTAGGGAAGTATATTCTCAGTTATATGCAAATTCACCCGCATCGCCGGATGTTTTGGCCGAGAGAATGGGGGCCATTAACGATGCTATAAAACCATATACCAAAAATGGCATTGTTGATCATACCAAATTATCTTCGTTTAAACGAGATCTTTTACCAGTTATTCAAGCGGAAGACTGGGGCAATATAACAACAGGAGATGATATGGAAGATCAGAGACGTGGTATTGGGAAATACGCATCAAAATCTGAAACAAAGTCAACCGCCGCCACGTCTGCAAAACCAGGAACGGCAACGCGGACCAGTACCAATACCAAAATCGGATCTGCAGTAGATAATCGAACCGGCGGAGTCTTTGAAAGTCTGGACAAAGTGCTAAGTAAAGATCGTGATGAAGCCATTAAAAAACTGTACGACCTTGGAGCAACTTCTACTTCAAAAACCACTACTTCCAGCAAGCCCACTGAAGGTCCTGATTTTAACAAGCTATACAGGACACCAACAGGAGATGTTTTACAGGGATCTAGGATATCGAAAGCAGAGTTCGCAAAGGGCGGTTTCACAGAATATACCAAAACAGTTCCAGAAACAGCAAAACCAGCCACGACATCAACATCAAAACCCAAAGACGCAGTTGCAGTAAAAGGGTCGGTTGAAGGCAGAATAGTCAACTTAGACCCTGTTATCTACAAGGAGCTTAAAACAACAGGATACAATGATAAGCAGATTGCGGATTCACTGGCCAGCGGCAAGATGGGTATCTATGTTTCAAACGACGGTAAAGTTAAGATCGCCATGAAAAGTTCCGTCCCCAATGCTGCAATGGCCGATAGTGGCTTGTTTACGCCGGAAACATTCAAGGTTGTGAAAGACAGCACCGGAAAAGATGTTCCTGTCAATGAATGGGCATACAGAAAAACATCATACCTGGGATTGTCAGATAAAGAAATAGGAGATCTTGGAACTGATTTGCTGAACAGAGCTGCAACCTTGGATGTTGGTTTTGCCAAGACACCAGAAACCGGAAAAATAGATAAAATTCTTACCGAGGCTGGTACTGTTCTCCAGGTCCCAGATATCAGAGCAGCAAATTCTGGGATGTTCACGTTAAAACCACGTACCAATGCACAAGTACCAGACCCACTAAAAGATCCATGGGGATATGCGGATTGGGTCTCCAAAAAACCATTTATGGCCATGATGGGTCCGGGTTATGAAAACGGATATGATGTGCAGCCAACTGTGCAGGGACTTATTCAATTTGAAAAAGTAGCAAAAGATCTCGCAAAACCAGGTGCATCATTGGACGATGTTCCAGTAATAGGTGAATTAAATCAATATGAGATATTTAAAAATGCTCTAACTTACGCAGACAAGGAAACGATTGCTGATATTGCCAAAAATAATCCAAGAGCAATATTAGGAGCTGCGACAGATAGAGTTATGCAACCGGTTCTGGAGGCAAAACTAGGTTCAACAGAATACAAGAACGTTTTAGACAAAGCCATGACACCCGACGAAAAAGAGTATGTTAAAGGCATGGAAAAAGCACGAGATCTCCCAACAGCCCTGGCTTATTTGCCAACAGCTGGCCCGGTCAATAACGATTTAAGAAAGTATAGTAACGCTGCGACGCTTGCAACCGGGGAATCTGTCATAACGGAACCACTTACGCCATTCGAAGACGTGAACGCAGCGTTAGCCCCGATTATTATTTTTGGTGTTTCGCCCGTACGTCTCATATCAAAAGCCGGAAAAGCAGATAAAATTGTAGACCTTGTAAAAGCATCGGATGGGACAATTAATGCAATCGCTGGCAAAGATTTTGTTGGCAAAGTAGGTTATTCTGTTGATGATCCAACCAAAATTGTACTGGAAACGTTGGATGGAAAAGTTTTCGAGCTTTCCAGAGATGGTAAAGCAGCAACAGAGGTGACCGAGAATATAAAGGCTACAGTTACTGGCACAAAAACTGCAACAGCAGATACTGCAAAAACAGTAACCCCGCCCGCACAAAAGGCTGCTACTACCGGTAAATCTACGGTTACTGGCACAAAAACTGCAACAGCAGCGGATACCGCCAAAACAGTAACATCTGCCGCAAAGAAGACCACTGCTGCCGGAGCAATAGATCTTACTAAAATACCGATCATAGATCCCAATGCGCCTGGTATAGGCATAGGCATTAAATCCACTGGCGGTTTACTCGAAGTCCCGACTGACGCTAGAGCAGCCACTGGCATAGATATTTCCAGGTCAGTTACCGGAGAACCCATAACATCCGGTGTGCTGGCTGAAAGAAGTCCCGGATTGAACCCAATTGTCGCAGTTGCCGAAAAACCCAGGGTTTTAGACTTTGGTGGTACTCGAACAGGTACTGCAACAGAAACCAAGTTCTTCGACATGAAAAAAAATGTCATCACGGACGACGGTTTCAAGCCGTTTAGCGTTGTAGATCCAACTGGTAACAGATTTACCATTACCAAGGTCAGGGATACCGGCGTTATGGAAACGGCTGATGGAAAATTCCTAGTGGATATTGATGGAAAAGGCAACTATTATCAGGTACATAAAGACTACGTGCCTGCCAATCGAACAGCACTTGCTTTGGACGAGGCTGGAAATCCAATGATATCAAAGATCTCCAGGCCGGGCGATGTTGATACCTGGCAAGTCACATATACAGATGACTTTGGTAACATACAGAATGTGGTCACAACACGTCCTATTACCAATACAGATGATGCTCTTAGTCTAGCAGTTGAATGGGATGCCAGACTAAAAGCATTGCCCGAGCAATATCAAACAGTCGGCAGTCATGCCCCGTCATCGGTTGCAGATGAAATGCTCGGTGGACCCAATGGATACGGCGGTGAAATGGGCGATGCGGGTCCAATTGGCGGTGGCGGTGGAGGATATATTGATGATGCTACCGGAGGAAACATTGTTTCAGGTCAGGATGTAAGCCAGTGGGCTTATAACCAGAACTGGGGAGCCGAACTCAGATCATTGGACAATGGCAAAACCTGGCAGGTTAAAGACCCGGAAACTGGCAATATATTATCTACCACAGAATATGAAGAGCTGGTATTGAAGAGAACCGCAGAACGGTCTCCGAAATACGATGCTGAGCTGAATACATATACCAAACTCAATAAAGATGGATCTCGGGTTTATCAGGATTCCGCAGGAAACTGGGTTTCAAAAGCAGAACTAGACGCGGAAAGAGCCGCAATTGCTAGAAATAATCCAACTTACACCTATGGAGTAGATGAAACCAAGAACAATGCCAGAACAAGAACTAATTCAGCAACCGGGGATACACAGTACATGGACCCGCAAACCGGAAATTGGCTTTCCAAAGATCAGTTCGAAAAGTTGATGGCATCTGAAGAAACCCCGCTCTGGAACAGCGACGGGGGATATTATTACTTTAGAAAAGATGACGGGACATTTGAAATTCTCAACCCATATACCAATGTCCGTCAGACACCTGAAGAATATGGCAAATATTTATCTGACCGATTGGCATCGACTGCGCCGCCGACCACCACCACGCCAACAATAACTACACCTACCGAATATACACCATCATATGTTGCACCAACGCAATCAGATCTTTCTAATTTATACAATGAAATGATCACTTCGTTGGCATCCAGAGAAGGCGGCGCGAATGCAGTTACAGACGCATGGTCCCGATTCACCCAGACCCCGGACTTCGGAAAATTTGCGGAATCCGGAGATGCAAACCTATTGGCCAGAGCCAAGAACGGCGAGGTGTTAACTGAAACTGAAATTGCAAGAGTTCAATATCTCAGGTCTCAGATGAGCGACACGTCCAGATCGATATTCGACGAAGCAATGGGCGCATCGCCAATAAACATAATGCCACTTTCCGAATTCCAAAATCAAATAACCGCTTCCAGAGATGTGATAAAGAACCTCAGCGATGCGGATATAAAATCAAGTAATCTTGGGCCCGAAAAAGAAATTATTGTCCACCAGAGCAAAGCTGAGGCGAATATGGACGATTTTCTGCAATTTGAAGAGTTCAAGAGTGCTCCAAAAGCAGACCAGGATGTAATATTAGATGAAATAAGATATTTCATCGGAGAACCAACTACCATACCAAACCTGCTTGAAAGATTTAACATGATTAAATCTACTTGGACTGCAAAAGCAACGATGGCGTGGAACAAGATAGTTGAAGCCCTGAAGTCCGCTAAAGAGCTAATCTATAAGATGCCTGCATCCTGGCTAGATGCAAATGAAGATTACAGCATGGCCGAACTTATACTAGGAAACAGCAAGTATAGCGATGTTCTGGTTGTCACCGGAACAAAGGGGCCGACAAAAGCATCTCTTGCAAAATCATTTGAAAAATCTGCAACAGAAGGAACAACCATAGCTGGTCCAAATGGATGGCAAGCAGCTGCTCACAATTTCAAAAAATCGGAAGGATGGGTAGTAAAATCGCCAGAAGGAGATTTCCAGTTCATACGCAGGAACGAAATGGTTCCCTCTGCGGATAAAGCAATGGATGTTGCTGCAACCCCTGCCAAAATGTTCTACTGGGAGAAACCAAGCAATGTCCCAACCCAATTTAAAGTTCCAGAAAATGCAAACGGCAGCCGAATAGTTGCTGTCAACCGGGCAGATCCATATTCGGTCGATGAATCTGTTTGGAAAGGATTGACTGAATCCGGTGGCCTCACCTCCGACATGTCAAAGGAATTTGTCAAAATTGATTTGCTAACTGATGACGGGATATTGTGGTCTACTGTTCGGGAAGCAGACAAAGCCGGGCCATTCCAAATAGGCAGGACAGTTGAAATAGTTGAAAAAGATGCTGTCAGAGTCAATGGATTATCCGGTATCGATCTCCAGCGCATGAATGCCCGTGAGTTTGCATCTCTGGTCGGCGACTCAGATATTCAGGCTGTTATCAGGGCAATTCCTGAAGAAGATATACAATACCTGACCAAATATCTGGATGAAACCAGAGTCAAGATGATTGAAGATGTTCGAACGTCTGCGCCCAGAACAGTAGAGGCAGCCCCGCCGGAAACCCCGACAATCAGGACCCCTGAAACAGCTCCCGGCCCCGGGACGGTCACCCCCGAAGAATTGGCATCTGAGTACCAAAAAGCACAAAAAATAGTCGACGCTAAGACGGCAGAACGGATGGCCATAGAAGATGAACTGTCCGAACTAGGTCGTCAGATCCAAGAACTCGGCGTCAAGCTCGAAACCACCCCGGTAAAAGAGAAAGCTGCTATAAAATCACAAATCGATGGATTGAAGACCCAAGCAGATGCTCTTAAAAACAAAGGACGCAGGCTAAATCAGGAAGTCTACGATGCCAGAAACGTAAAGCAGGCCAAAGGGACTCAGATAGTCAACGGACAAACCACGGTTGATGATCTCCTCAATCAACTGGATACCCTGTCTGTTCGCGATGGTCGTGCCGAACTTGACGAGGCCCTGGCCAAAAGCGAGGATCTTAAAACATACCTCAGGAATACCTCCAGAGAAGAAGCAGAACAACTGGCCATGCGGATTTCCGAAAAACTGGGTAGCGATCGGTCCGCCGCCGAAAAGATTATGGGGTTCCATTATCAGGGCGCGGTAGGACGCATAGACGACGCAACCAGGGCCAAAATGTCTGCAACTGACCAGGAATACATTCGCAGAGCCATGACCCGGCAACTTAATCAAAATGATTATCAGCAAGTGACGAGGATTGTTGAGAACGCCGGAGCATATCAGGGAGTATCGGTCGGAGCGGATCTGGGTCGACTCAAGATAGATAACATACTTGATTCCAGCATGGCCGGAAAATCCGACGAACTTAAGAAGTTGCTTACGGATAAGGATGTTAAAGCCGCATTGAAGGACGAGACCTTCGCAGATGAGGCAGTTGGAAAAGTCTACGAGATTGATCCAAATGTTGCTGCCCAGTACCAGAAGGCTGCCCAGGACAGCATAATAGCGGACATGAAGGCTGATCCAAAGTACAACAATCTGTCCGCTGGCGATAAGAAATTCATAGATGAATTTTATTCTAAGAGGACATATACTCATGAAGATATAGAAAGACTCGCCAGAATCCGGCAAACCATGCCATCGAGCAAGTTCTCCAGATTCCTCCGGGGAGGGGTAATGGGCAGCGCCGGCATGATCAAGAATATTATTACCCACCCGATGTCATTTGCCAAAAAAGCAGTTGGGACATGGGTTTTAGTTAATGGTGCCATGTTTGCATATTTCGCAGTTGAAGAAGGCTTGCAGACCATGATTCAGATGACGGGATGGGATACTCCAGTAGACGCATATATGGAATATCTTGATAAAGAAGGTCTGAAAGCTTTCCAAGGTGCATTGGATATGTTGGGTCCGCTGAATTTTATTTTGGACAATGTACCAGGCGCCAACCTGTTATTTGCTGGAGCAACCGCTTTCAGATGGTATATCGAAGGCCCAGCCATTGATCTTGCATCTGATAAAGTGGCAACAGGTGCTCGTGCCGGATTATGGATACCTGACGAGGGCTGCGATTTTGGTCCTGGTTGTTGGGGCCATGTTCGACCAGAATCTGAGAGACCAGCATACTGGGCAAATCATCCTGAAACCATGGCGGCATTAGACGGCGATACACTCCGCAGGATATATGATTTCCAAGACGATGGCAGCATAGGCCCGAACAATTTGATCGCAAAAGGCTTGGGTATCACAGATCCAGAACTTGCAAAACAGGTTGGCCTGGGTCATTTCATCAGTGCAAGCAACCAAGGGGCAAGAGATACCCTGACAAAAGAGTTTGGTGAAGCATATAACCTCATAGTAAAAGGAGGTGCAATCACCGAGCTTGCAAATCAGGCATATATCAAGGCCAAAGGTCAGACAGGGCCAACAACCATTGATCCGAATGCCCAGTATATCCTCGCCAATGGAACTGTCGTATACGGAAAAGATGTCACGGACCCTAGCCAGATCATCGGCAAGACAAATCCAGACGGAACGATCTCGTCGCTATCTACCATAGGATCAACAAATCCCGCTGTGACACTACCAGGGCTTACTGCCAAACAGCGAGCAGCCTTGATGGTTGCGCCAATGTCAATAGATGCTTTGACTAAATATGAAAACTATAAGGGCACTGCAACGTCTGACGATGCGCAGGCATGGAGATCTATCTTCCTCAAACCTGACGGGAGCCTTGACATTGATAAACTGAAGTCAGTATATCCCGATATGACGGCTGCCCAAATGAGTGCTGTATTTCCAAAAGAAGCCATTAATAGGACCATGCTGAATAAACTGTCCTCGATCACCGATCCCAAGGAACTGGCCCAGGCGATAGCCGAATATAAGGCATCTGGTTTGATCGATGACAGTGCCAGGGTTGAACAGTATATGTCTCCTGAAGCAGCCGCAGCATTCACAGCACGACAAAACAATCCGGCAAACTTCAAAACGACTGCATACGGCAATACTTTAACCTGGGTTGATGATACGGGATATCCCCATACTGCAAATATAATTCAATCTGGAAAATTGTTTAATCCCGTCACCGGGCAGTATGATATAGATCAGAAAAAAGTAACTACAGATGGCAGCGAGTTCACCATCGACCCTGGAAAATATGCTGAATTTATCAACAGTGGTAACAAGGACATTGCTGCATTCCTTGCCGATAACGAAAATTATATACAGACTTGGAGAGGCACCGGTTCTAAATCTGGTTCCAGCGGTGGCGGCGGAGGAGGTGGCGGTTATTCCAGCGGAAAGGGCAGTGGATCATATTCCAAATCTACCGGCGAAACTGGAATCTTCATAGATACTGCGGGATTAAATGCCGAGGTATATGAAAATGGAGCGGCCATAGGTTTAACCGATGAAATAATTACCGTCGAGCCGGGGGTACACACAATAACCATTAAAAAAGATGGTTATAAACCCTATACGTTGCCTGTTCAAGTATATAACGGCAGTATAGCTCGAAAATCTGTAACCCTATATCAGGACACCGAGACCGCAAAATCCAGAGCAGTGCGATTTGCGGAGGCTATCGGGGGAGCAGAGGCAATTACACCAGATCATATAGTTTATGCGTACGCCGTTGCCAGAAAGAACGCTGACCTGGAAAATGCTGCTAAAGCAGAAGCAACGCCCCCAATAACCGGAAACTGGGCATTTGTTGCGAATGATGTCAAAGAACTAATTGCACTGTACAGGGAGGCCTGAAAATGGCTATCACGGATACAAGGAAAAGCTATCTGTCCACCCATTTTTTTTCCGGTGGAACTATAAGCTCCGAAGGAATGATAAACGCTATACTCGCAGATATCAATAACACCGAGGATGTGACAGTCGACGACATAGTATGGATATTTTCGTCACTTGGAACCAGATACAGCTCGCATGAAACTGATTTTGATATCACCGCGAAGATAACCGCCATCATTGATGGATCATCGATTGCGGCCCTTCTGGATTGTGCACCCGGGCAGGTCTGCGACTTAACTCCGAAAACCGTCATACTCTATGGAGTATTTCCACGCACCCGGGATGCAGAATCCAAAGAATGGTTAGAACTACATCTTCCAATTGGTTCCGAGGTAACCTTGACACCGATGGGAAATAATTATGTCATAACCAAGGGAACTGAAGTCATCAATAACTCCCTTAATCGGTATTTGGACAATCTTGGGCAGGTAACAGAAACCACTGGTTACGATATGATGGCAGTTGTAATGGACGTTACCGATGGCGATACCATTCAAGTAGTTCAGCAATGCTTGCCCGGCCAGCTCTGTGTCACTACCCCCTTCAATGTGCGTCTACATGGTATATCCTCGTCCGAGATGAGCTTTCCGGCAGGTCGAACGGCCAAAACCTGGCTTGCTGATCAAATCCCCCCAGGGACCGTAATTAAGCTGTCCATAAAAGGAGAAGATTCGTACAGAAGACTAATAGCTGATATATATTATCCAACAAATGATACGGTTAGTATAAATGAAAAGATGATCGAGGCCGGGCAAGCCACGGGCTACAACCCAACAGCTGAATCAATGAACGCCAAAGCAGCTGTAAAATACGTAGGGGGAATAGCGAATGCTTATCCTGCTGCATGTACTTCTACTGTGACAAAGCCGTCGGCAGTGCTTAGTTTAATAGCCCCTGTCTGCAATACGGTTAAAAAAGATGGATCGGACACATGGTTCGGGTATACAGTAAGAAATGTTGGCGACAAGATCTGGAAAGGCTGGTTGGGGGTTGTTATCACAGACAATGATACCAAAAAAACGTATCAATATATGGGAGACCCGCAGAAATACAGTACAATAGAACCGGGAGAAACCAAGACACTATACGCCAAATTTGAAGTGCCGCAGGATTTTGGAAATAAATTGTCTTGGGATGCTGTCATCAACAGCGTCTGATTTCTTCACCTTTTTCCGGACCGAAACCTATTTCAAGTAGAGTACCTATTCCAAACCTGTGATATGATGGCAACGTTAGAGCATTTGCGAATAGTTTACGAGGCATTGACATCCTGCAAAACGGCTGACGAAATTTCACATAACGTAAAGCTTCCGATGGATATTGTAACAGAGTGTCTGGACACTCTTAAATCAATGGGTGTAATCAACAAGAACAGCTATTCAGATATTTATTGTCCCATAGAGGAAGTCGCAGGAAATATATGTAGGCAGTGTAATGAGATAATAGAAAATCTAGAGGGAGGTGAGAAAACTGACGGAAGCAGTATGCAAGACCAAACAGCTTCGAAAAAGTAAGATCGCGTGGGGTGGTTTTATAGTAACACTGCTGGGTGCCATACAGATAAGCATGGCCGGGGTTGATATCACGCAATTTCAGAGCATAGAGACTGCCGTACCCGCTGCCATAACCATGATATCTGGAATCGCGATTATAGTATGGCGTAACTCATCGCAGTACATTATAGGATAATCTATGTACTCTCTTTTTTTCGATACCAATGAAAAGCAAGGCAAGAGACCCGACTTTCTGGACGAAGCCTGGACTTATTATAAAAAGATAATAAATAAACCAGAACCAAAGAATATCGATTTTGACCTGATACTTGTGGACGAGGAATCTGGCCGTCGGGTAGGCGCTGAAATCAAAGAGCTGGACGATTTCTTTGGTAGCCTGCCGCCAAGGGGCCGGTTGGGTCGGCAATGCATGGATATAGCTCTACAGTGCGACTATGGGTATCTGGCTATACTTGGCAGCCTGTCAGAGCTGATCGAGTCCATCCCTCCATATTACAAGACTGAAGAAGGAAACATAATAGAAAAACCCGAAGAACGTATGACGTTGGACGAAAACATGATATACGCGGTTCTCGGGGATGTTAAATCATTGGGCATATTGCCGGTTTTTCTGTCGCGAAATCCAATAGACTCTTTTCGGCTATTGATTAACTACATGATACACGATATAACCAGCGACCCACCCATAACCTTATGCAGCAAGCCTAGAAAAAACATGCATGCGATAAATGTTCTCTGCAACCTGCCCGGCATTGGGTGGGAACGGGCAGACGCCATATTGGAGATATACGGCTCAGTTTCGGAGTTCGTGCAGGAAGCACAACTATGTCTCGATAGCGGCAATCTAGAGCCTCTAGAAAACATCAAAATAAATGGCAGACGCTTCGGCAAGTCAGCTCATAAAATGTTTCAGGTAGATGGTATCTGGGGAACTTCCTGATGTTATCTTGTATTCATGGTATTCTTCGAAACATTTAAATACAGTGAATACATAATATGTGGTATGCCGGAAAAAACAATTCAGCTACGGGTATATAAGAGAGATTGGGACCGATTGAAGAACTTCGGGCGGGCCGGAGACAGTATGGCTGCCGCATTGTCGAGAGTTTTGGATATTGCGGAGAATAAAAATGTCAAGAAATAACTTGCCGCCCGTGCTACTACCCAGTGGTGGAAAAATGCAGGATAGATTATTTGTTCCGTTGAACAAGCATTGGTACGACTTGTTCCTGGAAGGAAAAAAGAAATGGGAAATAAGAGGTCTCGGCAATCGATTCAACCGGCAAACAGTTCGAGTAGGTCGGGACGTAGAGCTACGTCGAGGATACGCAAAAGAAGGAGCTATCTGGGGAAAAATCGTAGAAGTACATATAGTGTCTACCGTATATATCCCATTGATAAATATCATGGACGACCTATTTCCAATACCAGCTGACAGCCCGTTGTGGGACGAAATCAGAGAATACAACACAAAATATAGTGAATTTATAGTATTCAAGATCGAAATAAATAAAAACACGGCCACGAAGGAGACAAAACCGTGACTAGACGTCTGAAACTCGGAATTGGTCAAAAGCAAGTAATTGAAGATACCAGGTCTCTGGAAGGCATTCTTAATTACATAACCACCCAGTCATCGGCAACTGTTGATGATCTTGTAATGACCCAGAACCTAGAGAAGAAGCCTGTTTCTCGTCTCCTAAAAATGCTGGCCAACGCTGGTATAGTCGAGAAGACCGGAAAAAGACAATGGGTTCTTGCTACCAAATCCACGCTTGACCCAAAACATGATGCATACCGCATCGCACTGGAGGCAGCAAGTTGGAAATCCAAATAATCGATGCGACCTATGGCTATGATGCCGATGGGTTTCCGGTCATAACTCTCTTCGGACTAACAAGAAAAGGAGAACCAGTAACCAAATATGTTACAGGGTTCCTCCCATATTTTTACATAGATTCCGGAGATATCGAAAAAATTAATGGGCTACTGGATGGCATTGCCAGCTCCATCGGAATATTGGCAAAAACCGAGATTGTAGATCGGTTTGGTCCACTGGGATATCAGTCCAAGCCACGAAAAATGATAAAAGTTACGACCCGCAATCCGAAAGATGTGAAAATACTGCGTGGTTTCTGTGAAGAAACCGGCTGCACTACTTACGAAAGTGACATCCTATTCAAGGACCGATTCATGATAGATCATGAGTTGACTGGAATGGGATGGTGCATAGTTCCCAACAAACCATACATCAGGCATACCGATATTATACCACAGGTGGACCAACGCAATGCCCCTATTAAAATCATGGCAATAGATATTGAAGCCATACCGAAAGAAAATGGAGGATTGCCGACGCCAGACGAAAACCCTATAGTCCTTATCAGCCTTGCATTTGATCCACCGTGGAGAGACCAACAGAACGTAGTTATGGTATCAAAACCAATTGACTGTAATCGGAAAGATGTTATAGTCTCTGCAGGAGAACGCGAGATGCTTGACAGATTGGGATTCATTTTTGACGAGTATAATCCAACGGTGATTGCTGGTTACAACTCAAACGGATTTGATATCCCGTATATAACTGATAGAGCCAAGAGATTGGGTGTTTCCCTCTCAATGTCAAGGGATGGGAAATCTGCCTGGTGCAAGAGTTATATGGGCAAGCATACCGTTTCGCTGAATGGCCGGATCTCGCTCGACATGTTACCAGCAATCCGGGCTCTGGACAAATATAGGTTAAAAAGCTATAGTCTCGCCAATGTAGCCAAAGAGATACTTAAAAGTGAAAAGCTCGATGTCTCCCCTGGGCAGATGAAAGCATTGTGGGAAGGACCCGGAATCTCCAAGTTCATATCTTATTCCAGAAGAGACGCATTGCTGGTACTGCAACTTGTCCAGGAGACTGGTGTTCTTGACAAGTACATAGCCCTGGCAAAAGCAAGCGGGGCGTTCCTTCAAGTTGTTGTCAATGGCGGCCAAAGTAGCATGATTGAGGCCAAATTAATCCGAGAATACAATGCAGAGGATCGGGTAATGGGCACGAAAATCGCTTTGGACGATGACGACATAACCCAGGTTGAAGGTGCAATTGTTCTAGATCCCGAGATAGGTCTTACCGAGAATGTGGTCATATTAGATTTTAAGTCGCTGTATCCAACCACCATGATAGCCAGAAACCTATGCTACACGACCGAGGTACGCGATGAATGTCCGGACTGCAATCTGATAACTTCGCCGAGCGGCGGGAAATTTGTCCCCCCTGAAATAAGGAAAGGCATAGTTCCGAGAGTACTGGAAAAATTGCTGTCCGAGCGCATCAAAGCCAAGACTGCCATGAAAACACCAGGCATATCGGATATAGACGCCAGACAACTCGATGCCAAGCAATATGCTATGAAAATACTGCTAAACAGCTTCTATGGTTATTCGGGGTACGCTCGGGCAAGGTTGTATAGCCCGGTGATAGCCAACGCAGTGACTAGTTATGGGAGAGAAAATCTACTCAGGACTCAAAAGATAGTCGAAGACCATAGTCAATTCACGCTGGACAATGAGACTTTCGAACTAAAAACGATATCAGGAGATACTGATAGCATTTTTATATCTATCGGTGAAAATATTGATTTTAATAAAGCAAAACAAATCGGTAAAGACATTGCAAATATCGTCACCGATGGTCTACCCAAGCCAATGGAACTGGTATTCGAAGCATATGCCAAAAGAATACTCATTTTGGCAAAGAAGCATTACGCGATGTATAGATTTGAGTCAGAAGGAAAAGGCGAAATAAAAGCAAAGGGAATCGAGACGGTTCGACGGGATTGGTGTAATTTCACTTCAAAGGCGCTTACGAAATGCCTGGAAACTATTCTGATTGACGGAGATGTTGATGCGGCTCTGACCCAGGCCAGGAACGCTATTGCAGTTCTCAAGAACCCTACTCCCGATATCTTCAATGACTTGGTGATGTCAAGGACCCTGACCAGAAATCCAGAAAATTATGCTCAGCAACAGCCCCATGCAGAGCTGGTTAAAAAACTGGAACAGCGCGGTGTTTTCAAATATGCAATCGGCGACCGGGTTCCATTTATCATAGTTACCAGCCAGCGGCGATCAGGGCACCGTTCAGAATTGATGACCAGTCGAGCCGAAGATCCGGAATATGCTATTGAAAACAACCTGAAAATTGATACGAACTACTACCTTCAGAAGCAGTTAATACCGCCATTGCTAAGGATATTCGAGAGCTTCGGAATAAATGAGCTAGATCTACTACAACCATCTAGACAGCAATCCTTGACGAAGTTTGAAATAGGAGAAACGCAACATGTAAAAAAGAGGTGTATTATGAAGACATTGCCAATAATCGTGATGCTGGCATTGATTAGCGTAGTTGCTGCAATCCAGCCGGTCCAGTTATCTGGGACAAGTCCTGATGTTGCAAAGGCCCTGGCAAAAAATAACAGTCTGGATTGGGTCACGGATATTAATATGAGCATAGGCCCCATGGTCAGTGAAATACCAGAGGCAACCGCAATAGGTCCATGGGCGGGGGATAAGGATGTATTCCTATGGGGAACTGGTACAGACGAAATGGGTATCCCCGGCGAACCATTTCCTTAAATCTTTTTCATACATAAACAAACGGAGGAAGCCATGTTACGAAGATTTATGGTAACCATTGATGAAGATGTGTATGATATATGGACAAAATATCAGATAAAAAATAAAACCACGCGGGATGGTGCCCTTCGCGGCATCATGCTTGAGTTCGCAGGTAAAGACCAGCAACCCGGGTCAGATCCAACACCATCGCCAGAACCAACGCCAAAGCCAGCTCCGGCTCCGGTACCGGCTACAAAATACAGCGTCGAGATATCTCAGGGAGATGGACTGATAATGGCAAGATCCGGAACAAAAATATTGGCCACCTGCCCGGCAAGTTCAGATTCATATCCTGTATTTAAAAAGGCGATTGATTCGGTTCCCGCGAACGGGATATTTTGGATAGGCCCGGGTATTTACAACATATCAGCACAATACCAGTTTATGTTAAGTCCGGGTGGTAAAAATCCATTCTTCGTTGCTCTCCCAGTAGTAGATAAGGGAAACTTGAAGATACTCGGCGATGGTGTAGACAAAACTATTATTAGGCTCTTACCAAACCAGCGCAGCCCCCTACGGCATACAATCATGATGCTGGTTAGAGCAACAGCTCCAACATCGGTGGGATACACGGCTTTTGAGATATCTGGGATAACATTAGATGGAAACCGAATAAGACAAAACGACAAAAATCCTCATGATGGGGAAGGACTTCTAACCATTGGATCGATGAGAAGCAACACAAAGATCCACGATATGAAATTTATCAACTCCTGGGCATCCGGAGCATACCTCGGAAACAATGGCTCAGGTCCCGGAGACAATGAATGGGTTTGGAATGTATTTTGCCATAATTGCGGTGCAGAGGGAATTATACTCGACACATGTTCCAACAGTATGCTATCGGATAGCGAAGCTTGGGACTGCCGAGAAGGATTCTGTCTCCACGGAAATACCGACTGGAAATCACGAAAGGCAGATAATGTGTCGGCGGTAAACCTTCGAACAAATAGCCAGTTCACCGTTCGGCAGGTTAATGATTTCGTTATTGATAATCTCACGATGGATTGCACCAACGCCTCTGGAAGCTATGGGCTTGCCGTTATCAGTGCACGCGGAAAAATCATACGTTCCAATCTAAAAAGCGACAAAAATAAGCACAACTCACTCGGCGGGGCAACATACGTTACCGCAGAATCAGATGTCTCAATCGAGGACTGTAGGATTGAAGGCTTCTTTGGAGTTCATGCCATAATGCAAGCCCGCGTAACCGCAATAGACTGCAATATAATCGCCCCGGGCGGATGCTTCTGCACGACCGACCCAGATCCCGTGTACAGTACCATCATCGCAAAGAACTGCACCTGCGTCGGACTTAGGGCTGCAATGCAAAAAGGTGCCACGTTGATAGAGGAATAGGCACCTATCCTTTTTTTATCATCGGCCAAAAGCTTTATATGTTATTTGATACATCTTCATGTCGGGTGAGATACATGTTTGTATCGTTGCTAGGTAATAAACACGTAATCCGGATCTTGGATTTCATGATCTGCAATGCTCCAAGACATTTCAGCAAGAGCGAGATGATTGCCGCCATGGACATGGGCAGGCCGAGTTTTTACAAGGCCTGGAAAATGCTTGAAGAGCTAGGCATGGTCAAGGCAATAGATTCTGAGAAGAACTTTAGATACTATGTATTAAATAAAGAGAATGGCATAGTAAAAACGATATTGAAACTGCACGTACAACTTCATAGGGAATGATAGCCGTGGAGGGAACTAAGCTAGAAATGGTCACGGCTACCAATAATAATAAGCCATGCCAGGATTTAAAGATTGTGGACTTGAATAAATATAATGTATATCCTTCATACAGAGTAGGACAGAAAGAAGCAATTGAATCGATATTAAGCACATATGAAAAAATAAGATCTGGAGAAATAAATTCAAAAATAGTTGAATTGCCAAGCCCAACCGGATCGGGCAAGACCATAATTAATCGTGCGGCTGGAAAAGCGTTATTGGAATTATATCCAGATGAAATTAAAAAAGTAGTATATACTACCCCACTCAAAGCCCTAGTCTACCAGATTGAAGAAGATGAGCAGCTTGGGATTCCAGTGGTCCTTGGAAAAAGCAACTATGATTGCCTGTTGCTGGAAGGTCTAGACGCATCTGACTGCCCATTCCGATCCGCGAGCCTTGCAAGCAGAAAACCAAAGATCTGCAATAGATGCCCATATAACCGGGCCAAGTATGCTTTCAGGGATGCAGATCTGGCCGCATGCACCCTGGATTTCTTCATATATAACCGAGCATCCACAGATGTTCTCATAATCGATGAATCGGCAAGCCTTGAGGATAAACTCCTAAATCACTTCGGTATAGCTCTGCCAGAGAATATTGATCTTGAGAACCTGACGGACTCGATCCATGAATGGATGATATCGCTAGAGGAGGAATCCGAGAACTACACCGAGATGCTTGAAAGCATGAACCTAAGCTCTACCAGCAACACGAACCTATTGAATGATATCAGATATCTGACTACCAAGTTAACCAAGATCGAACGCCAGGTAGCCAAGTGCGGAAGGATATTGCAGGTCATTTCCAGCAATGATAAAGCATATTTCATTGATAAGGATAGGAACTTGAAGCTGGTCCGAGGAGAGTATCCCTTCAACGTCATGGCCAGCCGGGTAAAGCTGGTCATCATGAGCTCCGGGACTCCAACAACATCACTTATTTGCCGGAACTATTCAAGGGTCGAGGCGATCCATCCCATACCTAAGAAAAATAGATTAGTATATTACGAACCCGTTGGAAAAATGAGCCGAGCCAATCTCGACAACACAGTGCCAGATATGGCGAAACGTATATTGGAAATACATAAGGAATATCCACGGCAGACCATCGTGCATTGCCATTCCTACGGGATTGCCCAAAAATTAAAGGATCATATGAGGCACCCGAAGGTTCTACAGCAAACCCCCGGACATCGCGAGGATGCTCTCCGGCAATTCATGAGATCCAAGGAATGTATTTTCCTATCAGTGAACTACGCTGAGGGAATCAACCTGAAAGGAGAAAACTTCCAACGAAACATCATCGCGAAGGTTCCATATCCATCACTTGGTGATGAATGGGTTATCAAAAGAAATGAAACTGACAAGGCAGAGTTAAACATCGACAAGTGGTATAGATTGACAACAGCTGTAGCAATCCAACAAGCAGCTGGGAGAACAACCAGAGACCCTGATGATTTCAGCAAGACATATATTCTGGACTCAAACTTCGGGTTTTTTTATTCGCAGAACAAGAATCTATTGGAACCGTGGTTCAGAGACGCGATAATATGGAGGAAATAACATGATAAAAGAGGGGGCTACATCGCTCGAAAGGACTAAACGCATGATGGAAACACTGCGCACCATATACGGCAGATCAAAAATAGCGTCTGAAACAAAGGGACAAAAAAGACTTAGAGATTTTGAGAAGAAGGAGGGATAAGATCCCTACCTCTTCAGAGCGCCAGACATGCAGGCAGACTTAGCCTTGGCGCGTTCCATCCCGGTCATTCCACGAGTTGCAGCCGAGCACTCCTTGGAAGCGGTAGAAAAGGCAGCCTGGTATGCCTTCAGATGTTCGGGATTATATCCTTTCGCATAACTTGCTCTCTTCAGGTACGGCTTACCGTATCCGGACATTACCAGACCAGCATTGCTGGTCTCACCGAGGGGTATAAATGCCATATTTGTATCCTCCAAGAAAGAAGATGTCTATCAGGATATTTATATGTTTTTGTAAAAAAAAAAGTTGACGTAAAAGGTAAAGTGTACCTTAATATTTCGCAGACAACGTAATCATCTCATCCCGATCCTTGAAACCTGCTATCTTCCATGCTGACATTGGATTATCTATTTCAACCAGGTCTGATTTTTCGTTAGTTCCGCGATCAGTAGTAACTTTACTATCTTCAATCTCGATTAGTTTCAAAAGATCTGACTTTGCTTGTTTAGCATATTCCGGCATGGAAAGAAGATTCACATAATCTTGTTTAATAAGAAATCCTTTTGGATATCCTTTCATTACATCACCTTATGAAAATGAGTAGTACTTGTTTATCTTTTTTATGGTTGTCAAAAATGGCAGATGCGATTCATATTTCTTCAGCTGGTTCATCAGCACGATCGAGCCTGTAAAAGTGATGTGCTGCTTACCTTCCAGCTCGAAGTGAATCGTTAGATATTGTGTGCCTTTCTTCTGGTGGCTGTCCTTGATTTTGTATCCAGTGACCAGGATTTCTTTGTTCAGGACCTCATCGAGCCGGAGCTTCTCTCCTTCAAATGTTTCTTCTTCGGCGAAGTCTCCGAACCGCTCAGGCATTGGCAAGCCCCAGAGATTGCTTGAAGTTGTGGCTATTCGCCCATAAGAGCCAGCCCTCAGTTGAGGCCATTGATGATCTATACTGATCAGCGGTGATTTCTCCTCGGGCAAGCTGGCCGGGAAGAGATCTCATCCGGCGCTTGATCCGCTTGGCTGTGGACTTTCGGACAAGGATGTGGTCAGGGAAATGGCGGTATCCCAAGAAATCTATGCCCTGACGAACTGGAAAGATGTCGTTCTTGCTCAGGGTCAGAGCGAGCCTTTCAGCCAAGAAACGCTCTATTTCCTCGGCCATCCGGTAAAGGAACTTCTTGTCTTGGTGAAGCAGGATAAAGTCATCGCAGTACCGGATATAATGCCTGATTTTCATTTCGTGCTTCAGGAACTGGTCTAGCTCGTTCATGTAGAGGTTGCCAAGCCATTGGCTTGTATAGTTCCCAATCGGGACGTTCTTGCCTCCTGGAATGCTGTAGATGATGTCCCCCAGCAGCCAGAGAGTGTCTGGGCACTTGATTTTTCGCCGGACAATCCCAAAGAGGATATCATGATCGATTGATGGATAGAACTTCGAGATATCCATTTTCAGGCAGTAGGCTCCGGGTCCTGCCGCTCTTATGAAGTCCATTGTCCTTCGACTTGCGGCATGAATCCCCTTTCCTGTCCTGCAAGCATACGAGTCGTGGATAAACAAGCCGCTCCAGATCGGTTCCAAGACATTCATCAGGGCATGCTGAACCACTCGATCAGGATTGAAAGGCAACTTGTAGATAATCCTCTGCTTTGGTTCGTAGATCATCTTCTCAATGTATGGCGACGTAATGAAGGTCTTCTCAATCAGAGCGTCCCTGATGTTGAAAATGTTCTCATCCAGATCATCATCGAACCGGCTGATAGTATTCTGCCAGCTCTTGCCTTTTCGGGCCTTTCGGTAGGCTAGATAGATGTTATCTAGATCTGTGATCTTTTCGAACAGATTGCCATGTCGTTTCATATTGATTTTTGAGAAGGGCAACGTTCCTTTGGGTACTAGCTGCCCATCTCCTCCGTTGTGTGTTTTGCCTGTTCTAAGACAAGGTTAGCGAGTCCAGCCAGGAGTTGCTCTCCGCGTTTTTCCTGGATCTGTGACTGCGTGACAACTGATATTCGAATTCGTATTCGACTGCTGATTATTCGCATTACGTGACTGCGAACTGCAATTCGAACTGTTATCCCAATTGCTGCCTGCAATAACTGTTTGACCCGCCAGACCTATTACCGGCCTATGCCTTGCATAGGCACGAATAACGATTACTGTGGCTCCGCGACTGCGCGACAACCGAGAGTCGAAGTCGCATACGACCGCCGACTACCCGCATAACGCGACCGCGAACCGCAATTCGAACCGTCAGCCCAAGAGCCGCCCGCAACAACCGCCGCCTGCGCTGGATATGTTCCCTGGCCATAATGAGAA
>WOYI011455311.1_pt2 | contig 76571 bp, 61 predicted proteins | sample 6423411 | NCBI WGS metagenome assembly WOYI01 (sample SAMN13441803, study PRJNA592873) | oil field metagenome | biome: oil field; feature: oil-well bore; material: oil-contaminated soil; isolation source: oil-contaminated soil from oil-well borehole | place: Germany: Wietze | collected 2016-10-18 ...
CAGTCGGCAGTCTTCAGTCCCCAGTCGGCAGTCTTCAGTCCCCAGTCGGCAGTCTTCAGTCTTCAGTCCCCAGTCTTCAGTTTTCAGTTTTCAGTCTTCAGTCAATCAGGTATTTAGAGTTTGCCGGACTGCTGACTGCTTCCAGCCGCCGAAACCTTCTTCGACATCCGTAGTTTTAACGTAGGATATGGCGAAGGTGGCCGACTGCTTCCAGCCGCCGAAGCCTTGGCGAAGGTGGCCTAATGAAATATGGCTCCTGACCCCAGCAGCTCCTCCCCGTCATACCAGGCGGCAAACTGCCCCGGAGTAATACCACGCTGCTGCTTTTCGAAGATTATGTAACAGCCCTCTTCCCGGGCATAGAGTCTGGCCCTCTGCAGGGGCTGGCGGTACCGAATACGCACAAGGTAATCACGGCTTTCACCGCTCTTCATCACAAGGTCTGTACGTATCCAGTGAACCTCCTCAGCCCTTATGAAGAGTCCTTTGCGGTATAGTCCGCCGTGCATCTGACCCTCACCAACATATACCAGGTTGCTGACGGTGTCGGTGCCTATTACAAACAGCGGCTCCCTGTACCCGCCCAGGTTCAGTCCCTTGCGTTGTCCCACGGTGAAGAAGTGTGCCCCGTTGTGTGCTCCTGCAGTCGTTCCGTCACCCGGCCCCATAGCATGCGGTGCAGCCATAAGCTGAAGTTCGGATGAAGAAACGTCACTCTCCGGCAGACCGTCAGACCATGCCCGGAAAGGATGCTCCTTAGGGGTGTAAATGACCCTGCCTTTTCTGGCCTCCAGCTGCTGCTGAAGGAAGAGAGGCAGGTCAACCTTGCCAACAAAACAGATGCCCTGCGAATCCTTGCGGTCGGCTGTCGCAAGACCCAGGTCAGCAGCTATCCTGCGTACCTCCGGCTTCAACAGGGCACCGACAGGAAACAGTACATTGTCAAGCTGCTCCTGGCTCACCTGGCAGAGAAAATAACTCTGGTCCTTATTTCCGTCCACTCCTGCCAGAAGCCTGTGCATGGGACCGGACGGAGTCTCTGTTGTCACCGTGCGGCAGTAATGGCCCGTGGCAACATAGTCTGCACCGCTGCTGAGCGCTTCACGGACAAAAGAGTCAAATTTTATCTCACGATTACAAAGGATATCAGGATTGGGAGTGCGACCCGCACCATATTCATTAAACATGTAATTGACCACCCTGTTGCGGTACTCTTTACTGAGATCAACGGTGCGCAGCTTAATACCAAGCTTTCTGGCCACCATCTCTGCAAAGGTTACGTCCTCATCCCATGGACAATCGCCCTTCAGCACCCCCTGGCTGTCATGCCAGTTGATCATGAAGATTCCCTCCACCTCGTAGCCCTCCTCCTTAAGGAGCCACGCAGCGACGCTGGAGTCAACGCCTCCCGACAGCCCTACTGCAACCTTCTTCTTCACACCGCAAAGGTAGCTCTTAACTCAATATGTTGAAAACTACTTCAACGCCGGCTCGGAGCGCAACTCTTTTTTTACTATTTTTCAAAAGATGAACTCTCCGGGTAAATTATTGAAATACAGTGCATCGGCCGGTTCGGGAAAGACCCACGCCCTGACTGCATTCTATCTGTCGCGCGTGCTTCGTGATCCCGGCGCCTACCGCAGGATTCTTGCCGTAACCTTTACCAACAGCGCCGCTGCCGAGATGAAGAGCCGCATACTGCAGCGGCTGTCGCTCCTCGGAGAGGAGAGTCCCGAAGGCGAGAGGGAGAGGAGTACCTTTGCCGGTTATCTCTGCAACTTCTTCCCGGAGCTGTGGCCTGACCCTGATGACGCCATGGTGACGGTGCGAAAGAACGCCCCGCTGGCACTCAATAACATCCTGCAGGATTATTCCCGATTCACCGTCGGTACCATTGATTCCTTCTTCCAGAGGGTGATCAGGGCCTTTGCACGTGAGATGGATATTCCTTCAGGCTATGAAATCGAACTTGAACATAACAACCTGCTCTCTGATGCCGTCGACGGACTGCTGGCAGAGGTGGCAACAGACAGAAGGCTGCTGGCCTGGATATCATCGTACGTCGGCTCCCGCCTTGATGACAATAAGGGATGGGATATCCGCAGAGAGATCATGGAGGTGGCCGAACTGATCTTCACGGAGAACTTCAGGCAGCTGAGCCCCCTGGAAAAGCAGACGATTGGCGATTACGAAGTGCTTAAACGGTACGCTGACAAGATATACATCATAAAAAGAGGCTTTGAGACAGAACTGAGAGCGTTGGCTGAAAGGGGCGTCACTCTCTGCGGCGAATGCGGACTTACCCTGGATGACTTCCTCAATAAGTCAAGGGGTGGAGTGGGTGATGCCATGCAAAAGTATGCACGGGGTGAGACAAAACCTCCCAACGCCACCTGGCGCAAGGCAGCGGAAGAGGGTAAATATTATCCGGCGAGCGCTGCCCCGGAGGTGATTGCTGCCTTTGAAGCAGCCATGCAAAAGGGGCTGGGAGAGACGGTGAAGGCCATCATGTCACTCTTTGAAAAGAGATATAGGCTTTACCTCTCCGCCATGGCACAGGTCAGGACCATACACGTGATAGGAATACTGGGAGCCATAAGCGAAAGGGTACGAAGCCTTGCACATGATGAAAACCTCTTCCTCCTGTCAGACTCCGGCGAGCTGATAAACAGGCTTATAGAAGATGATGACACTCCATTCATTTATGAAAAGATAGGCACAGCTTATGACAATTACATAATAGACGAGTTTCAGGATACCTCACGTATACAGTGGAATAACTTCCGGCCACTGATGAGTGAAACAATGTCGCGCGGTAAGGACAACCTTGTTGTCGGCGATGTGAAGCAGTCAATCTATCGGTGGAGAAACAGCGACTGGAGAATCATACATCGGGAGGCGGCGGCAGCCTTTGGCGATGAGGCAGTGCGAAACGTGCTGCTTGATACCAACTACCGCAGCCGTGACAATGTCATCAGGTTTAACAACCACATCTTCGCTCCAGGGGCTATACCCGCACTATGCGATGAAAGACTCTCCTATGATCAGCTGAAAATCAGTTCTATATATGCAGAGTCAGTGCAAAAGGGTACCGATGCCAAACCAGGTGGGATGGTGCAGGTCAGCCTTTACGGGGCTTCAGAGGATGAGAAATGGAAGGATAGGGTGCTGAATGACATTCCTGCGTTGGTGGAGAGGTTACAGGATCACGGCTACAGGGCTGATGACATACTATTCCTGTGCCGCACAAACGAGGAGGGGAAAAGCATCATCAGCCGCCTGCTTGAGTACAGTGCTGCCTGCCCCGATGAGAGAAAGTCAAGATACAACTTCGAGGTTACCTCTGGTGACTCTCTCTTCCTCGAGCGCAACCCGGCCGTCACCCTCATTATCGCTTCACTGCGGTACCTGGTTGACCCCGGCAGCCGTATCAACAGGAGCCTGATGGTCAGATCTTACGTTCTCGCCACGGGTGGCGATGAGCATCTGGTATATGCCGGTGACGGGAGAACAGACTCCAATGATCGTCCGGCGCATAACGGCGAGAAAGAGCCGGGTGGCACTAATCCTCCGGTGAATGCCGGAGAAATGAATACGGATAGTGATGACCCGATGCCGGAAGGATGGGAGGAGGCACTCAATGCCTTCAGGAACGAATCGCTCTTCAGCGCCACGGAAAACATGATCCGCTACTTCGGTCTCGGCAGCCGCAGTGAAAATGTTGCATACCTCTGCTCCCTGCAGGACGTGGTGCTGACTTACTCCGGCCGCTACAGCTCTGACCTGTCGTCGTTCGTCGGATGGTGGGACAGGGAGGGTTGCAAAAGCACCCTCAGCCAGTCCGACCGTCAGGAGGCCATGCGTGTGATGACAATACACAAGGCCAAGGGACTGCAGGGAAAGGTGGTAATCGTACCCTTCGTCTCGTGGAATTTTGGAAGACGGGGTTTCAGCCGACCACTGCTCTGGGTCACTGATGTGCCGGAGCCTTTCTCCCCAATGCCCTTCGTGCTGCCTGAACTGAGCAGCCGCCTCGATGATTCTCTCTTTGCCGGAGAGGCGATGACTGAGAAGGTGTCAGAATGGATTGACGGCATCAACCTTCTCTATGTAGCTTTCACCCGCGCAGTGGATGTGCTCTGCATTATGGCTCCGGAGACGACCAAACCCACCTCCGGCGGTGCCAGCGCCGAAAGCCTGCTCAATGAGGCGGTGAAAAGCCTGCCCGATGACTTCTCTCGCAGTGAGACTGACAACATAAGACACATAGTATGCGGGGAGCTTCCTCCAGTGACAACCGAAGAAAAGGAGCTAACATGGGACCTCGATAACTATGAGGTAAATGAGAGAAGCGGCAGGCTCAGACTGAGAACGGGCGGCGCCCTCCCGCTCGATGATGTCAAACTGACGGAGCGCGGGGGCAGGGCATACGGCATCATGATGCATGAACTGCTGAGCAGGGTGATAACAGCCGGTGATATCGGGGCTGCCGCTGATTATGTGTGCAACAGCGGATTGCTTCCCCTTACACAACGTGATGAGATAGTCACGCGGGTACGAAAGATAATCTCTACTGAGAGGGTGAGACGCTGGTTCGACGGCTCCTGCACCGTGCTGACGGAAGCCACTATCATACTGCCTGCGGGCGCCGCCCGCCGCCCTGACCGCATCATGACAGACAACGGCAACGTCACGGTGGTGGATTACAAGTTCGGAGAACCGGATGAACGTCACCGCCGACAGGCCTCCGGCTACTGCGACCTGCTTAAGCAGATGGGATACACACAGGTGAGCGCCTGGCTCTGGTATGTGGAAAAGGATATTCTGGAGGAGGTATGACCCGGGAACAGACATATCCATGGGGAACGGCAAGACGGTATAACTCATACACCGACTGGTTCACCGCTCACTTCGGGATGAGAGTGCAGAAGGTGAGCATAAACGCAGGCTTTACCTGCCCCAACCGTGACGGAACACTCGGATATGGCGGATGTACCTACTGTAACAATGAAGCCTTCATACCCGCATACTGCACACCAGACAGCAGCGTCACGGAGCAGATTGACAGGGGCATTGCCTTCCACCGTAAAAGGTATCGTCGGGCAGATAACTATCTTGCATATTTCCAGGCCTATACAAATACATATGCAGGTATTGAAAGGCTGATGTCACTCTATGAGGAAGCCCTCCGTCACCCGGCAGTGGCCGGACTGGTCATAGGGACCCGCCCCGACTGTGTCAGCAGCGAGCTGCTCGATTACCTGGCACAACTGTCTGTTGAAAGGTTTGTTACTGTTGAATACGGTATCGAAACTGTCAGTGATGTGACACTTAAACGGATCAACAGGGGCCATACCTTGGCTGACGCCGTGAGGGCCACAGGGGAGACCTCACGCAGAGGGATACGCACCGGGGTACACCTTATCTTCGGCCTCCCGGGTGAGAGCCGGAGCCAGATAACCGCAAGCGCAGAGGTGATCTCATCAATGCCGGTTAATGTTCTTAAAATCAGGCAGCTGCAGCTGATCAGGGGGACAGCCATGTCACACGAGTTCAGGGACAAACCGGAAGAGTTTGACCTCTATTCGCTTGATGATTATATAGACCTTGTCATATCTTTCATTGAGAGACTTAAACCTGCCATTATGATTGACCGCATAAGCGGTGAGGCACCGCCGCGAATGCTTGATGACCCGCGCAACTGGAGCCTGCGAAGCAACGAAATCCTGCAACTGTTCACACAGCGTCTCGAAGAACGGGCAACATGGCAGGGCAGACTTTATAAACCCGGATTATGATGGATTTCCTTGAGCGAGTGGCATATGAACTCCACACTAATCATGGCGAAGAGATGATCAGCCAGAGAGTGGTACTGCCCAGCAGGAGGGCCGGACTCTACCTGGCAAAATACCTCTCGCGACTGAGCGACAGGCCCCAGTGGTCGCCGGTGATGCTCACCGTGAGTGAACTTTTTCAGTCACTGACAGAGCTCAGGCCAACCGATACTGAGACGATGATCTTCGAACTCTACCGCGTGTACAGAAAGAGATTCGGAGAGGAGATGAGCTTTGACGACTTCTGGCCGTGGGGCGAGGTCATCATCAGCGACTTCAATGATATTGACCTCTGGCTTGCCGATGCTGACAAACTCTACAGCAATATCTCCGAGATGAAGGAGATAGATGCAAAATTCGGCGGACTGACGGATGAGCAGAATGAGATCATAAGGGGATTCTGGAAATCGTTTAATCCCGGCTCCGCCGAGAGCGAGGCACGTTCACGTTTCCGTTCGGTGTGGCAGAGGCTTGGACCTCTCTTCAACGATTTCAGAGCAGCGATGAGGACAAAGGGATTGGCAGGAGACGGCATGCTCTGCCGCGATGTAGCTGAGAGGGCTATGGCTGGTACACTGAAGGTGCCCGAAGGGGTTGTATGGCATGTGACAGGACTTAACGCACTGAACAGTTGCGAGAGAGAGCTGTTCAGGTATCTCAGGGAGAGGGGGCAGGCTAAATTTTACTGGGATAACGACCATTTCTTCATGGAGGACCCGGGTCACAAAGCCTCTGTCTTCATGCGTGAGAATATCAGGCAGTTTGGCAATGATCTCCCGCCGGGGGAGGGTCAGCAGGCATCACATCCCCACGGTACCTGGAACATAATTGATACCCCCTCAGATACTGCCCAGGCCCGCATGGTGTCAAAGATCATTGAAAAGGATGAGATAGCAATTGAAGGAGATATGACTGACACCGCGGTGATACTCGCCGATGAGAAGCTGCTGATGCCAGTGCTTAACTCTCTGCCCGCCTCCGTGGGTGATGTCAATGTCACAATGGGCCACCCCTTCCGCCTTACCTCTCTATACTCATTCCTGAAACAGCTGATGTCGCTTATAAGATCAGCGAGGATAAGCAGCGGCGACAGATCATTCAGGAGTGAAGAGGTGATCGCTCTCCTCAGGCACCAGTATTTCAGACTGCTGGCCGGCCGCGACGCGGGTGAGGTAATCAGCGCAATAATTTCAGGTAATATGATCAGGGTGACCGAGGAGATGCTCCGGTCACGCCTTCCCCTGGGAAAACTCTTTGACATACCCGCTGGCGGCAGCGATCTGCCGGGATTTCTCTCAGCCGTGATGGAGACGATTGAAGAGGCCACCTTCGCCGCCGAAGAGGATAAGGAATTGACTCTCAGTACAGACCGAGAGTATCTGAGGATGGCCATGAGCAGCATGACCCGGATCGGTAACCTGATCAGCTCATACAGCCTGGACCTGAAGATTGATACATGCATCAGGCTCATTGACAGGATTCTCCGCAAGCTTGTCGTGCCCTTCTCCGGCGAGCCCCTGCGTGGCATCCAGGTGATGGGGGTGCTTGAGACCCGCGCCCTGGAATTCAGGAACATCATCTTCCTCTCGCTCAATGAGGGTACCTTCCCGGGACAGTCGTTTGACAACACTTATATTCCATATAACATCCGCAGAGCCTTCGGGCTTCCCACCCTGAATGAGCATGAATCAATCTATTCATACTATTTCTTCAGGCTTCTGCGCAAGCCCGACAGAGGCTGGTTCATCTACAACTCGGCGACCCAGGGCCTCAGCAGCGGAGAGATGAGCCGCTACCTGGTAAGGATGAGTTACAGCCCTGTCTTCCATCCCGCTCAGCAGAGCACCCGTATCAGTGTCGGTCGCAGCCGCATGATGCCCGAACGGCTGCCAAAGAGTAAGGAACATAACAGGCTGCTGCTGGATCTTTACGGCACAGACGGCAGAACAGGAAAATACCTCTCTCCCAGTGCCATAAATACCTGGGTCACCTGCCGTATGAAATTCTACTACAGGTATGTGTGCGGAATGCCTGAGGAGGAGATACTGGAAAAGGATATTGACCAGCGCAGGTTCGGTAACATACTCCATGAGACAATCAACAGTCTCTATGCCCCGTTCAGAGAGGATCCGGGAGCACCGGCAGCAATCGCATCACTGGCCGCTGACCGCACCCGTGTCAGAGATGCCATCATCGGCTCTGCACTGGCGGAGATGAAATGGACCATGGAGACCCTCATGGAGGGAAGAGGCCTGATAATAGTAGAAGTGCTGGAGAGGTATATTAATGACCTGTTGAAGTATGATGCCGGAAATGAGGGGCTGATATTGCTGAACCTCGAAGATGACTTCACTGCTGTCCGCACCGTGGCGAACGGAGCCGGCCGGGAAAGGGAGATCAGAATAGGAGGAAGGGCCGACAGGGTTGACAGCACTGCCGGGGTGGTAAGGGTTGTCGACTATAAGACCGGTGCACCGAAGAAGGAGGCTGTGGTACCGGAAGATCTTTTTGATGAAGAAAAGGAAAAAAGAAACGATGCATTCCTGCAGGCGCTGATCTACAGTTGCCTGATCCGTGACCTTCATAAAGACAGACTGGTTATTCCGGCCATATACTGGGTGCAGCAGCTCTCCTCAGCTGATTTCACACCTTATGCTCCGGTGGCGGGTCTCAACGGCCCCGGCGCTGACCGGAAATCATGGGAACAGTTCATGGGAAGGTTTTCGGAAAAGCTGGATGCGACACTTGGGCGTATCTTCTCAGAGGATGAGGAATACAGGATGACACAGTTTGAACGGCGCTGCACGTGGTGCCCCTACAGGGCCCTCTGCCAAAGGTAAAATAAGAAACTTATTTTTCCATCCGGCGCTGAAGTGCTGCCATGCGTATCGCCGTAATTGCAGCTTCGTCGCCCTTGTTGCCGTGTATGCCGCCGGAGCGTTCCCGGGCCTGCTGTTGCGTGAGGGTGGTGAGCACACCGAAGATGAACGGTATGTTGTAATCGAGGTTGAGCTGCGTGATTCCCTGGGTGACTGCCTGGCAAATGTATGTGAAATGCGGTGTCTCTCCCTGGATCACGCATCCGAGGCATATAACCCCGTCGGTGTCGTCATACTCGGCCAGCCATTGTGCCCCCAGTGTTAACTCAAAAGTGCCGGGGACATGATGTACAACGATGTTATCATCCGATACGCCATGCCCTTTCAGTGTTTTGACGGCTCCTTCAAGAAGAGTATGGGTGATCTCACTGTTCCAGTCAGCTACTACTATGCCGAACCTCATCCCTGATGCATCGGGGATCTGTGAGGGATCGTATTCAGATAGATTGCGGGTTGCCACCTGTCAGTCGATATGCATTTTTACCCTGGCGATGTATTTCTCAATGCTTCTTCCCTCATTGCTGTCAGGGTATTTGTCCTGTATCTTTTTGTAAATCTCCAGAGCCCTGGCATAGTCTCCTCCGGTCTCATACAGCATTCCTGCCTTCATGAGATAGATGGGAGAATGAAATGAGTTATCAGCCATATCGGCAGCCTCAAGGTAGTATTTAATACCCTCACCGGTGTCACCCAGCTCGACATTGGCATCACCTATAAGCCCTTTGGCCTGGGGGGCCAGTATCTCATCGCTGATCTTGTATTTGTTAAGGTAATCGAGAGCCTCTTCAAACTGTCCGAGGTGCATCAGTGAGGCTCCGGCATAGAAGTTGGCCAGCTTTCCCGACTTTGTGCTTCTGTATTCATCAGCTATGTCAATGAAACCGAGGTTGTTGCCGTCACCGTAGAGAGCCAGCTTAAGGGAGTCCTGCCCGAAATACTGTTCTGCCATGAATAACTGACTGAGAGCCTCTTCATTCTTCTTGTTGTTGAACAATCTGATCAGCCAGATTAGCCCAACCACGACTACGGCTCCGGCCAGCACGTACAAAAGCGGCTTGTAATTCTGCTCCAGGAAATGTTCAGTCTTTGTCAGTGTCTGTTCAACATTCTCCATTCCCTTGTTGCCGGTATCCTTTTTCTTGCTCATTTCAATGTTCTCTCTTACAGGTCAGAAAAATAACTCCGCAAAAGTAATATTTCTCTACTTATTAAAAAATAAAAGCATAAAAAAATGCTCCGGCAGGCGGCAGCCGGGTGAGTGTAAGCATGAGAGATGAAGGATGATTGCCAGGGTTCTTGCCACTGCGGTCGTACCGTTGGTTGATCCGGCGGTTGACCCTGTTCTTGCCCTGGCAGTTGATCTGTCAGTTGACCCTGTTCTTGCCCTGTCGGTTGATCCGGGGGTTGACTCTGTTTTTGCCCCGCCGGTTGCCTCTGCCTTTTCTTTTCTTAACTTTGAAATTCTTTCAGAAGCTATAACTGAATATGCACCTTGCCAGGCTGGAACTGACCAATTTCAAGAATTACGGGGAGGTCTCCCTCGATCTCTCACCAGGATTCAACTGCTTTGTGGGAAACAATGGAGTCGGAAAAACAAACATACTCGACGCAGTGCATTACCTCTCACTCACCAAGAGCTTCTTCAACAATTCTGATGCTCTCAGTATAAAGCACGGTGAGGATTATTTTATCCTCAAGGGTCTCTTCGTCAGGGATGGCAATACCGATGAACTCTCCTGCGGCTTTCAGAGACAGAAGCAGAAGGTGTTCAGGCTCAACGGCAAGGAGTACCAGCGCATGTCGGATCATGTGGGCAGATACCCTGTGGTGATGCTTTCCCCGGCTGACAGCATCCTGATCACGGGCCCCGGCGATGAGCGCCGCCGTTTCATGAATATGATCATCAGCCAGTATGACCCTGTATACCTTGATGCACTCATGCGATATAACAAGGCGCTGATGCAGAGAAACAGGATACTCAGGGAGGGAGGCCGCGACAGCAGCAGTATGCTTGAGGTCTACGACGAGATGATGCAGCCTGAGGCAGAAGTCATCAACCGCTCACGCAAGGCCCTGACGGATGAGCTTGTTCCCCTCTTTGCATCCTATTATGCTCAGATATCCGGCGGAGCCGAGAAGGTGGGGATAAGATACAGGTCACATGTCAGTGATGGGGATTTCCGTCAGCAGCTTGCCAAGGTCCGGGAGAAGGATCTGGCCATGCAGTTCACTACCCTCGGTATACATCGCGACGACCTTCTCTTCGAGATAGACGGCTATTCGGCACGTACTACGGCAAGCCAGGGCCAGCAGAAGTCATTCATCGTGGCACTCAAACTGGCAAAGTACGGACTGATAGGAAGAATGAACGGCTTTGCGCCGGCACTGCTGCTGGATGATATCTTTGACAAGTTTGACAGCAACAGGGTGGAAGAAATAATAAGACTGGTGAGTTCCGGAGAGTTCGGACAGGTGTTCATTACAGACACACAACAGGATCGCATACACCGCATACTCGATACCACCGGCGTCGATTTCAGACTATACCGTATCGGCAGGGGAGGAATAGAGGAGGAGATAACCAACGGAAGAAAACAGCCAGATGCGCAGGAATAAAACCATAACCATTGGCGAGGCACTGGATGACCTTGTCAGGGAATACAGGCTGGCGCCAAAGCTGAAAGAGGCATCGGTGCTTAACCTCTGGCAGGGGATCACCGGCAAGGTGATATCCGCCCGAACAAAAAAAATATACCTGAAAGAGGGTGTGCTGCACATCTACCTCACCTCTTCAGTGGTGAAAAATGAACTGATGATGCTGCGGGAGTCGCTCTGCAACCAGCTGAATAGCAAGGCAGGAGAGGTGGTGGTCAAAGAGATCGTCGTTCACTGATGACCGCTCGCCGGCCGGCGCTGACATGTTGACAATCACTGATTAAGGCTGAACTGTCCCGGCCGGCGAAGCACTCAGATAACAACATTTGCCGGCCACGCCTCGCGAAGCACTCAGATAACAACATTTGCCGGCCACCTCGCCAGAAACACTCAGATATCAAAGTTAACCGTTCAGCGATCGCTGTACGAAAACCTGTCACATTTCAGGATACTTTGTAATCACCCATCCGTATCTCTATCCTGCGATGGTGCCCCTTTGAACTGACAAAATGGTACTCTCTTCCTGCAAAGCCAAGAACCGCAGATTCTCCTTCATCCAGGTGTATCGTGACCTCTGCTCCGGGGTCGCTGTGCAAAAGCACATTGGCCATCAGAAATGCCTTCTCGGCACCGTCGCCCCGCCCGAAGTTCCATACCTCATCCGGCTGTGCCATCCTGCCCGAATCATAGATCGACTTGTTTTTCATGCCCGACAGTACTTTATAGATATCGTCAGCCGATCCACCTGCAAGTGCCGTGTGACATACCGGATTTCTCTCCATGGCAGCCTTGATGAACGGCCTCCAGTCGGCATATTCCATGTCACGGTAGGCGTAGAGCGCCAGCAGCGACATCTCCGACTGTGATGCCGAAGCCTTTATCTTGCGTATAATATCATCACGGCTGTCCGTGACAACTATTTCCGGAGACACTGCTGAAACAAAATCTCTGTCAGCGGACGGAAGCCTTGGCTCTGTTATAGTGAATGCCCTGATATCGATGAACATCCTCCTGACACAGTCGGTATATTCCGTCGGAAATGATTCGAGGAATCCTGCTTCAAGTTCATTAAGGTCTGACCCTGCCCTTTCCCTCAGAAAGCTCTCAACATCGTTCAGGATGATCCTGCCCGGTATCGGATCCGGGAAAAACTCTTCGTTGTCCACCTCCGCCAAAAGCTTGTAGCGGGTCTCCTCGTTCATGCCGGCCCTGGATGAGTGCTCATATTCGAAAAGCTTTTCCAGGGTGATATAATAGGCGGAGCCGGTGCGCAGATAATAATACTGGAAAAGACATTTGTACTCTGACTTGAACCTCAAAAAATTGATAAATACTGCAGGGGTCAGGGATGTAGTAATGAAGTTCCTCAGCTTGTGGCTGAAACTCAGGTAATCATCCCTGTTGATGGTCGCCTTGTCATAGACAGCATGAATATGCCCCGTGATGTGTGAGACTATGGTAACCTTTTCATTCTCAAGAGCCCTGCGCGCTTTCCCCGATAACGACGTGCCGTTGAACCACATGTTTCTGGTCATGATACGGCGGTTGTTGGTGAGAAGCCCCTCCTTCTCATCTATGAAATTCTGCGAGTGCAGAGGAGTGGCTATCATAAATATCTTCTCAAGGGGTATCTCCCCTACAATGAACATGGCAGCAGCATAAAGCGCCGCCAGACTGACACACTCACCGGCCCCAGTGGTGTAGTGCTCCTTGTGCCTGAAGGCATTCATCGCCTCCACAGTCTCTGTCTTCCAATATGGTATGACTGAAGAATCATACTTGTCAAGACCGAAATGCTTTCGGATGTCAATACTGAAATAATACCTGTCTCCCTCATATCCGAAAAGAGCATTTGATTGCTTTAGTAACTCCGTGTCAAAGAAATCAGAGAATCTGGCAATCTCCCTCTCCTTTTCAGTAAGCCCCCAGGTTTCAAGATCCAGGTTAAAGATATAGTTGTCAATAATATACTGCTTGATGCGGTTGGCCCTGCTGGTGAAATTCTTGCGGTGCATTTCTCTGAACCAGGGGTCGTCACGCCACTGCCAGATCAGCGGCGACATGATATTTGCCAGCACCAGGGGATAAAAGAGCTCAGGGAAGATAAATATCTCCATATCGGAGAGAGTATAGGCGGATGAGTATTTCTCAAGCGTCTTCCTGTCAGAAAAGTCGGGAGAAAGTCTGGAAGTCATGAATATTTTTTATCAGAACAGCGGAACGGTTCTTTTGTTCGTCGTCAGAAGATTTCTATGGCAGGGAAGAAGAACGAAGCTTCTCTCCGGGCATTTTCCGGCGAGTCGGATCCGTGGACCGCATTCTTCTGAACGTCAGTGGCAAAATCGGCCCTGATGGTTCCCTTTTCAGCCTTGGCCGGATCGGTGCTGCCTATCAGCCTGCGAAACTCCTCAACGGCGTTGGCCTTTCTCAGTACCGTTACTATCACCGGTCCGGATGACATGAACTCCACAAGCCCTTTATAGAATCCCCGTTCACGGTGCACGGAGTAAAAATCCTCGGCCTGCTGCCTGGTAAGCCACAACATCCTTAGAGCCGCAATGGCGAATCCCGAATCGGTGATCCTTGATAGTATCTGACCCGTATACCCTCTGCTGACGGCGTCAGGTTTAATAATGGAAAAAGTCATATCAGAGTCCATAACCAGTTATTGATAGAGTTAGTAAGCCAATATTTTAATACTTTTTTATTTTTCTTACCTTTGTCGCCTTCACAGGTCACGATTGTGCCAGAGTTCGGTAAATATACAAAAGAATTAAAGAAGCTCATTGAGGGAGCGGAGCATATTCTGCTCATATGCCACATCAATCCTGACGGTGATGCTATCGGCGCCATGCTGGCACTCAGGAGATGGATCATTGCCCATGGTAAGGATCCCCGGATGATATCTCCCAATGCACTTCAGCAGTTCCTTCTCTGGATGAACGATGTGGATAAGGTTGTTGACTTCCATCACAACCAGGAGGAGGCGTCAAAAATGATCCGTGATGCTGATCTTATCATCATGGTCGATTTCAACTCCACCTCCAGGATGGGCAAGGCTGAAGAACTGGTGCTCGCATCCAAAGCGAAGAAGGTGATTATAGACCATCATCCCGATCCTGGTAACTTCGCTGACCTCGTCATCTCCGATACCGGAAGAAGCTCTACATCGGAACTCATATACTTTCTTGTCAACGACATGGAAGGGGAGGAGTTCAACGACAGCGATTTTTTTACCGCCGTCTATGTGGGAATCATAACCGACACCGGTAACTTCGAGCACGGATACTATACGGGTGATACCATGCGAACCGTGGGCCACCTGCTCGATATGGGAGTGGACAAGGAGATAGTTTACAATCACATATTCAGCAACTTTTCGGAAAACAGGATCCGTCTCAAGGGTTTCGCACTGCATAATCGCATGGTGGTCAACAAGGCACTGCATACCGCATATATATGGCTGACACGCGAGGATCTTGATAGTTTCAGCCATGTCAAGGGCGATACCGAGGGATTTGCCAATGTGTTGCTGACTATTCAGGGAATTGTGCTCTCCGTGCTCTTCGTGGAACGCAACGGGTTTGTAAAGATGTCGCTTCGTTCCAAAGGCAGCTTCAATGCAAACCAGCTTTCGCGGCAGTGCTTTAACGGCGGCGGACACCGCAATGCAGCAGGTGGTGAGATGAAAGGCTCAATTGAAGATGTGGTACGCCACTTTGAGAATACCCTTCCCTTATTCAGGGATGAGCTTGAGGCAGCTGCCGCTGAAATAAAACAATGAAACAGATCTTTACAATAATTATGCTCCTTATCGCTGTCAGCTGTCAGAACAAGCCTGACAGCAACAGCAGATCAAAGGCGCCATCCGAGGCAGACCTGATAGAGATGAACAGGTCACTGATTACACGTGACCGTATGGAGATTACTGACTTCATCAGTAAAAGCGACATACCCTTCACCGAAACCGGAACCGGACTCTGGTACAACGTAATCACCGAGGGAACGGGAGACAAAGTCGCCATGGGCGACAATGTGACCTTTGACTATGAATGCACTCTCATAAACGGAGAGCGCTGCTACAGCGGTTCTCAGACAATAAGGGTGGGCTATGCGGATGCCGGGAGCGGAGTGACTGAAGGACTCCAGATGATGACAAAAGGAAGCGATTATCTTTTCATAATACCCCCTTACCTCGCTTATGGTCATACCGGCGACGGTGATATGATACCGGGCCGTGCAATACTGCTCTACAGGATCAGAATCAAGGAGATCAATTAGTTTGGAACAGTTTTTGCTGCAAAGAGGGAAACATTGAAAAACAGGATGAGAAGTTCACTATATGCAGTCGCAGCCGTGGCCCTGGCTGCAATAATAGCATCATGTAACCCGGCAAAAGCGTACGAAGAGGAAGAGAAGAGCCTTATAGCTTCCTATATAGCTGAAAATAATATCAATATTGCTCCTGACTCTGATGGCCTTTATTATATTGAAAAGGTGCCCGGTACAGGCGAGCTTATCAAAACAGGAGATTCCGTGGGGGTCTACTATACCCTCTTCTTCCTCACCGGAGAACAGGTTCAGAGCAATGTGGAAGCAGACACCCCATACAGGCTGAGGGTCGGATCCTACGAGGCTATTGAGGGATGGTCACTGGGACTCAGGTATATGAAACTGGGTACGAAGGCACAGATCCTGCTTCCTTCCAGCCTGGCATACGGATCAATGGGATTTGGGTACTACGATTACTATGGCAACTATTACTCGGTGATTCCCGGCTATACTCCTCTGCTATACCAGATGGAGGTGGTTGAACTCGTCAGGGCCAGGAAATAATCTGAACATTTATACAATTAGCCTCTTCCCATACCAGGACAAAAAGCGGGGCTGCCTCTTCTGTTGTCATAGAGAGGCAGCCCCTTGATTGATTGTTTTCTTATCTTCCTATAACTACCGCATCACCTGTAACGGTTACCCTCTTCAGGGTATCGGCATACTCGGCCCACGGTCCTTCAAGGAATCCGTCAATCAGCTTCACAGCCTCAGTAAGCGCCGCCTCAGCATCGGTCATGCTCTTCTCCTCCTGCTGCGAGAGAACACCCGAAGCCATAAGCAGCGCACGGTAACCGTTGATCCTGGAGATGAGACCTTCATCCCTGCGCCCAAAAGTCCTGTCAAGACCTGCAAGCTCCTCTTTGACAGTATTATGAATATCAGATACCGCTGCTGCGAAGTCGGGTATTCTTGATATCAGGCTATCGCTCTTCGCAATGCTCTCCCTGATCGCGGTGATCTTATTAAGCTTGTCATTCAGTTCCGCGACACGTGTACTGAATACCTCAGCCTTCTCATAGCACTTCCTTAATGCCTCACTGTCCGGAGCCTCTCTGCGCGGATCGGCACTTACCTTCACACTGGTGGTGGAACTGCTCTCTCCGGTGGTCAGGGTCACGCTGTATGTGCCGGGAATGACAACCCCGCCGAAGTTCCTGTACCACCTCGATCTCGGATCTTCACGCTGCTGCGCTGAGGGATATGAAGCCACAGGGAGAGGATCACGGTCAAACCGCCATGTAAGGCGGTTAAAACCGTGCACTGCATCTACCTCCGTCGACCTGACACTTTTGCCAGTCTCATCTCTTATTTCTGCCTTGATTTTACCTGCGGGCTCACTTGTGTAAAACGAGATCATTGCTCCCTGCTGCCGGTTCTCACCGCGGTACATGGCATCGCCGTAGAAATAGTAACCGGGAAGGTTGCGGGTAGAAACCATATAGGCTTCAGGTGCTTCGAAGGCCGTAATCTTGCTCTCCAGCAGCTTTTTTCCCTCTGACGCGAGGGCCCTCAGGGGTCTGATGTCATCAAGGATCCAGACGGCGCGACCGAAGGTCCCGATGACCAGGTCATGCTCCCGGGGATGAATGACCATATCATAGGTTGAGACTGTGGGATATCCGCTGTTCCACCTGTTCCACTCCTCACCGCCGTCAAACGAAACATAAAGGCCGTATTCGGTACCTGCAAACATCAGCCGGGGCTCAACGGGATCCTGAGCAAAGCAGAGCACATATCCCCGGACATCAGTATCGTCTATGATCCGCTTCCAGCTCTTGCCCAGATCCTTCGTCCGGAAGAGATAGGCTGCATTGTCGCCCTGCCGGTAATCGTTGACAACAGCAAACGCTTCCCTGGCATCATGCATTGATGCTGTTATCTGGGGCACCCATCCGTTGCGCGGCATACCCTTGATGTTCTGAGAACTGTTCTTCCAGGTGGCGCCACCGTCACTGGTGACCTGTATCATGCCGTCATCGGTGCCGGCCCAGATTATGTCCCGCTGCAGCGGGCTCGGAGAGATGGTGATCACAGTACAGTGGTTCTCCGCGCCGGTGGCCTCATGGGTGATGCCTCCGTTCTCATCCTGCTTCTGCTTTTCAGGGTCGTTGGTGGTCAGGTCAGGGGAGATCCTGGTCCAGCTGTCACCCCTGTCCCTGCTCCTGTGCACAAACTGACTTCCGAAATAGATGGTGTTATTGTCAAAGGGATCCTGCGCCAGGGCTGAATTCCAGTTAAAACGGAGCTTCTCCTCACCCTCGGCCACCGGCCTGATACTCTTACTCCACCCGGTGGTCACATCTATTCTCTGCAATGACCCTCCCTGCGTCTGTGCATAGCAGTAGCGGCTGTCGCCCGGGACAGGCATGGCGTCAAAGCCGTCACCTCCCACCAGGAAATCATACATCTCATTGATAAGCGGACCACGATGCCATGAGTAGGCCGGACCCCTCCATGAGCCGTTGTCCTGCAGCCCGCCGTATATATTGTAGGGCAACTCGTTATCAACATTGATGTGATAAAACTGGCCTACGGGCAGGTTCTCAATGTGTCTCCAGGTGACTCCCTTGTCGTATGTGATGCCCATTCCCCCGTCATTGCCGTCAAGCATCCGGTCCGGATTGACAGGATCGATGTACCAGGCATGGTGATCAAGATGGACTGACTCAGCCGTGCGTTTGTCAAAGGTCAGGGCACCGTCTTCGCTTACGTTGACACCCGAATAGAGAGTGTAGACCCTGTTCTCATTCTGAGGGTCAACATATATCTCCGCATAGTAGAAAGGCCTGCTGCCTATGTTGCGTTCACCCCTCTTCTCCCAGGTGACACCGCCGTCAGTGGAACGGTAGATGGCCGATGGCTTTGACTCGACATAGGCGTAGACATATGATGGATTCGATGCCGCTATAGCAAGCCCTATCCGGCCCTTCACCTCAGGCAAGCCACTGGTGACTTCGGTGAAGGTGTCCCCTCCGTCACGTGTAAGCCATAGTCCAGATCCTTCGGGCGATGACCTGAAGAACCAGGGCCAGCGCTGATGATCCCACATGGCCACGAAGATCTTGCCGGGGTTGGAAGGATCCATAACCATATCAGCTACCCCGGAAGTCTCATTGGTAAAGAGAACCTGCTTCCAGGTATTGCCGCCGTCAGTGGACCGGTATAGTCCTCTCTCGGTATGAGGTGTCCATGGATTACCTATGGCACCTGCAAAGATGATATCCGGATCAACAGGGTCAATGATTATCCGGTGAATGTAACGGGTAAGCTCCAGACCCATGCATTTCCAGGTTAAACCTCCGTCGTTACTCTTGTAAATACCATAACCCCCGGTAACACTGTTGCGCGGATTGCCTTCCCCCGTGCCTGCCCAAACGATGTCAGGCCTGACGGGATCAACGGCAAGGGCACCGATTGAAGCCACAGCCTCATTATCAAAGATGGGTGTAAAGGTAGTGCCGGCATTGGTTGTCTTCCAGAGACCGCCGGAGGCGGTGCCGACATAGAAGATGTTCTCATTCCTTGGATCGACGGCAAAGGCGGTCACTCTGCCACTCATTCCTCCCGGACCAATGTTCCTTGGCTTTATTCCGCTGAAGAGACTCATGTCTGTTTTCTGTGCCGTAACTGTAACCGCAAGAGATACAATCAAGGCCGATAAAAAGATTTTTCTGAACATAGTAATAGCATTTAGGGATGACAATTTAACCAATAAAAATTTAAAGAAACAGTTACCGATATGTGTTTTACAATATGAGAGAGCTCATCACGACTGCAGGAGAAAGACCACAGGCCTCTTGTCAATATCGGGTGGCGCCTCTCTCCAGGCAGCTACGCTCTTTGTAAGTACAACCTCGGTTTCGAGGGTGATGTCTGCTGCTATGCATAGCAGCGTTGAGGGTCTGCACACTGAAAGAATATCATGTAGCATCTTTCCGTTCCTGAAGGGAGTCTCCATGAATATCTGCGTCTCACCGCCGGCAGACCTCCTCTCAAGATCCCTCAGGGCCTTTTGCCTGGCTGTGCTCTCCCTGGGCAGGTAACCGTGGAATGCAAACCTCTGCCCGTTTAGTCCCGAGGAGACCAGGGCCAGCATGACCGAGGAGGGACCGGTAAGAGGTATAACCCTGATATTCCTTCGGTGTGCCTCAGCAGCAACCAGGCTTCCGGGATCAGCCAGCCCGGGCATCCCGGCTTCACTCATGACCCCGGCATCAGTACCCGCTGACACCCTTCCGATGAGTTCAGTGATCACGGCCGGGTCAGAGTGCTTGCCAACATGAAAAAAGTGAGCGTCGTCAAGCGGAAAACTGCTGTCAAGGCTTCTCAGAAACCGCCGCGCACTCCTCAGATCCTCAACGGCAAACAACCTTAGCGAAAGAACAAGCTCCCGTGTGCCAGCAGGTATGGTCCGGGCATGGTCAGGATTGCCAAGCGTTACCGGCACCATATATAGTACTCCACTCATCCGTGCTGAATAATCATACGGTAAAGATAGATAAAAGCCTATGCTCATGCCAAAGTGACAACCGATATTGTTCTTCTATTTTTTTCGGGTTATGTTTGCATAACGAATCCGAATATCAGTGAAAATAACTTTTCTTGGAACGGGAACCTCCCAGGGCGTGCCGGTAATTGCCTGCGACTGCTCTACCTGCATGTCGGCTGACAGCAGGGACAAGAGGCTCAGAACCTCGCTGCTCGTGGAGACCGGTAATAATACCCTGGTCATTGACGCAGGTCCTGACTTCCGGCAGCAGATGCTGACCAACAGGGTCAAAAAGATTGATGCCATACTCCTGACCCATGAGCATAAAGACCATATCGCAGGGATGGATGACCTGCGCGCCTTTAACCACAGGAGCCAGGCGGCAATTGACATCTATGCAGAGGAGAGGGTCCAGAATGCCGTCAGGAAAGAGTATGCATACGTCTTCTCGGAAAACCGGTATCCCGGTGTACCCAGGATGGAACTGCACAATATCAGTGACCAGAGCTTTGAGATCAATGGCGTTGAAGTGATACCCCTGAGGGTCTTTCATTACCGGCTACCAATAGTTGGCTTCCGGATAGGGAATATGGCCTACATTACTGACGCCAACTATGTTCCGCAGGAGACAAAAGAACTGCTGGTAGGAGTGAAGTACCTGGTGATCAATGCCCTGAGGAAAGAGAAGCATGTATCACATTTCAGCCTCGGAGAGGCAGTCGATTTTATACAGGAAATCTCTCCCAAAAAGGCCTTTATTACACATATCAGCCATCAGATGGGAAAATACGAAGAGGTGAACAGGGAACTGCCTGTAAATGTCACACTGGCATGGGACGGTCTGGAGGTGATCTGCGAAGAGTGAATCACCGCTTCTTGTAACGGTACAGTTTTTTCTGGTATTTTTTTGAGAAGAAATATTTATTGCGGCCAAGTTGCGAGGTGTCTATGTATGAGTTCTTTCTTGCCTCGCGGTAAGAATTCTTTTTGGTCGATGCACAACCCGGCATCAGCAGGATCGCCACCAGAAACAGGATGATCAACGATATGCCTTTGATCTTTTTTCTTTTCATCGGTTCAGCCCGGATCGGCATCTAAAAGTAGTAATAAAATCACTGACATTCTGATAAAATTAACTTCTTTGCCTAAAATAGCTCATTGACTGTACCTTCCCCTTTTATTTTCAGATACAATATCTTAAATTGCACTCCCGTTAAGTCGGATAGTTATTTTTCAGGTTATACTCGAATGTACTGCGTAAAGTTTCGAATTTTCGTCTTTTTTTTACTCCTCCTGACGCCGCTCTCAGCCCAGAAGCTTGAAAATCTCGGCATTGTGAAGGACAACGGTGCAGATGTCGCAGCCCTGATCCTCGAAGGCAGCAGCCGCATTACCCTGACTACCCCAAGACCTCTCTTCAGCTTCAGGCTCGACGGTGTCTATTTCGATTCTGACGATGTGCCGGCCGGGCTCACGGGTAGCCGTTTTGTGATGATATTTCCCGGTGGTGTTGAGGCCGGATATACTCCAAGGGGCGGATCTCATCCCGGTTTTTTAGCCGAGCTGGTACTGAGAAACAACTGGAATGACACGGTTACTATAAGTGATGTTGTTCCCTTCGGTGAGAATGGCAACAGTGCCTGGATCACCGGCTACGGACCGCCGGGACTTGCAAGGGCTAACCTCTTCCTGCCGGGAAAGAGCCCTGTCAGGGTGATATTGCCTGACAATGCCTGGGAGACAGGCTTTGCAGCCTTCGAAGCTGGCGGAGGAATGTCGGTGAGTGCCATTGCCAGGCGCATTGGCACCGATAACGGAACAGTCAGACGGTATGAAACAATCTTACCGCCGGGAGCTACAGTAACATACCATATCTGGGCTGACCTCTACAGCGGGCCCTGGCAGGAGGGAGTGCGACTGATGTTCTCAGAACGATGGCTCTATGACCTGCTTAGCTTTGATGATGCCCTATACAGACGCGATGACCTGAAGTGGATACGGAAAAGCTACCTGATGATACTGCAGATGGCATGGGACAGGGAATTCCATGACCGTTTCAGCGGCCAATATAACTTCGGCAATCTGCTGTCGGAGTACAACAGCCTCTTCGGGCATGTTGATGTATACGGTATATGGCCCACGTGGCCCAGGCTCGGTCTGGATGAGAGAAACCAGTGGGACCTCTACCGGGACCTGCCCGGAGGAACGGAGCAACTGAGAGCTGTCAGCCGGCAGGCCAGGCTGATTGACTGCCGGTTCTTTATCGCCTATAACCCGTGGGACCGCAGCACCAGGGAGGAAGACCACCTCTCGGGCATGGCAGCCATGATTGCCGAAACGGAAGCTGACGGCGTGGTGCTTGACACCGAAGGACGATCCTCGGCCGAGATGCAGTATGCGGCAGATACCGTACGCCAGGGTGTGGTCATGTATTCCGAAGGTATGCCGGTGATAAGGGATATGCCGGAAATCGTTGCAGCACGGGTACATAATGCACTCTTCCTGAGCCCTGAACTGAACCTGAACAAGCTGGTGCGACCAGACTTTGCCATCTTTCGTGTTGCAGACGTCGGAGAGGATATCCTGCACAGAGAAATATCCGTCGCATTCTTTAATGGTTACGGGACCGAACTGAACCTCTACAGACCGGGAAGACGCAATGCAGAATACATGGCAGACCTGAACTACCTTGCATCAACAACATACATTCTCAGGAGAAACAGCGACGCCTTCCTCGACATGAAGTGGACCCCGCTGGTTAAAAGCATGGCAGACAGGCTCTATGTCAACAGATGGAGGGCAGGAGAGAAGAGCATTTATACCGTCCTGAACATGGATAACCTGGGTTACGACGGACCTCTCTTCTCCGTTGGCGATACTGCCGGCAAACACCTCGTCTCACTATGGAGGCATGAGGAATTGCTGCCATCAGTAATTAACGGTCAGCTGATGGTGCCGGTGAAAGCCGAGGGATGGAGCCGGTCTCATAACGGAACCAGGAAAGAGAGCTCCGTTGATTGCATAGCACTGCTGCCTCAAATTATCAGGAGCCGCATTGAAGGCAACAGCCTGCATCTCTCCTGTGACACCACCGGCCTTCTGTCAATCTACAGCGGATCACCGGGATACGGCAATAATTCATTAATGGAGCTCAGGTCGCCGGCCGACTCCCTGATTCCCCTGGAGAAACTGTTCGGGATATCCGGCGAAAAGATAGTCATCGAACTAACGGATGAGGGATTGCTGCTTGATGAAAGAGTGATTACCGCCCGGACAGGAACACCATGGCTGGTCTCAGAGAGAAGACGGACGCTACCGCCGGTGGTGATGCCGGATGATATGGTCATTGTGCCGGCAGCGACGACGAGCTACAGGCTGGATGCCAATGATGAGTTTATATCCTATCCCAATGCGGGCAAGGTGATTACAACTGAGACCGACAGCTTTCTTATTGACAAATACCCGGTCACCAATGAACAATTCCTGCGCTTTATCAGAGAGACAAGATACATCCCTGATGATACTGCCAACTACCTCAGACACTGGGAGATGGGACTGCCGGCAGCCGGTCAGGAACGATACCCGGTGGTATGGGTGAGCCTGGAGGATGCCAGGGCCTATGCCCGCTGGGCGGGAAAGAGACTGCCAACGGAGGAGGAGTGGCAGCTGGCAGCACAGGGTACTGACGGTCGCGACTGGCCGTGGGGCGACGAGTTCCATGCAACAAAATGCAATAACGGATTTGGCAGGCCCACACCCGTAGATGCCTTCCCGAAAGGAGAGAGCCCCTACGGCGTGGCAGACCTGGTGGGCAATGTATGGCAGATGACCGGCGACGTCTACTCCAACGGAGCCTATTACTTTAATATTATCAGGGGAGGGAGCTACTTCAAGCCGGAATCAAGCTGGTGGTACATACAGGGTGGAGCCCAGCCGCTGACAAAGACACAGATGCAGCTTCTCGTCTCACCCGGCTATGACCGCAGCGCCACGGTGGGATTTAGGTGCGTGATGGACTTGTAGTAAGGGAATGGGCAGCAGGCAGTAGTGGATTTGCGATTTCAGATTTTCGATTTCTGTAACTATTCGCAAATCGCAAATCGCAAATCTCAAATCCTCCTTGCTCCCTCGCCGATGCCGGGCATGTAGAAATCAGCCTTCAGACCTGTCCGGGCACTGTATGTCTCACCTAACCGGTTTACGAACTCTTCTGTGTGAAGGCTCTCCACTATCGAGACGGTGCAACCCCCGAAGCCGGCACCTGTCATCCTGGTGCCGATGACCCCGGGAAGCCTGCGGCCCTCATAAACCAGTGTGTCAAGCTCGATGCCCGTAACCTCATAATCGGTACAGAGAGAATCGTGAGATTCGTTCATCAGCCGGCCAAATGTTTCAATGTCGTTCTTCTCCAGCGCTGTGATGGCTTCAAGGGTCCTGCCGTTCTCTGTAATGACATGTCTGGCCCTCTTGCGTATCACCGGGCTGTCAATGTATTTTTCAACCATCCACAGGTCATCAACAGTGAGCTGGCTGAGGTTCCTGACAGGATGGTGCAGGGATATCAGCTCCACGGCCTTCCCGCACTCCGCGCGCCGCTCGTTGTACTTCGATTCGGTGAGACCACGTCGCTTATTTGTATTGGTTATTATCAGCCGGTGGTCACCCAGAATCAACGGTGCATAACTGTACTCCAGGGTATCGCAGTTGAGACTGATGGCATGATCTTTTCTCCCGAAACCTACCGCAAACTGGTCCATAATTCCACAATTCATCCCCGCAAAAATGTTCTCAGCCCTCTGCGACATCTTTACCAGCTCCATCATGCCGAAACCTTCCCCGGTGATCTCGTTCATGGCGACGGCCGTTACCATCTCAATGGATGCCGACGAGGAGAGACCTGCTCCGTTTGGGATGTCCCCGAAGAAGAGAAGCTCCAGCCCGGGAGCGGCAATGCCCTTCAGGGCAAACTCGTTGATGACTCCGACGGGGTAGTTGGTCCAGCTTCCCGGTATGGGCGTGTATGAGGAAGCCAGAGGAACATCCACCTCACCGGGGAAGTTGAGGCTGTTGAGCCTGATCCTGGTTCCGCCCGTCTGCCGCAACGCCATCACCGTCCCGAAATCCAACGCACAGGGAAATACATATCCTCCGTTGTAGTCGGTGTGCTCCCCGATCAGGTTGACACGTCCCGGTGAATAAAAAAAAACAGGGTCTGCTGCCCTGTCCCCGTATGTTTTAAAGAACTCCTCCATGAGGAGATCCGGATCTGCTTTCATACCTTCAGCTTTTTCTCTATTTCAAGTATCTGACTCCTGAAATGGCGGTCAGTGTCAATAAGGTTGTTGACGGTCTTGCAGGCATGCAGCACGGTGGCATGATCCTTTCCACCAATGGAGAAACCTATGCTTGCCAGTGATGCCTTGGTGAGACTCTTCGAGAAATACATTGAGACCTGCCTGGCCTGAACAATCTCCCTCTTGCGTGTCTTGCCCTGCATCAGATCAACGGGGATCTTGTAATACTCGCAGACAACCTTCTGTATGTAGTCAATGGTTATCTCCCTGCGCTGGGTGTTGACGAGCCTGTCAACCATCTGTCGCGCCAGCTCCAGCGTCACCTCCTTGCGGTTCAGAGTCGACTGGGCATAGAGCGATATAAGGCCTGACTCAAGCTCCCTGATGTTCGATGAGATGTTCTCTGCAAGGAACTCAAAGATCTCATCGGGAAGCTCTATGCCGTCATTGTAGGCCTTCTTGCGAAGTATGGCCAGCCTGGTCTCGTAATCGGGCTTCTGCAGGTCAGCAAGCAAACCCCACTTGAAACGCGACAGCAGACGCTGCTCCATCCCCTGCAACTCTACCGGAGGCTTGTCACAGGTGAGTATCAACTGCTTGCCGGATTGATGCAGATGGTTGAAAATGTGAAAGAATGTGTCTTGCGTTTTCTCCTTCCCGGCAAACTCATGAACGTCATCAATGATCAGCACGTCAATCATCTGGTAGAAATGGAGAAAATCATTCTTATTATTGTTTCTAATAGATTCAACAAACTGCGTCTGAAACTTGTTGGCGTTTACATACAACACCGTCTTGTCCGGAAACTTCTCCTTGACAAGTATACCTATGGCCTGTACAAGATGCGTCTTCCCGAGGCCGGAGTCACCGTAGATCATCAGCGGGTTGAAGGCTGTGCCTCCGGGATTGCTGCCAACAGCTATTCCTGCCGACCGGGCAAGACGGTTGCATTCACCTTCAATGAAATTCGCAAATGAGTAGTCGGAATTGAGCTGTGGGTCAAAGTGAAGCTTCTTGATGCCAGGTATTATAAAAGGATTCCGGATGGCAGGCTGGGTTGCCTCAAAGGGCACCTGCATGGGCTTGTTGTGCAGATCACTCTTGTTCCTTGAAGGATAACGCACGGTGTAGGGCTTCCCGTTGGCATACCCGGCATTCTCCATGATGATGTTGTACTCAAGCTTGGCTTCATTGCCTATCTCACGCCGCAATGTCTTGCGGAGAATGTCAATATACTGCTCTTCAAGATATTCATAAAAAAAAGGACTGGGCACCTGTATTGTCAGTATGTTCTTTTCGAGCCTGAGCGGAACGATAGGCTCAAACCATGTCTTGAAACTGGCCGAAGGAATTATGTCACGAATAATCTCCAGACAATTGTTCCAAACCTCATCGTGTGACTTATTCATTAAAATTGAAATTAAAAAAGATTTTTCCCTGTTTCAGGTGACGAAACCCGTGACAATATTTGTAAAAAAAAAGGGTAAAAAAAAATTTTTTTTCTCTTGACTTTTACATTTATTCTTTATGGTAATGAACCTCAGGTCCTTGTAGTACGAAATAAAATTCAAAAAAAATAATATATTGATAATCAGTGCATTACAGGGAAGACAATGTTTCCCAACTACTTAAAAGAAGCGGATATTTCTGTCTTTATATTTGCCCATAGACCATTTTCCGGAAATATTCATGTAACAGGATGATACAATATCGTTTAACACTTTTCGGACATTTCACTCGCTCTTTTTGCCAAAAAGGGAGAAATGAACATATTTGCCCGGATTGTTCCTCATATCCTGCAGTAAAAGATCGAGACTGCTGAGAGTGTTGCTGAGATTCGTATAGAGTGAGTCATCCCTCATCAGCTTTCCTGCTGATCCCTCTCCCTGACTCAGGCCTTTAGCAAGCTCATCGAGGCTGACGAGTGACGACTTCAGCGAGGTGAGCGTTGATTCCAGGTCTGCCGATACAAAAGCCTCTGAGATCAGCTCCAGGTTCTTCATTGTAGAATCAAGGGAAGAGCTGTTTGCTGACATCATTGCCGTAAAGACCCTGAGATCTTCTATCGACGCCATGAGAGCATCCTTCTTGCTTTCCGTGATCTCCTCAAGTCTGGCAGTAAGGCCGTTAACATTTGAAACTGTCGACCTGATGCCGGCTGCAAACTCGGGAGTGAATATTGCATTGACCGATGAGATAACGGAATCAAGTTTAACGATCATTTCCGCAAGGTTATCCTCCACAGGGGCCAGGGCCTCGCTGAGCCTCTCCGTGATCGGCGTCGCCACATAACCTTCAAGCGTATCGTGATTGAGACACATCTCGTTGCTTTGCCCCATGCGAAGTATGATCTTCATGCCTGCAATCAGGGTCGCTGTTGTAATCTCAGCCCTGGTGTCCGCAGGGACATTGAAATGCTTGTCGACGGACATAGATACCAGTATCCGTCCGGAACCGTCGTTTATCAGTCTGATGTCCTGCACGACACCTGCCTGGTAGCCGTTTATCTCAACCGGATTCGACTCGGTCAGTCCTGCAATGTTGCCGTAGACGACATGATAGGTGTCTGTGCTTGTAAAGAGGGCAGTGCCCTTAAGGAAACTGAAAAGAAGTATGAATGCAATAATGGTGACGAGCGCAACGGCCCCTACTTTAACCTCGTGTGATATCTTCATTCTGTTAGTCTGTTTTTTTTGCCTGTATAGCCTCCCTGAGAGGCATTGTCCTGCCGTTCCTGACAGCTATGACAAATGCGTCGGGAAATCTTAATGAAAGGATCCTCCTGTACTTCAGGGCATCATTATAAACGGGGAATTTGCCCGCAGCGTATTTTGTAAGCTCCCCTTCCTTAATCCTGGTTACCGTATCTATGTTCTCAAGCAGTCCGGGGCTCATCTCCCTGTCACCGGGCATGGCAGCTATCTGCACCATAAAGAATATGTCGTCAGCAGAGGAGGCCGCTGCTCCGCCTGAGGTGGCGACTGCAGTCGACGCTGGCTCTCCGGAAGACTTATGCCCTGAAACATCCGCAGTTATACCTGCTGCCTTTGCTTCAACCCCGGCTTCAGTGGCCGATGCGGCCGGCAGATCACCCTTCAGGTCAGCCGCTGCCACTCCCGAGGTCCCATCACTGAGGCTGCCACTGACAGCCGCCGGCTCTGCCACGGTGCGCGCAGAGTTATCTATCCTGATGCCTGAACGGCTATCAATCGACTGCTTGTAGTCCCTGAATGCCCTGAAAATAGCAGAGGCGAGGTAATCCTGACCCTGTTCTGACATAAGAAACTTCTCCTCCTCAGCATTGCTGACATACCCTAATTCAACCAATACTGAGGGCATGGTGGTCCGCCACAAAACCAGGAATCCGGCCTGTCTTACCCCCCTGTCCTTCCTGCCTACTCTATCCCTGAACTGTTGCTGTAGCAGAGAAGCAAACTCAGTGCTCTGTTTCAGATAGGTATTTTGCATCAGCGAGAAGATTATGAAAGACTCTGCCGAGTTGGGGTCATAACCTTCGTACTTGGTCTCATAATTTTCCTCCAAAGTGATTACGGAGTTCTCCTTCATGGCAACACGGAGGTTTGCTTCGTCCATGGTCTGTCCCAGAACATATGTTTCGGAGCCGGCTACCCGTTTGTCGGACCACCAGTTTGAATGTATCGAAATGAATATATCTGCCTTATGCCTGTTTGCCACATCTGCTCTCTCATCAAGACCCGGGTAGGTGTCCTTATCGCGGGTATAAATAACCTTCACATCCTTAAGATATTCACTTATATATTTTCCCGTTTTGAGTGCTACTGCAAGATTAATGTCCTTCTCCTTTGCCTTTGCTCCGTGGGTGCCCGGATCCCTTCCGCCGTGTCCCGGGTCTATTACAACCACCCATTCTTTTTTCTCCGGTACCGGCTGTGACCATCCGGTTAGTGGCATGGTAATTGAAGCCAACAGCAGGAGACATATCAGAATATCTTTTAACCCTCTTATTTTGGTAATATGCCGCATTACAGCCTTGAGAATTTTAATTAGTTTTGTCGCTGGCATGTCAGAGATGCACAACAACTACGCAAAAATAGCATTTAACTTGCATTTTCACGCATCCGGATTGTTTGTGGCAATTTTCATGCCGCTTCTCTTCTCCACGGCACTCAGTGCCCAGGACCCGGTGAGGGCCGGCGTCAGGGAGGTTCAGTTGCCGGACACGCTCACCGCTGTAACGCCGGATACGCTCCCGGCGGTCATTTTGGACACCCTCCCCGGTGCCAAACCTGACTCCGTTCCGTTTCCCACACTTGAGATGCTTAACGACCGCAATGAAGAACCTGATTCCCTCTACGCGGGAGTTTATCTATCTCTACCCGATACTGCAGGTGCAAAACTACCTCTGGTAATATCTCCTGATGCCGTCGAAGAAACAATAGTCTACACTGCTGACGGCTATATGAAAACAGATCTGAGAACCAAGAAGGTAAGCCTGGTGGAGAATGCAAGAGTTACTTATGGTACCATAGAATTGACCGCTGACTCCATCGTGCTGGACATGGAGACAGGGTCTGTATATGCTACCGGAAGAATCGATTCCACGGGACAGATGGTTGGCAAGCCGGTATTCAAGGACAAGTCGGAAGAGTTTGAGTCCAGGGAGCTTACCTACAACTTCAAATCACAGAAGGGTGTTATCAGGAATGTCACCACGGAGCAGGAGGGAGGTTTTCTGCAAAGCCTCAAGACAAAGAGGCATGAAGACGGCACCCTTCACGTAAGCAGGAGCAAGTTCACCACCTGCGACGCCGAGGAGCCCCACTTTTATCTCTCACTGCCCAAAGCCAAGGTCTATCCTGGTGAAAAGATCGTTTCCGGTCCCGCCTATATGGTCGTTGCTGACATCCCCCTGCCGCTGATCCTGCCCTTTGGATTCTTCCCGATACAGAAGAAAAGGGCTTCGGGAATCATTATGCCCAGGTACGGTCAGGAGGCACGCAGGGGCTATCACCTCTCCAACGGCGGTTACTATTTTGCCCTGAACGACTACTTCGACCTGAAGCTTACGGGCACCGTTTACACCAACGGCACATGGCTGGCGGATGCAGCCACCACATACCGGCTGAGATACAAGTTTTCAGGCTCCTTCGGGTTCAGCTATGCCAACAACGTCACCAGTTACAAGGGCATGCCCGACTATGGCAAGAGCTCCAACTACCGCATCAGCTGGTCACATTCTCAGGATGCCAAGGCCAGTCCCGGTTCACGCTTCTCGGCAAGCGTCAACATGAGCTCCAGCGGTTATGACAAGGACAACAGCTATGATGTGACAGACCACGTTACGACCACCAGGCAGTCAAGTGTAAGTTATTCGCGTACATGGGCAGGTACACCATTCAGTTTTGCCACCAGCCTTAACCAGTCGCAAAACGTGCAGAACAAGACTATGATGCTGAACCTTCCCAAAGCCAGCCTGACCGTTGCCCGGATTTATCCCCTGAAGCCAAAAAAACCACCTGTCAAACAGCGCTGGTACCACGACCTGACGACGCAGTACACTGCCTCACTTGACAACAAGATCGACACCTATGACAGCCTCTTTTTTACCAGTGCAATGTGGAGGGGGATGAAGAACGGATTCAAGCATGAGATTCCGCTAAGCCTCCAGATAAGGCCCTTCAACAATTTCTCGATCTCACCCTCGCTCCGCTATTCCGGTGTGCTTTATACACAGAAGATTGAAAAGCGATGGGTGCCCGATTTCTATGACGAGTCCCGCAACAAGATCGTGCCCTCCGTCGTCAATGATACGGTCAGGGGCCTTACATACGGACATGCCCTTGTACCTGCAATAAGCGCCTCCTTCAATCCTCAGCTCTACGGAACATTCCAGTTTACCGGTAAAGGATCGAGGATAGAAACCATCAGGCATGTGATGAAGCCTTCGGTGGGATTCTCCTATTCCCCGGAGACCGACAGGCTGTCAAGTGACATGTACAGGACCGTTCAGTATGACACCCTCGGCAATACACGGGAATACTCAATCTATGAGGGAGGTCTGTTCGGAACACCCTCGTCGGGACGGCGCTCGGGCTCGGTCACATTCAGCCTTACCAACCTTGTTGAGGCCAAGGTATATGCCAGGAATGACACCACAGGCAAGCCCAAAAAAATCAAGCTGATAGAGAGCCTCTCACTGAATACCTCATATAATATCTTTGCAGACTCTCTGCACTGGTCACCGGTGAGCTTGTCGTTCCGTACAACCCTTGCACAGAACATCAACATCCAGGCAAGCAGCAGTTTCAATCTCTACGGCATCAATGAACAGGGCGGTGCAGTGAAGGAGTTTGCCATTGTCCAGGGTCATGGGCTGGCAAGGATGACAAGCCTCAACATGAGTGTCGACTTCGACCTGGGACGCCTGCTCAGGGGTAATGAGAGCGGCAGGCAGCAGACCTCTGCAACCGGAAGCTCTCAGGGAATGGGCAGAGCTCAGGGAAGCATGCAGCCGGAAGAAACGGGATCGCAGAGCAGCCTGCCGCTGGCAGGCAGCAGCTATGATGAGTACGGGTACGTGAAGTTCGATGTGCCGTGGTCGCTCAGGATGGCATACAACTTCAGCTACAGCAAGCCGGGACTACGCACCAATATCTCACAGACCTTTACCATGTCAGGCGATCTGAGGCTTACCCCGAAGATGGCCGTCACATACAATACCGGGTTCGACTTCAAGCAGAAGGAGATAACCATGACCAGGGTCGGAATATCACGCGACCTGCACTGCTGGGAGATGAGTTTCTCATGGATACCCACGGGCTACATGAAAAGCTGGAACTTCACCATCAGGGCTAAAGCAAGCATGCTTCAGGATCTCAAGTACGAAAGACGCAAGGACTACCATGAGAATTACTAATGAAATAAAGCGATCAGAAATGAAGAGAATTATCAGCACAACGGCTGCCCCCGGTGCCATAGGCCCTTACAGCCAGGCCGTGGAGGCCAACGGTACACTGTACATATCCGGACAGGTGGCAATTGACCCGGCAACGGGCAAGATGGTTGATGGAGGCATCACCGAACAGACTACCAGGGTATTGAACAACATAAAGGCCATACTGCTGGCGGCGGGATATACTCTTGACAACGTGGTGAAGTCGACCTGTCTTCTCTCAGATATGTCGGACTTCAAGGCAATGAATGAGGTATACGCACAGTTCTATACCTCTGACCAACCGGCAAGGGCAGCCTTCGCCGTCAAAGGTCTGCCCCTTGGTGCACTCATTGAGATTGAGACGATAGCGGTCAGATAATAAAAACAGAGAGGCGGGTCTCCGGACCCGCCTCTGCCATATTCTCATTTGAGTCTTTCAAACGCCTACTCGGCAATGACTTCAAAATCGATGTCTACCCTGACATCACGGTGCAGCTTGATTACAGCCTTGTAATTGCCAATCTCCTTGATAGCCTCCTCGCCCAGGATAATATTCTTGCGGTCTATATCAAAACCCTTCTCCCTGAGCGCTTCAGCCAGCTGAATGGTGTTTACAGATCCGAATATCTTCCCTGCTGAGCTCACCTTGGCTCCCAAAACCAGTCTTACCTCGGCAAGCTTGCCGGCCAGCACCTCAGCTTCTTTCTTTATCTTCTCCTCCTTATGGGCCCTCTGCTTCAGATTCTCATTGTGGATCTTCACGGCAGAGTCCGTTGCCTGAACGGCATAACCTTTTGGAATCAGGTAGTTTCTTGCATACCCGGTCTTTACGGTTACGATATCGTTCTTCTGACCGAGCTTATCCATATCCTGTGTAAGAATTATCTTCATCTCTCTTCCTCCTTTACTTTAACAGGTCAGCAACATAAGGCAGCAGGGCAAGATGCCGTGCACGCTTAATGGCAGTGGCCACTCTCCGCTGATACTTCAGCGACGTACCGGTGATACGGCGGGGAAGGATCTTACCCTGTTCATTGAGAAATTTCTTTAGGAACTCGGGGTCCTTATAGTCAATGTACTTGATCTTGTTCTTCCTGAACCTGCAGTATTTCTTCTTCTTGATCTCTACTGTAGGCGGTGTCAGGTACCTGATCTCTGAATTGTTCTGTGCCATCTCTATTCCTCCGTAACTTTTTCGCTTTCCTTCATTCTTCTCTTCTTCTCGGCATACTCAATGGCATGCTTGTCCATACGGAATGTCAGGAACCGGATGATCCTCTCATCCCTCCTGTACTGCACTTCTAATTTCTCTATCAACTCACCGGGCCCACGAAACTCGATCAGATAATAAAAACCTGTCGACTTCTTCTGAATGGGATAGGCGAGCTTCTTAAGACCCCAGTTCTCTTCATGAACGATCTCACCCTCATTGTCGGTGATGATCTTCTTGAATTTCTGAACCGCTTCCTTCATCTGATTCTCAGACAAAACGGGAGTTGCAATGAAAACGGTTTCGTACTGATTCAACATCTCTTTTTTGGTTTATAATGGTGTTAATAAATTGGGATGCAAAAGTAAGACAATAAATCTTAAAAAAAAATAATCCCGCAACTATTTGCTTATATTTGTGACTGATAAACCAGACAGACTGCTGATGCCCGCTATGGATAACTTCATTGTTTCTGCCAGGAAATACCGGCCTGCCACTTTTGACATGGTCGTGGGGCAGGATACCATAACCACTACTCTTAAGAACGCAATAAAGAATAACTTTCTTGCACAGGCCTATCTTTTTTGTGGCCCCAGGGGCGTGGGCAAGACTACCTGCGCACGGATCTTTGCAAAGACGATAAACTGCTCCACTCCCGGACCTGACGGCGAAGCCTGTGACCAGTGCGAATCATGCCGCTCTTTCAACTCGCAGGCATCATTCAACATCCATGAGCTCGATGCCGCATCAAACAACAGCGTGGACGATATCCGCAACCTGACAGACCAGGTGAGGATACCCCCGCAGGTTGGAAAATTCAGCGTATATATCATTGATGAGGTCCACATGCTCTCGGCACAGGCCTTCAACGCCTTCCTGAAGACACTGGAGGAGCCACCGGCACATGCCATCTTTATTCTGGCAACCACCGAAAAACATAAGATAATTCCTACAATACTTTCACGGTGCCAGATATTCGACTTCAACCGGATAAGTGTTGACGATATCGTGCAGCGACTCACCTGGGTGGCCGGCAATGAGGGAGTGAAAGCCGAGCATGAGGCACTGCATGTGATAGCCACAAAGGCTGACGGTGCCATGCGCGATGCACTCTCCATCTTTGACCAGATCGTCAGCTTCAGTGGTAAAAACATTACTTACAACGATGTCATTGCCAACCTCAACGTGCTCGACTATGAGTACTACTTCAGGATCACCGCTGCGGCAATGGAGGGAGATGTGTCAGAAGCACTGCTTACCTTCAACGAGATACTTAATAAAGGATTTGACGGCTATAACTTCATGGCCGGACTCAACAATCACCTGCGTGACCTGCTGGTGAGCCGCGATGAGGCAACGGTAAAACTGCTGGAGACCTCACCCTCAATACGACAGCGTTACCGGGAACAGGCCGTAAAGTCCTCGCTGACATTCATTTACGAGGCTCTTGAGATAGGATCCCAGTGCATGCTTAACTTCCGCAGCAGCAAGAACCAGCGCCTCCATGTAGAGCTCGCACTGATGCGCATGTGCAAAGTGTCACAGGAGCCGGTGGCTGAAGAGCCAAAAAAAAAAGCTGACCCCAAATCCGCCGGCACGATAACTGACCCGGCTCCACCCACGGCAGCAGCTCCTGCATCAATAATTACCTCATCACCCCCGGCGGCAGCATTCACACCCCGTAAGGTGACACCTCAGGCCCCTGATGACAAGAAGATTTCAATCAAAAACCTCATCACCGCTCCTGTAACCAGGGATAACGGCGTCAGCGAACCTTCGCCGGAAACAGTCACCGGCCCTCCGGCCAGGGAGTTCTCCCCGGATGAACTGAAGGAAGCATGGAATGCCTTTGCCGCTGACATCAAAGAGGAGAGCCCAAGAATATCAGTCACACTGGCAGCCGTGACACCGGAGCTCCGCGAGGATAAGAGCGTGGTGCTCAAGCTTGACAACTCAGCACTGAAGGAGACATTCGACCATAACTTCAGGGCACGGCTGGAAAACCACCTCCGTACCTCCCTGCAGAACAGTACCCTGAAACTCAACACCACCGTGGAGGCTACAGAGAGAGGTGAGATTCTCTATTCGCCCGATCAGAAGTTCAATCATATGGCATCCAAAAACCCTGCACTGAAAGAGCTGAAAAAGAGTTTCAACCTTGATTACGAATAGTCACTCCTGACCCGTGAGCGAAAAAATAAAGAAGAAAAGTGATCTCCCCGCAGCGGAAGAAGCTGGAAGGCAAAATGATACTTCAGCCATGGCCTACGCCATCGCGGGAGGTATAGCCCATGACCTGAATACTATACTCACAGCTATTTACGGATACAGCGAGCTGGCACAGGAATCTGCCGGTGATGCTGCCGCAACGGAAAAATACCTGGAAAGGATTATCGGGGCCGCCGACAGGGCAAGGTCACTTACGGCACAACTGATTGATCTCAGCCGGGGGGCACTGCAGCCACCTCAGAGAGTAAATGTCGGCGAAATACTTGCAGATGCAGTCAGATTCCTCAGACTATCGGCAGGTGACAATATCACCATTGCCGAAAAGATAACGGCGCCGGAGCTGCACGTTGATGCTGTACCTGCGCAGCTCTTCAGGCTCTTCATTAACATTGCGGCCAATGCCCTTAATGCCATGAAGGAAAGGGGGGGCAGACTTGTGATAACCCTTGAGGCTGTGAGTGATCGCAACGGCAGCGACGGGGAAGCGGCTGACACTGCCCTGGTGAGGTTTGCTGATAACGGCAGGGGGATGGACCGTGAGACAACCGAAAGGCTCTTTGAGCCATTCTTCTCCAAAAGTGAGGAGGCGGGTGGAACAGGACTGGGCATGATGGTCGTCAGCGCTATAATACATGACCTGGGAGGAGCTGTCAGGGTAAACAGCAACGCCGGCACCGGAACCGTCGTGGAACTGCTGATCCCGCTATCCGGATTTGGCACTGTGGACGAAAAGAGCTACCTTCGGAAAACTGATTGATGAATCTATCCAACCGCTTCTGATATGGCAGGCGTACTGATTGTCGAGGATGATGCTGATCTGCGCGAGATGCTCAGAGATGCTCTTGAAAAACGTAAATTTACCGTTATTACCGCCGCCAATGGCAGAGAGGCATTAGCCCGGTTCCGTCCCTCGGTTGTAGACCTTGTGGTTACAGACCTGCTGATGCCTGAAGAGGACGGACTGATGGTGATAATGAAGATAAGAGAGCTGAAACCCTCGGTGAAAATGATAGCCATAAGCGGCGGAGGCAAGGCAGGTCCGGGTAGCTACCTGCTGATGGCCAGTACACTGGGAGCAGACCATGTTTTCTCCAAACCTTTTCTACCCTCCGAACTGGTGCAGAAGGTGAGGGAGATACTGGCCTGAACATTATCACATTATGATTGTTCACTGATAGGAAAAATGACCTGGCATGAATGCAAATAAGGATCTGAAATTAGATTTCATGGCAGGTTCAAACCAAAAAAAGCAATTAGTAACCTGGTACAACTCATCAAATCCATAAAACTTAAAAAACATGTTGACAAAAAAAGTTGAAGATATCTGCAACAGGCAGATAGAAAGAGAAGGATACTCATCAAACCTTTACCTGGCAATGGCTTCATGGGCAGAGAACAAAGGCATGGCCGGCATAGCCGGATGGCTTTACACGCAGGCTGACGAAGAGAGGCAGCATATGCTCAAGTTCATCAAATATGTCAATGAACGCGGCGGATGCGCCTGCATTCCGGCCTTAAAACAGCCACCGGTGAAATACAAGGGCGTAAAGGAGATGTTCGCAGAGGTGCTTAAGCATGAACAGTACATCACCGCCAGCATCAATGAGGTGCTTGCCACAGCCATAGCCGAAAACGATTATGCCACAACCAACTGGATACAGTGGTTCGTTGAGGAGCAGCTTGAGGAAGAGATCAGCGTTCAACTTATAATCGATAAGCTATCAATGGCCGGAGAACACGGACTCTATTTCCTCGACCGTGACATCATGAGACTGAGGGGAGAGAATTGACACCCTCCCTTTTGATGCGGAATCAGAAATGAAACTCAGGGCTGCTGCGGATCGCAGCAGCCTTTTATATTAACGGCGGACAGGTCAGTTTCAGCATTAATTCCTGATTCCGGCCCGCCCTCTTATACAATGACCGCAGGCCCTGAACCGGAAAAAAGTATTAATTTTGCGAATGTTTCTAAAAACAACGTAAATGAGCTTTGTCAATAAGATACTGTCATTCTTTCTGGGCAATAAAGAGGTTCGTGATCTGAAGGAGATCAATCCGTTTGTGGAAAAGATCGGCAGGGAAAGCACTCTTATTGCCTCACTGTCAAATGACGCCCTCCGGGATAGAACAGCGGAACTGAAAAAGGAGATTAAGGAACATATTGCTGACCTGGAAAAGCAGGTAAGCGATATCAGGTCAGCGGCAGAGAATGAGGAGGATGTGAACCGGAAGGAAGAGCTTTACAATCAGATAGATAAGATGGATAAGCTCATACTTGAGAAAATTGAAGAGAAGCTCGACGAGCTGCTGCCTGCCGCATTTGCCATAGTCAAGGAGACAGCACGACGGTTCAAGGAGAACGAGGTGCTGGAGGTCACTGCCAGAGATTGGGACCGTGATCTTGCTGCTACCAGACCCTCAATTACAGTCAGGGGAGACAAGGCATACTGGAACAACCGCTGGATGGCAGGTGGAAACGAGATCCTATGGGATATGGTCCATTATGACGTGCAGCTCATAGGAGGAGTGGCACTCCATAAGGGCAAGATTGCCGAGATGGCTACCGGTGAGGGAAAGACCCTTGTGGCAACCCTGCCGGTATTCCTCAATGCCCTGGCAGGCCGCGGCGTGCATATTGTCACGGTGAACGACTACCTCTCAAAACGCGACTCCGAATGGATGGGACCGCTGTATGAGTTCCACGGACTGACGGTCGACTGCATCGACAAGCACGAGCCTAACTCACCGGCACGGCGCAAGGCCTACAACTCCGACATCACGTTCGGGACCAACAACGAATTCGGCTTTGACTACCTGCGTGACAACATGGCCATCAACCCTGAAGACCTCGTGCAGAGAAAACACCATTACGCCATCGTTGATGAGGTTGACTCGGTGCTGATTGATGACGCCAGAACCCCGCTCATCATATCGGGACCCACGGCCAAGAGCGATAATCTACAGTTCGATGAGTTCAAACATAAGGTTGAAAAACTGGTGAGTGCTCAGAGAAAACTCGTCACACAGCTGCTGGCCGACGCAAAGAGGCTTATCAATGAAGGCGACAATGAGAAGGGCGGACTGCTGCTGCTGAGGGCCTACAAGGGACTCCCCAGAAACAGCGCACTAATCAAGTACCTGAGTGAAGAGGGGGTGAGAACACTGCTCCAGAAGACGGAGAACTTCTATATGCAGAACAACTCCAAGGAGATGCCAAAAGTCACCGAAGAACTCTTTTTCGTTATCGATGAAAAGGCCAACTCCATTGAGCTTACGGAAAAGGGCCATGACCTTATATCTACATCGGTTGAAGATGCAAGTTTCTTTGTGCTGCCTGACGTAGGCTCCATGGTCGCAGAGATTGATAAAACCGTCAAGGATGAGATGGAGAGGATGCGAGCCAAGGATGAACTGCTCAAGGAATTCGCGGTCAAGTCGGAACGAGTCCACACCATGACCCAGCTGATGAAGGCATATACCCTCTTTGAAAAGGATGTGGAGTATGTCGTAATGGATAACAAGGTGAAGATCGTCGATGAGCAGACCGGACGCATCCTGGAGGGAAGACGTTATTCCGACGGACTCCACCAGGCCATAGAGGCCAAGGAGAATGTAAAGGTTGAAGCCTCTACCCAGACTTATGCCACCATCACACTGCAGAACTACTTCAGGATGTACCACAAGCTGGCCGGTATGACTGGCACGGCCATCACCGAGGCAGGAGAGTTCTGGAACATATATAAGCTTGACGTTGTGGTTATTCCTACCAATGTGCCGGTGATAAGGAACGACCATGAAGACCTGGTCTATAAAACCAAAAGGGAAAAATACAATGCCGTTATTGATGAGATAGTCAACCTGAACAAACAGGGAAGACCTGTGCTGGTGGGAACCACCTCCGTTGAGATCTCGGAGCTGCTCAGCCGCATGCTCAAGATGAAGGGACTGAAACATAACGTCCTCAATGCCAAGCTGCACCAGCGAGAGGCAGAGATAGTGCTTGAGGCAGGAAAGGCAGGCACCATCACCATCGCGACCAACATGGCCGGCCGCGGTACTGACATCAAGCTTACACCTGAAGTGAAGAAGGCTGGCGGACTGGCAATCATCGGTACCGAACGGCACGAATCGCGTCGCGTCGACAGGCAGTTGAGAGGACGCGCCGGTCGACAGGGAGACCCCGGGTCATCACAGTTCTTCGTTTCACTTGAGGACGACCTGATGCGCCTTTTCGGTTCGGAGAGGATATCCGGTATCATGGACAGACTGGGACTGAAGGAGGGGGAGATGATACAGCACCCGATGATCACCAGGTCCATAGAAAGAGCCCAGAAAAAAGTGGAGGAGAATAACTTCGGCATCAGAAAGAGACTGCTGGAATATGACGATGTCATGAACTCCCAGAGAGAGGTGATCTACAGCAAGAGACGCCACGCACTCCTCGGTGAGAGACTAGGCGTGGATATTGCCAATATGATGTATGACGTCATCGAACAGGTCGTCAACACCAGCAAGGAAGGCTCCGACTTTGAAGAGTTCCAGTTATCACTCATAAGGTCTCTGTCAGTAGACTCGCCGGTGAACAAGAGTGATTTCAACAAAAACAGCACCCAGGAAATAACAGATGTTGTCTATGACAAGGTACTGGATGCCTATCGCCGTAAGGGCGAGGTGATCGCTTCCACGGCACTTCCCATCCTGAAAGATGTATATGAGAGAATGTCTGCTACATATGAGAACGTCGTTGTGCCTATCACTGACGGGGTCAGGACCTACAACGTAATTACCAACCTGAAGGGTGCCGTGGAGACCGAAGGCAGGGAACTGCTTCGCTCATTTGAAAAGACCTCGGTGCTGGCTACCATAGATGAGGCATGGAAGGAGCACCTCAGGGAGATGGATGATCTTAAACAGTCAGTGCAGAATGCTACCTACGAACAGAAAGATCCCCTCCTGATTTATAAGTTCGAATCATTCGAGCTCTTCAAAACCATGATCGATAAGATTAACCAGGATGTGGTAAGCCTGCTTATGAAGGGTACCATCCCCGTGGCCTCACCTGACAACGTGAGAGAGGCACAGCGACGCAGACAGGCAGACATGACCAGGCTGAAGACGCAGAAGAGCGACTTTGACAGCTACGGCAGCCGTGGGGGAGTGGCACCCGAGAAAAAACAGCAGCAGATGGCCCCGGTGAGGGTCGACAAGAAGGTGGGAAGAAACGATCCGTGCCCCTGCGGCAGCGGTAAGAAGTACAAGCATTGCCACGGACAGAATCTTGGCGATTCTGCCGGTGTATAGTTGCCATCCGGATTGGTATTGAATTGTCAGGCCCTCGTCTCCGGGGTGCTGATCATTGCCAGGTAGAGCATAGCCTGCTCAATGAAAGAGGCTGTGCTGAACGGACCGGGTGTCCTGATCATCAGGTCGTAAGGCGATTTCTCGGGTTCAGTGGCCATGTCAGGACCAACCTTCATGGGCGATGATGAGAGGAAGACAGCAGCAGTAAGCGGAAAAACAGAACCGGGATTGATGTCTATGATCAGATCAAAGTCTGAACTTATGAATTTCCTGGCATCTTCCGAGGTGGGTATGAAAGCCCAGTTAAGATCAGCCGGCTTCAGAAACTTCATGTATGTCAGGCCGGTAAGTCTGTCGGGAACGGTTTTGCCAGGTATCCATGCCAGCACCTCAACACTCTTGCCGGCTTGCATAAGCTGTTTATTCAATGCAGCCAGGTGCTGAAAATCCTTTTCTGATGAGGCATCCCATAGTATGCCTACCCTTCTTACCTTTTCCAGGTCAAACTCCTTCCTGATCCTCCTGAAGGGTGATGTTCGCCTCCGGATGATCATCCTGCCGGCCTTGAGTCTGAGATTGCCTAGAATTTCCATCGTTATGCAAACCTATATTTTTTTTGGGTCATAGCGCATCAGGTCAACATTATTCTTCTGTCATTTTCATGAACTCATCCTCACTGACCATGCGTACTCCAAGAGCATTTGCCTTTGCCCGCTTCGAAGGCCCCATATCATTGCCGGCAATGATGAAAGAGGTGTTTCCTGACACTGAAGAAGTAATCTTGCCGCCGGCAGCCTCGACAGCCTCCTTCAACTGATCTCTGGTAAAGTTCCTGAATGTACCGCTTATCACTACCGTCATGCCTTTCAGCGGCCCGTCATGGGTCGTTTCCTGTATTGCACGGCCGAAGGTCATACCGGCGGCTTTCAGACGCCTGACGGTCTCAATATTCTCCGCGTCGCTAAAATATTCCCTGATACTGGCGCTGATGCGTGGACCAATCTCGGGCAGGGCTGTCAGCTCCTCATCAGTGGCCTTCATCAGCGAATCAATATCAGGGAAACCGGTAGCGAGTATCCTGGCAATTGTCTCACCCACATGCCTGATACCCAAAGCAAATAGCTTCCTGTGCCAGGGGGCGGAGAGGGATGATTCAAGCTCTGAGAGTATATTGGAGGCCGACTTGTCGCCCAACCTCTCCAGCGATGCCAACTGCTCATGCTTCAGGTCATACAGGTCTGCCACGCTGCGTACCAACCCGGTCCTGTAAAGGAGCTCGACGGTCTCCTCGCCCAGTCCTTCAATATTCATTGCCTTACGGGATACAAAGTGAATTATGCGTCCTGTGATCTGGGGGGGGCAATGGATGTAGTTGGGACAGTAGTGATTTGCTTCACCCTCATTGCGCACCAGCGGCGTACCGCATTCAGGACACTTCTGCGGGAATGTCACGGCCCCGGCACCGGGTAGGCGTTTGCTGGTATCTGCTGCCACTATCTTGGGAATGATCTCACCGCCCTTTTCCACAGTAACGGTATCGCCGTAATGCAGGCCCAGCAACCCAATCTGGTCGCTGTTGTGAAGAGAGGCACGCTTTACCATTGTGCCTGCCAGCAATACAGGCTCCAGATTGGCCACAGGAGTAACATTACCTGTCCTGCCAACCTGGAAATCGACTGACAATAGCCTTGTGACCGCCTGCTCAGCTGCATACTTATACGCTATGGCCCAGCGCGGCGACTTGGCAGTGGCACCCAGTATTCTCTGGGCCTCCAGTGAGTTGACCTTTATTACCACACCGTCAGTGTCATAGGGCAGACTCTTCCGTTCATCCTCCCATTGAATGAGGAAGCTGATCACCTCCTCCATGCTGTTGCAGAGCTGTATGATGTCAGGAGTTCGGAATCCCCACGAACGGGCTGCCAGAATGTTGTCAAAGTGGTTATCTGCGGGAAGCTGCGTGCCCAGCAGATAGTAGAGAAAGCATTCAAGGGGACGCGAGGCCACAATCCGCGGATCAAGCAGCTTGAGAGTGCCTGCGGCTGCATTACGGGGATTGGCAAAAAGCGGCTCCCCGAGAGCCTGACGCGCAGCATTCATCTCCTCAAAGCCCTTCCGGGGTATATATATCTCACCCCTGACGGTAAAAGAGTCAGGAATACCCTTTGCAGAGACTTTTACCGGTATGCTCCTGATAGTCCTGACATTGACGGTTACATCATCACCCACCGAACCGTCACCCCTGGTGACAGCCCGCACCAGCATCCCGTTTTCATAGGTAATACTGATTGATACTCCGTCATACTTGAGCTCACACACATACTGAGGTTCATAGCCCAGCGTGCGGCTTACCCGCGCCCCGAATTCCTTTACCTCATCAATACTGTAGGTGTTGCCCAGTGAGAGCATGGGCCAGGTATGCTCTGCCTGGTGAAACTCTGCAGTGAGATCACTGCCTACTCTCATCGTGGGTGAGTCCGGCGTCACCAGCTCTGGAAACCTCTTCTCCAGCTCCTGCAGTTCGTTAAGCAGCAGATCAAATTCATAGTCGGTGATAACAGGTTGATTGAGAACATAATACCTGTGGTTATGTTCATCTATTGTTTTTCTGAGCTCCTCGGCTCTCCTTCTTGCATCGGCAAGCTTCATAGTTGGCATGCTACTGTAAATAGTAATCTGTCAGCTCCATACGCCCGGAATAACGGCTCCGCAACCGCACCTGCCGTTTCTGATCTCATCTGTCACGATCCTGAAGCCACTCCTGTCAATCAGCTTCTTACCGCATGACGGACAAAATGTATCGTCATGACCTGAGCCCGGCACATTACCCATGTATACGAACTTAATACCTTCATCATGTGCAATCTTCACGGCGGTTTCCAGTATCTTAACAGGAGTGGGAGACAGGTGTTCCAGTTTGTATTGGGGTTGAAAACGGCTGAAATGGAGTGGCGTGTCGGCAAAACCGTTGTCATGCAGCCACCTGCACATCTCCCTTATCTCATCCGGCTTATCGGTCCAGCCCGGGACAATCAGGTTTGTGATCTCAAGCCAGACGCCCTCATCGCGGTATACCCCGAGAGCATCAAGGACTGGCTGGAGCTTGCCCCCGGTAAGCTTGAGATATGTGCTGTCACTGAATGACTTAAGGTCGATGTTGGCACCGTCGATATGCCTGCACAGATCCTTCAGGGGCTCCTTGTTAATATAACCGTTCGATACCATTATATTCCTGAGACCCTTTTCGTGAGCTACCCTGGAGGTCTCATAGACATACTCATAGAAAGTAACCGGTTCAGAGTAGGTGTAAGCTATGCTTTTTGATCCGGCGGCAAGGGCATGGGCCACTACATCATCCGGAGGCATATCGTAGTTTTTTGTCTTGTCGGGTGAAGTTTGCGATATGGTCCAGTTCTGGCAGTTCAGGCAGGCAAAGTTACAGCCGGCCGTAGCGATGGAAAAGACAGAGCTGCCCGGGAGGAAGTGGAACATCGGCTTCTTCTCCATTGGATCTACATTTGCTGCACAGGGATTTCCGAAGGCCATGGTGTAAAGTTTTGACCTCCTTGCTACCCTGTTGCGGCAATCGCTCACCTCGCCATCCTTAAGCGTGCACTCATTGGGGCATATCATGCATACAACCCCTCGCGCACTCTGCTGCTGGTACATGGCCAGCCTCTCATGTGAAGCCGGAAGGGTGGCATGCAACGGAAGAGGAGCGATCATCCCGGCAGCAACGGCGATAGAACTCCTGCGGGCAAAGTCCCTCCTCGTTATCTTACTTCTTTTTGCGGTTGCTGACATAGGTGTATCAGTTATGGATCATAAAACTAATGCTTAATCACCACTGATGCAACAGTGCCGGATATTAAAATGAGTGCTGCGAGAACGTAACAGGCACCGGCAGTGCCGGCAAGAGGCACAACCAGGGTGGCAACGGTGAGATAACCCAGTGCAGCTCCGGCAAGGTCTGAGGCATAAACCGAACCTGTCGTTTCTCCCACACCTGTTGTTGTGAGGATCCTGTAAACAGCACCTGTAATGAAACCTGCCACCGGAAGAAAAATAAACATTACCGCAATGACTGTACGGGGCGGTGCCGTAACAAGCGAAGGGCTCAGCAGTCCGGTAACCAGGTACAGAGCCGCCAGAAGCACTGTACAGACTGAGAGTCTGGTCAGGGACAGAAGGTGACCCCGGGCTGCACCGGCCGCCAGTCCGGCCATAAGAAGCGTAAGTATGATTGCGGAAAGTATGTAGATGTTGCCTGCAGTGATCTGCAGAATGAACATCATTATCATCCCAAAACCTGCCAGCGCCGCTGACGAGGTGAACATCATGATCCCTCCCCGGCGGATGAACAGAAACGGGATCAGCAGTAAAACCGCCAGTATTGTTATCATCTCTCCGCTGTTGCCCATCCTCTCCAGCGAAAGAATGTTGGCAAAGAGCGACGAGACAGGCCTCATGGCACTATTCATTCCGGCCCCCCTGTCAACCTGCAGGATAATCTGTTCACCCCTCATCCTTATCTCCACGTCATCAAGATAATCACTGTTCACGTAACTGTTTTCCAGTGACCGGGTCCCGGAAAGACGTGATATCGCCGGGGTGACCGGGCGATCAGAGGCGACAGCATAGAGAACGGAGCCTGGTATCAGGGCTATGTAACTGAATGCCTCGTCCAGGGCATTGTAAAGAGGGGAGAAACTCTTCCGGTAACTCTCCGGGGAGTAGTTGTAATATGGCATGGGTGTGCAGAGGAAGATACCCTTTTCTGACAGATGCTCCTTAACCAGTTGGAAGTACTCCACCGTATAGAACCTGTTGACTGCAAGGCTGGAGGGCGGAGGTATCAGCTGCAGCACAGCATCATATGTCTCTTCACTCTCTCTCAGCTCTGTTATCGGGTCGTTTCTGACCACGGTCACCGTCATGCCTCCGGCAACAGTGTCACGGACGCCTTCAGCAGCAATGACACCAGGGTCAAGTTCAATATAAACAAGCTCTTTGATGTCATACTTCCCAAGCTCGGGCAGATGTCTGCGGAGACCTCCGGAGATGAGCATCACCTTTTGATGGCTTTCCCTTTGAAGAAGTGCATAATGAACGTTCTCCTCACTGCTGACGATGTCGCTGCTGAAAAACAGGGGCCTGTGATCGTAAAAGACGGTCTGTTCCCCGCTGTAAATGGCTGTGGTAATGTTGCCAAACGGTGTGTCAGTGCTCTTCACTGTTTTGACACCGCGCAGCAGAAGGCTCCTTGCAGGCAGATCCGGATTTGCTATAATTGCAATGATAACCAGGGGTATCAAAGTAATAATCACTAACCGTGTCGTCCTGACCGGATAGCCGAGAAGGGTCACGGCAATACCGGCGGCAAAAAGCAGTATCAGAAGATAGAGCTCGTAATTGGGTATGTGCAGCGTCACTGTCACGGCTGTAACCACCCCGGCTGCTACCGACCCGACTGTCTCAATTCCGAAGCTGCCGCCGGGAGCCAGCCCTGAAGCAGCCTTCCTGATGACCGAGAGCCTGATGAAAACCAGTGATGCGATAAAGGTCACAGGGGCGACACTGACCGCAAGGATGGCTGCTGTCTGCAGTAGTGTGGCTGTCTCGCCGCGGTTGAGCAGAAGGATGTTCATGAGTATGAAGGCGACAGGGGCAAGGGCCGTGGCGGCAAGCAGTGTCCAGATCATCCTTCTCACCTTCGTTATCTTTGACCTGTTGCCTGCAATGGCGCCTGCAGCGGCAATGATCAGCCAGACCCACAGGAATAGTGCTGCCGAGACCTCCGTTCCGCCACCAAGGATCACCGCCTCACGCATCATAATAAACTGCGACGATGAGCTGACAAAACCGGTAAGCAGGAGAAGCAGCGATGAACTCTCAACCGGAACCATGTCAGGGGAGAAATCAGCTGCAGAAACAGCCTCGCTCTGCCTGCCCCTTCCAAAATAGTAACTGAGATTATGTGCAAGGTGGATAATGGTCACAAATATCATTGAAATACCGGCCTCAACATGCCAGGTCAGCAACTTGTCATAGAACGGAATATCCCATTTGTAGGTTATCTTCAGTGCCATAAAGAGGCCGAAGAGCCCTGTCAGGGTAAAAACGGCAAGCAGCACCCAGTTCCAGAAGCGACGGTGCGATTGCCTGGCGGTGAACCCCGTGGAAGAGAGGTAATAAGTGTAGAGATAGAATATCAGGACTGTGAGTCCTATGGGAATGACATGGTATGTCATCTGTGGTCCTTTTCGCCGAAGACATAGGCTTCGTAGACAAAGATCTCACAGTTTTTGTCTTTCCACCCGTCCCAGCCGATACCTGCCTTGTCACGTGCGCAGTATCCAAGGAACTGCTCTGCAGTCCATCCTCTTTCTGAGGCAACCTGGGGAAGGAGGGTACCGGACCTCATGCCGTTCTTCAGATAAATGCCGTGTGTGCCAATCTTTATCTCCTCAGCCCCCCTGACTTTTTTCATCGGTCCGAGAACCGATATTTCAATCTCTGTCAGCGGATACTCGGCAGCCGTCAGCTCCGGAAACCTGGGATCGCCGAATGCTGCCTCCACAGCCATCTGAGCTATCACCTCATATAGTGGCTCCGATGAGGTGAAGCGGCCAATGCAACCTCTCAGCTCTCCCTTTTTCGTTATCGTGACGAAAGCTCCCAGCGGCTCCCTGAGACGAGGAGTGATCTTCGAGGGGTCCACAGGATCGGGACGCCGTCCCCGGAGCCTGGCAGAGATGGCACCTCGGGCGATGGCCAGCAGTGTGCTTTTCTCGCCTGCAGTCAGCAGGAACTTTTCTCCGGACCGGGATGGCTGCTCTGCTGCAACACTTTTCTTCTCCAACACAATGGCATTGTACCCTACCACCTCATCCCTGCCACCATGCGGCGAGTCACCGGAATTGGAGTAACCTGCATTACGCCAGGTAAGCCCTGACTGCCCTTCTGTAAGATAGAGAAGGACGAGACCTGCAGGCCACCCACACATGGCCGTCACCAGGTTGTGGGTGCCGGACGTCTCGATGGCTTTGACAGTTTTCAGAAAGTTGTCAGGGTCACCCTTGATGATGGCATCGGCGGTAAGCCTGTCCACCTTCCGGGCATCTTCATAGGAGGGATAGTGAGAGAAGTCGCTGCTGATGACAAAAAGGTTGCGGTCGTTGAACCACGGCTGCAACCCCCTGGCCACGGCCTTGAGTACGTTTGTGGTGCGGGTGCCGATAAGTATTGGAACTACCGCCGGTTGACGTTCAAAATGGTACTGAATGAAGGGAAGCTGCACCTCCAGGGAGTGCTCGGGACCATGGGCAGCATCATGCCCGATGAACCACCTGTTGGTTGCCCTGAGCTTCTCTCCCGCCTCCCGGTTGACCTTGACCTTTCCCAATGGAGTAACCATGTCACCGGAGGTAAATACCGCCGCTCCCTCAAAGGTGTACCTGTGACTTACACCTATGAGAAACACATTGTCATAGTCAGCCCCGGAAGGTATGGCTGCAAAGCCTGCAGCAGCCGTGCGGCCTGAAAAAACATAACCTGCATGCGGCACAATCAGCGCCCTGACCCTTACCCCCGGCAATGGAGCCCCGGCCTTTGCAAAACAGGCTGCAAGCTCATCCCTGAGCGCAACGCCGGAGGCAGGGTAAAAGCTGCCGGATACGGCAGGCTGCCTGTCTTGCCCCTGTCCGAATATTTTCATAGGCGATAGTATTAACGCAACCAGAATTATGCCAACAGTTTTCATAAAACAGCTGTTACAACCTGTAAAGGTAAACCAAAAACCGATAAAAAACGAGGAAGTGATGATCAGATAAGAACGATATTCTCCTTCAGGGTGTTACCGTCATCATCGATGCCGTATAGCTTGATACCTACACTGCAGGTGGCATCAGCAGTGACATCCAGGAACGGCGAGAGGGATTCCCTCACATCTTCTTCGCCCATCGAGTCATACTCCTCGATGTCAAAGTAGAGATGAACAAAAAGTATGTGATCGTTCTTTTTGATTTTCGTGAGTGCCTTCAGAATCTTGCCCATCCAGAGTACTGAAGAGGTATTGAAGTAATCAACGTTGAATTTCAGGTTTGTGCTCTCTGCAGGATTCTTTGCATATTCAACCGCCCACTTGTAGAGAGGCTCAAAGAAACCAGTTGCATTCTCCGGTAACGATTTACCGGTAAATGAAAGATTCCCGGTGCTCGCGACAAAATTGACCTGCGGTGTTTTTGTGGTAGCCTCTACCTTAATATCCTTAAGCTTTACCATAGTATTTTAGTCGTTTCCTTCCCAGTCACGCATTATTGCCCCAATAGAACTTCATAAAGGTAACCTGTTTTTTTAGAAGGTATTTCCGTATTCGTCAAAAAAAAATAACCAGTTATCAACTTTTTTAAATAATTTGTCCCTTTGTTGTCTCATTCTTTCAGACAGTTCGTTCAACAGGAAATACTATCTTTGCAGCCATAATTGAACGAGAATGGAAAACCTGCTCAGGAAGGGCGTGCGTGAGGCTGTAAGAGAGATATGGGGAACAGATGTCAGTGATGACCTGCTGCAGATACAGAAGACCAGGAAGGAATTTGCCGGTGACCTTACACTGGTGGTCTTTCCCCTTACCCGCATCTCCCGCGGTACACCTGAAAATTGTGCTGATGCCATAGGTCACTGGCTCACCGCAAATGTCAGTGCCGTGAGTGAATATAATGTGATCAGGGGTTTCCTTAATGTTACCATCGCCCCTTCGGAATGGGCAAGACGTCTGGAAACGGTGTCTGCCACTGAAAATTACGGTTTTCTGGAGGCGGGAGACTCTTCGCCCATGATCGTGATCGAATACTCCTCACCCAACACCAACAAGCCCCTCCACCTCGGCCATATCAGGAACAACCTCCTGGGCTTCTCCCTATCCAGGATCTGCAGTGCTGCAGGAAACAGGGTGATCAGAACCAACATTGTAAACGACCGCGGAATTCACATCTGCAAGTCGATGCTGGCATGGCAGATGTTCGGTAACGGTGAAACACCCGAAACAACCGGGAAAAAGGGAGATCACCTTGTGGGCGATTACTATGTTTTGTTTGAACACAAACTGCGTGAACAGTCAGAACAACTCATCGCAGAAGGCATGACACCCGAAGAGGCGAGGGACAATGCCCCACTGATGAAGCAGGCAAGAGAGCTCCTCCTCAAATGGGAGGCAGGCGATACCGATACCGTTGAATTGTGGAGAGAGATGAATTCCTGGGTCTATGAGGGATTTGACACTACCTATAAAGCCCTCGGAGTGGAGTTCGATAAGATATATTATGAGTCTGATACATACAAAATAGGCAAGGAGCTGGTAATCAAGTCGCTGGAGAAGGGCGACCTTATCAGGAAGGATGACGGCTCTGTATGGATAGACCTTACCGCCGACAACCTGGACCAGAAACTGTTGCTCCGCTCCGACGGCACCGCCGTCTACATGACACAGGACCTGGGAACGGCTGTGATACGGTATGCCGACTATCATTTTGACAGGCATATCTACGTTGTGGGTAATGAACAGAACTACCACTTCCAGGTACTTGCACTGACGCTGATGCGGATGGGATACCGATGGGCAGAAGGACTGCATCACTTCTCCTATGGAATGGTTGAACTGCCTGAAGGCAAGATGAAATCGAGAGAAGGAAAAGTGGTTGATGCCGATGACCTGATAGAGGAGATGATCGCCACTGCTACGGAAATGTCAAGAGAACTTGGCAAATTGGAAGACTACAGCGGGATCGAAAGAGCAAATATCTGCAGACAGATAGGATTGGGTGCCCTCAAATACTTCATACTCAAGGTTGACCCAAAAAAGAACATGACCTTCAACCCGGCAGAATCAATAGACTTCAACGGCAATACAGGTCCCTTTATACAGTATACCTACGCCCGCATCAGGTCAGTAATGAAAAAGGCTGAAGAGACAGGGGCCGGTCAGGGCGAAAGAGACTGCAGTGATGTAATCCCAAACCTTAAGGAGATCAGTGTCATAAAACTGCTGAACGACTTCCCCTCCCTGGTTGTTGAAGCATCGGAAGAGCTCAGCCCCGCACTGATTGCAAATTATTGTTACGAACTGGCAAGGGAGTTCAACCAGTTCTATCATGATTATTCCATCCTCGGTGAGAAGGATAAAAAGATACGCGACTTCAGACTGAAACTCACCGCAGTGACAGGCAGGGTGATTGAAAAAGGACTCTGGCTTCTGGGTATTGAAGCGCCGGAAAGAATGTGAGTGACAATTTTAGAAAGTTATGTTTGAAAATCTGAGTGAGAGACTTGAACGGTCGTTCAAGATACTGAAAGGCGAAGGAATAATTTCTGAGATTAACGTCTCGGAGACTCTGAAAGATGTTCGCAGGGCACTTCTGGATGCTGATGTTAACTTTAAGATAGCCAAGCAGTTCACAGATACCGTGAAGCAGAAGGCGCTGGGACAGAATGTGCTGCAGGCTGTTAAACCTTCACAAATGATGATCAAGATCGTCCATGACGAACTTGTTCACCTTATGGGCGGTGAGAAGATTGACATCAATATCAGGGCAAATCCCGCCGTAATACTTATAGCAGGATTGCAGGGAAGTGGTAAGACAACCTTCAGCGCCAAGCTGGCCAGGTACCTGAAGAGCAAGAGAGGGAAGAATCCGCTGCTGGTGGCAGGCGACGTCTACAGGCCGGCGGCCATAGAACAGCTCAAGGTGCTGGGCTCGCAGATAGAGGTGCCTGTCTATAGCGAAGAGGGAAGCCTGAAACCGGTTGAGATAGCAAGGAATGCCGTCAGAGAGGCTAAGAAAAACGGCAATGACCTTGTCATCATAGACACGGCCGGACGCCTGGCCGTTGATGAGGAGATGATGAACGAGATCGCAGCCGTGAAAAACGCCGTCACACCCCACGAGACCCTCTTCGTAGTCGACTCCATGACAGGCCAGGATGCTGTCAATACTGCCTTCGAATTCAACGAGAGAATAGACTACGACGGTGTGGTGCTGACGAAACTTGACGGTGATACCAGGGGAGGGGCAGCACTTAGCATAAGGGCGGTGGTCAATAAACCCGTGAAATTCATAAGCGCGGGAGAAAAGATGGATGCCATTGATATCTTCTATCCAGAGAGAATGGCCGACAGGATACTTGGCATGGGAGACATCGTCAGCCTGGTGGAAAAGGCACAGGAACAGTATGATGAGGCTGAAGCACGCAAGCTCCAGAAGAAGATCGCCAGGGACCAGTTTGATTTCAACGACTTTATCTCCCAGATTCAGCAGATAAAGAAGATGGGAAACATGAAGGAGCTAATAGCGATGATACCAGGTGTGGGCAAAGCGATCAAGAACCTTGATATTGACGACGATGCCTTTAAGGGTATCGAGGCAATAATATCAAGCATGACGCCGGACGAGAGATCAAATCCCATGCTGCTCAACGGAAGCCGGAGAAAACGTATTGCTGAAGGCAGCGGCACAACGGTAACCGAAGTGAACAGGCTACTGAAGCAGTTTGATGAGACACGTAAAATAATGAAGACGGTCGCAAAGGGAGGCGATCTGTCAAAACTGGCAGCGAGAAGGCAATAGCCAGTCCTCAGTCGGCCACCTTCGCCACACCCTGCGTTAAAACTTCGTACTTCGTCCGTCGAAGTCGGATGTCGAAGAAGGCTTCGGTGGCTGAAGCAGGCAAAATCGAAAATCGAAAATCGAAAATCGAAATCATGTATCAGATCATTGATGGAAAAGCAACTGCCGCCGAAATACGGGCGGAGATAGCTACAAAAGTAGAGAAGATGAAGGAACGCGGTTTGCGCGTGCCCCACCTTGCAGCCATACTCGTCGGCAACGACGGTGGAAGCGAGACCTATGTTTCACACAAAGTGAAGGATTGTGAAGAGGTTGGCTTCCGGTCAACGCTGATCAGGCTTCCGGCTTCTGTCACCTCTGAGGAGCTTTTTGAAAGAGTGAAAGAGATGAACAGCAACCCGGAGATCGACGGGCTGATAGTGCAACTACCTCTCCCTGAACACATCCCGGAGAGCAGGGTCATCGAGGCCATAGCGCCGGAAAAGGACGTCGATGGTTTTCATCCCGTGAATGTGGGACGGATGGCGGCCGGACTCCCCTCGCTTGTCTCTGCGACTCCGGCAGGCATCATGGAGCTGCTGAAGAGGTACAAAATAACCCTCAGGGGAGCGGAATGCGTCGTGGTCGGCCGGAGCAACATCGTCGGCAGACCTGTGAGCATCCTGTTGTCACAGAAAGGTGCTGATGCAACCGTGACCGTGGTTCATAGCCGCACCGCCAATATTGCAGGGATAATCAGGAGAGCAGATATCATAGTTGCTGCCATAGGGTCACCGGGATTTATCACTGCTGACATGGTGAAAGAGGGCGCGGTGGTTATCGACGTGGGAACTACCCGTGTGCCGGCACCGGAAACAAAGGCTGGCTGGAGGTTGAAGGGTGATGTCGACTTTGAAAACGTAGCCCCGAAATGCTCATGGATAACACCGGTGCCCGGTGGAGTGGGACCGATGACCAGGGTCTCACTGCTGCTCAATACACTGAAGGCCTGTAACCGGTAGAGCTGTTCTGCGACAGAATGCTTCTGCTGCCGGATTGCGTCTGCCAGTCTGAAACTGCTGAAGTAACAAGTTTTCAGCCCGTCGGGTTCTGCCGCTCAGCTTTATATGCCGTCAGTTCTGCTTCTGCTGCCGGATTTCTCTCTTGCTTCCTGCTGCTACGGAAGGTCTACCCCGGCAAAATAGAGATCGTATCCCCCCTTGCCTCCCGGACGGTCAGATGAGAAGACCATGAACAGGTTGTCATATCTCAGATCATTGTTCAGTACCGGACGGTATTCGTTGGAGGAACTGTTGATTCCAGGTCCCAGGTTCACCGGTGAGCTCCATTTACCGTCGCGGAATACTGAATAGTAAAGATCAAAACCCCCGTACCCGCCATCCATGTCCGAGGCAAAAACCATGTACTTCCCCCTGACAAACGGACATTTATCGTCGCCGCTGCTGGTTATGCTGTCCACAACAACAGCAGCAGCAGGCTCGGACAGGAACCACTCATCAATGGAAATGAGAGTGGGCCTTGTCATCATGTAAATATCATAACCCCCTCTCCTGTCAGAACAGAAATATGCCGTATCAAGGGTGATGCTCATAGAGAGATAAGCATCATTGTATGAAGAGTTCATAACATTGACCGGCACAGGTTCAGAAAGGGAAGGAGAAGAGGCAAAAGCCGGTATGTAAACGGTGTAGACAAGGTCAAGGCCGTTGCCTTCCCGGGCCGATGAGACTGCCATGTATTCCAGCCCGTTGCGGCCATTGAAGAACCTTAAAGGTCCAAAATCATCACCGGCAGTGTTGAAAAGGGAGAGAAGCCTGCCGGTGAATTGTTCGTCAGCCATCCCGGCGTCAATCTGAAAATAACCGGTGGTCTGTCCAAAGCTGTAGTGTAATCTGCCCTGGACAATATCAAATTCACCGCCTGTACTGTTGCGGTTTGAAGAGAAAATAACCTGGCGACTTGAAAATATGCAGGCAGCTTCAATATCCGCATTGTAATCATCATACACTGTATTGAACCCCTCCATGGCCAAAACGGTATCAGGGAAATGCCCCAGCTCATAGTTGATTTTGAGCAGGGAATCATCACGGCATCCGGTCAGCAAAGTCAGAATGATAAATGCTGCTGTAGCACAAAAAAGCCTAAAAGTCATGCTTGATGCGGTTTTATCTTGGATAACGCACGGGAAATGGGTTTTAATATGAAATCCAAAAAAAAACCGGGCCTTGTGGCCCGGTCAGAAGGTAGAATTCAGGTTAATTCCAGGGTAATATTTGGTTTGAGGGTAACCTTTTGATTTCAATTATAAGATGAAAAGAGTGGCTTGATGGTTGCGTCAGCCAAAAATATTTTTCTAATGTGCTGCTTTTCATGTTTATAAAAATGACCCCCTGTTGATAATTGATTTTCCTTTGAGTTACACATTGGCGATTATCTATTACATTTGCAGAATATTCGGGGAGAATGGAAGAAGAGAAATACGGTTTTGTACATGATGGCGAGGTGGAAGAGGTTATTCTCCGGTTTGAAAGAATGCGGAAGAATAAGGAGACCTTGTATTTTGATGTTATTGAATTCGAAGCTATTATAGATTATTATCTTGAGGATAACAATCCTGTCAGTGCCTTTGAGGCCACTCTGCTGGCCTGTGAACTGCATCCCAGATCAGTGCCCATACTCATAAGGAAAGCACGTGTGCTGCTTGAAAAGGGCAGACCTGCCGAGGCCCTGGCCATTACCAACAGCCTGGAAAATATTGAACCCGGAAACTATGACATCTATCTCTGTAAGGGCACGGCCCTGGCAATGATGGGTGACATCGACGGCTCCAGGCGCGTTTTTGACCTGGCACTCTCAGGCGATTCGGAAGACCGGGAGACAATCCTCTACGGCATCACCTCCATTCTTCAGAATCTCAATTACTACGTGGAGATGATACCCTATCTCCATATGCTGGCTGAACTGGAGCCTGATTTTCCTGCCCACATCTATGACCTTGCCTATGCCTACGACAGGAAGGGCGACCTCGATAACAGTATCAGGTACTATATGCTCTATCTTGACGAGGATCCCAATTCTGAAAGTGCATGGTACAATCTTGGCATAGTATACAACAAGGCGGAAGAATACGGCAAGGCGCTGGAGGCCTATGACTATGCCCTGGCCATCAACCCCGAAAACACCTTTGCTCTCTTCAACAAGGCCAATATTCTCAGTAACATGGAGAAGTTCACCGAAGCCATGGCCGTCTACCGCGAATTTGTGGAAGAGGAACCTGACAGCATGGAGGGACTTACCTACCTGGCGGAATGCTATGACAAGACGGGAGACGAGGAGATGGCCCGCAAATATTATACGGAAGCCATTGATCTGACCCCCGACTTCCCCGATCCGTGGTATGGGCTGGCCCTTCTCTCACTGTCGCGCAACAAGCCGGCAGAGAGTATCACCCCGCTCAAAAGGGCCATTGAGATTGACCCTGACAACCCCGACTACTGGTTCTCACTCGGCAAGGCACATATCATGACGGGCAACATCAGGGAGGCCCTCAGATGCTTCTGTGATACCCTCAGGCTCGATGGGTATTATGACGAGGCATGGATAGAGATCGGCATCATAGTAATGATGACGGGCTCATACACCGGGGCATTGCGCATACTTAAAAAAGTAAGGAAGATTAGCGGTGACCTCCCGGGAGTCTGGTTCCTTCTGGCATCATCATATCTCCATACCGGTAACCTGCCCGAAGCAGCCCGCGCACTCATAAAGGCATCAAGACTCGATAACGACCTTCTTGAGGAATATGCCGTATTGCTCCCGGAAGCCAAACTCACCCAGACAATGAAACAACTGTTCAGAAAAACCGACTAAGATATGAAACAGGCCAGACAACTGCTCACCCATATTCCGGAGAGACCTCCCAAACCAAGAGATGAGGGCCTTACCATGGTGATGGATAAAGGCTTGAGCACCAGGGAGGCAGAAGATATGGCAGCCGTGGGAAGCAATTATATCGATTATGTGAAGCTCGGATTCGGCACTTCAGTAATAACCCCAGACGTCGAAAGCAAAATCAGAATCTATCATGATGCAGGCATGACGGTATATTTCGGGGGCACCCTCTTTGAAGCTTTTATCATCCGGGGTCTCTATGACGAATACGTCAGACTGCTCAGGGAATCAGGCATCAGAATGGTCGAAGTCTCAGATGGCTCCTATGAGTTCGAACACACTGACAAGCTTGAATATATCAGGAGACTTTCACAGGAGTTTACGGTCGTTTCCGAAGTGGGATCAAAGAAGAAAAATGTTATTTACAGCCCCGATCAGTGGGTCGGGATGATGAAATCAGAGCTGGAAGCCGGATCTGTGAAAGTGATCGCGGAGGCACGCGAATCGGGAACAGTGGGTATCTATAACGACGACGGGTCGGTCAACCTTGAACTGATAAATACCATCAGCAAGGAAATAGGATTCGCAAATGTCCTCTGGGAAGCACCTTTGAAACAACAACAGGCATGGTTTATATCCAATTTCGGGGCAAATGTAAATCTCGGCAACATTGCTCCGAATGAGATCATCGCACTTGAGTCACTGAGACTAGGCCTGCGCGGTGATACCTTCTTTACATTCCTCCCTGATGAGATGAAATGAGACTATTCGGAATAATAGGATATCCGCTCGGACACTCATTCTCACAGAAATACTTTACCGAAAAATTTGAAAGGGAACAGCTGACAGACCACTGCTACCGAAAGTTCGAACTTACTGATATTTCCCGGCTGCCTGCACTGATTGAGAACGAACCGGATCTGCAGGGATTCAATGTCACCATACCCTATAAGGTGAGGGTGATCGATTACCTTGACGAAATCGATGAGACTGCCGCCGGCATAGGAGCAGTAAATACCGTCAGGGTAACACGGAGAGAGGGCAGACCTTTCCTGCAGGGTTTCAATACCGATGCCCCCGCCTTCAGGGAATCACTGCTGAAGAACCTGATTACACTTCCTGAATCTGCACTGGTACTCGGTACCGGAGGTGCGGCAAAGAGCGTAGTGCATACTCTTATAGACTTGAATATCATTGCTATACCGGTGTCGCGACAGCCTGTCAGAGGCGGGTACTCATACGATGAGCTGCCCGGAGATGTGATAAGTGAGGCTGGACTGATCGTCAATGCCACTCCGCTGGGTACGGAGCCTGACGTTGAAGCTATGCCACCTATCGACTACAGTTATCTGAGAGAGGGACAGATGCTCTTTGACCTTGTGTACAACCCTCCTGTAACCTCCTTTCTTGCACTGGGAGAGGAACATGGTTGCCAGACGGTCAACGGTGAAGAGATGTTCCTTGTTCAGGCCGAACTGGCTTGGGAGATATGGAACGCCGAAATCAGATAAAAAGCTCTGCAGGATACTCAATTGCAGTAAGAGAGAGACCGTGAGCCGGTGCCGACTGCCCGGCGAGACCCCGGTTCCTCCCTGTGATTATCTCCTCAAATCCTTGCGGATCGAGTACTCCCCTCCCGACAGGTATCAGGGTGCCAACTATAGCCCGCACCATGTTTCTGAGAAAACGGTCTGCGCTGACAGTGAAGACCGTCATGCTGCCCTCCTCGTGCCATTCCGCCTTTGTTACCCGGCATATGTTCGTCCTGTTGCCCCCGTGAAGGCGGCTGAAACTGGTAAAATCGTTGTGCCGCAATAAGATGGCCGAGGCTTCGTTGAGCCCCTGCAGGTCAAGCGGCCAGAAAAGCAGCCATGAGGTGTCAGCGGCAAAGGGGTCCTTCACCCTGCTGATGCAGTACCGGTAGGTGCGCGACAGGGCGTCAAAACGGGCACTGGCATCAGACCTGACTTTTACGATCCTGCTGACAGCTATGTCATCAGGCAAGATGCTGTTAAGATTGTAAATCAGCTGACTGTCAGAGCCGAGGTCGTCACGTACTGCATCAAAATGGGCACAGAAGAATGAGGCATGCACACCGGTATCGGTGCGGCCGGCACCTGTCACAGCCGTGGGCCGCGACAGAACCGTTCCAAGAGCACCTGCCAGTACACCCTGAACCGTACGCCTGCCCGGCTGCAGTTGCCAGCCGTAATAGGCTGTGCCCTTGTAGGAAAGAAAAATAAAGTATCTTGTCATAACAGACTGAATATGTAAAGATAGCTAAAGAACATTGCAACAAGAGCAGCTTTTGGCTAAATTGCGCTGTCAAAAAGTTAAACAATGAATGAGCCTGTACTGAAACGCGGATTCGCAAGCGACAATAATTCCGGTGTACATCCTGCCGTCATGAATGCAATAGAGCGCGTCAACCGCGGACATGTGGTTGGCTACGGTGATGATCCCTTCACAGTAAAGGCATTGGAGATGCTGAAAAAGGAGCTTGGAGAGGCAGCAGAGATATTTTTTGTCCTCACCGGTACGGCCGCCAATGTTCTGGGACTAACGGGCGTGACCCGGTCATGGAATTCGGTGATAACGGCCTATACCGCTCATATAGAGCAGGATGAGTGCGGGGCGCCGGAGAAATTTGCCGGTTTCAGGGTGCTGACGGTTGATACCCCGGACGGCAAGCTGAGACCGGAGATGCTGAAAAGGCATATGCACGGCTTCGGCTTCGAACACCACAGCCAGCCCGGCGTCATCTCCATATCGCAGGTCACGGAGATGGGAACGGTTTACACCCCGGAAGAGGTGAAAGAGCTGGCGGACTACGCCCACAAATCAGGCCTTCTGCTGCATATGGACGGTGCACGGATAGCCAATGCAGCCGTTACACTTGGATTGCCCTTCAAAGCCTTTACCACCGATGCAGGGGTTGACCTCCTCTCATTCGGAGGTACCAAAAACGGCATGATGTACGGAGAAGCAGTATGCTTTCTCAAGCCCGGACTTGCGCCGGGATTCAGGTACCTCAGGAAGCAGGGGATGCAGCTGGCATCAAAAATGAGGTTCATTGCCGCACAGTACATCGCCTACCTCACCGACGGATTATGGAAGGAGTGCGCCTCACACTCCAACAGCATGGCCCTGGAGCTTGAGAAGAGACTGCGGGAAATTGAGGGTGTGACCATAACCCAGAAGGTTGAGGCAAACGGTATCTTTATCATCATGCCCGCCGTGGTGGCTGAACGGCTCAGCAAAGAGTACTTCTTCTATCCCTGGGATCCTCAAACATCTGAATATCGGCTGATGACAAGCTGGGATACAACTTTAGATGATATAATACAATTTATTGAAAGACTTAAATATATATTTCTGGAAGAGAAGTCTTGCTGACTAGTCTGAATCTCTCCGTCATCTTTCGCACCAGCTTCCTGCTTACTCTCCGGATACGAATCTGACTATTATCCGTTCTCCTCACCGGCCTCCGGCAGACTATCCGGATTTGCATCCCTTCCAGGCATCAGCAGCATACTGTCGCCGTAACTTAAGAAACGGTAGCCTGCAGTGAGGGCGTGATCATAAATTTCTCTCCATACATTGCCTGCGAAGGCCGCCACAAGCAGGAGCAGAGTGCTGCGCGGCTGGTGGAAGTTGGTGATCATGCTCCCGACAATACGAAAACGGTATCCGGGCACAATGATAATGTCTGTCTTTGCCTCAAGCACCTCCACACCCCTGCGGTCCATTACATCCAGCAACCGGTCAAGGGCAGCCTCTGCTTCCATTCCGTCACCAGTTTCATAAGGCTCCCACTGTGAGACAGAGGGTATACCATCCCCGGACCACCGGCCGGCAGCAGAGCTCAATCCGAGCCAGTAGAGGCTTTCAAGGGTGCGGACAACAGTTGTACCCACTGCGGTTATCTTTCTGCCTCTGAGCCTCTTTAAAGTCTCCCTGGAGACAAAAAAATGCTCAGTGTGCATCATATGATCGCATATTAGCTCCGATTTTACCGGTCTGAAGGTGCCGGCACTCACGTGCAGCGTTATCTCAGCCTTTTCAATGCCTTTTTCATGAAGCCGGCCAAGAAGGGCGGGAGTGAAGTGCAAGCCTGCCGTAGGAGCGGCGACGGAACCGTCATGGCGTGCATAGAGGGTTTGATAACTGGCAGCATCACTCTCCTCATCGTCGCGACCGAGATAGGGAGGGATCGGCATATGGCCCATCGACTCGAGTACCTCGGCAAAGGTGAGATCACCGGCATCCCAGGTAAACCTGACGATGAACGAGTCACCTTCACAATCGATTCTCTCTGCGCGAAGGTGATAGCTGTACCCCGAATTCACGAACTCAGCCTCGAGAGTACCGTGCTTCCATCTCTTCAGGTTCCCTATCAGACATTTCCACTCAACCGAACAACATGATGAGAGATTATTTGCGAAGTCAACCGGCAGATAGGGCTCAAGACAGAAGATCTCAATACCGGCACCGGATTCCCTCCTGAATTTCAGCCTTGCCCTGATCACCCTTGTATTGTTGAATACCATCAGATGTTCGGGATCGGCCAGATCCGGAAGATCACTGAATACCCTGTCGGTGATGCCGGAGCCGTCCCATACCAGCAACCTTGAACGGTCACGCTCCGCCAGCGGATACTTTGCTATCCTCTCAACAGGCAGGTCGTACGCATAATCGGTGATCCTGATATTTCCGTAAAGCTCTTTCATCTCTCTCAGGAAGCTCAAAAATAACTGATTTTTGACTATCTTTCATCTCACAATGAAAGGCAACATAACAAAGAGGGAAAAGAGCCCCGGAAAGCGTACCAGGGAGGTTGACCTGCACCTCAGAAGCGGCTATAGCCATCCTGATGCCATTGAACGGCAGCTCGCACGATTCAGGGGTGAACTTGAGAGCGCTGTAAGAAGAGGAGACAGGGAGATTATCTTTATTCACGGGGTGGGTAGCGGGAGGCTCAGGGAAGAGATAAGGAAAATACTATATCACGATTATCCCTCTTTCATCTGTCAGGATGCCCCTTTCAGCCGATACGGATTTGGTGGGGCCACACTTGTAATCATCAAAAAATAAGATATATGACGTATTTGAGTTTTAATCCGTGGCTCCAGAGGCCGAATGCCCGCTTTCCGGAGATGAGTGACAGGGAACTGGGTGATATACTGGATGAGAGTGAGAGGCTCTTTCATGAATGGCGCCGGAGCGACATAGCATACCGATGCAGCAGGCTTACCGCCATGAGCACTGTCCTGCTCTCACGCCGCAGCGAGCTGGCTGAGATGATGGCCGCGGAGATGGGTAAGCCCGTGACACAGGGACTGGCTGAGATTGACAAGTGTGCGCTGCTCTGCCGATGGTATGCTGAACATGCACCTGAGATACTCAGGCCTGAGAAGAGAGCCTCCGCAGCGCGTGAGAGTTACATATTTTATGAACCGCAGGGTATTATCCTGGGAATTATGCCATGGAACTTCCCCTTCTGGCAGGTGTTTCGGTTTGTCATCCCTGCACTGACAGGGGGCAATGCGGGGCTTCTCAAGCATGCCTCCAACGTTCCCCGTTGTGCTCTGGCAGCGGAGGAGATAATAAATGCATCCGGTTACCCTGCGGGCCTCTTCAGGACGCTTTTCCCGAACCACTCCCAGGTGGCACGACTGATCGCCGACCGCCGCATACGAGGTGTCTCGCTGACAGGCAGCAACGTTGCCGGGAAAAAGATAGCCGCATCCGCAGGAGAGAATCTCAAAAAAATGGTCATGGAGCTGGGAGGAAGTGATCCGTTTATCGTATTTCCGGATGCGCATATCGAGAGGGCCGTGGAAGCCGCCCTGACCGGACGGTTCCAGAATGGCGGTCAGAGCTGTATAGCAGCAAAAAGGATCATCGTTCACAACCACATCTACGGTGAATTCAGGGAAAAGTTCCTTGCCGGAGCAACGCTACTAAGGACCGGTGACCCGATGGATCCCGCAACAGATGTCGGACCGATGGTGAGTGTTTCTGCAGCCGAGGAGCTTGAACGACAGCTTGAAGCGGGCATCAGGGCAGGAGCAGTGCTGCTCTGCGGCGGTCGCGCAGGTAAAGAACACCCTGCACTCTTTATTCCGGCAGTGGTTGAAAGTGTTCCTCTCACATCACCCCTGGCATGCGAGGAGACCTTCGGACCCGTGGCACCGTTGTTCAGCTTCAGCACAACGGAAGAAGCAATTGAAATGGCAAACAGCACACCCTTCGGACTTGGTGCAACGGTATGGACTGCCGATGAACGGCTGGCCATGGCTATGGCACATGAGATCGATACGGGCACTGTGGCTGTAAATGGCTTTGTCAAAACGGAGCCGGGACTCCCCTTTGGGGGCGTAAGAGAATCGGGCTACGGACGTGAGCTGGGCGTGGAAGGACTGCGTGAATTTTTGAATATCAAGACAGTAAATATTTTCTGATCTCCGCCTGATTGTTGTATCTTTGCAGCATGGCAGGCCGGTCCGTCGCTCCGGCATTTTGCCGGGGAGGAAAGTCCGGGCAACAGAGAGCACCATCCTTCCTAACGGGAAGATATCCGAAAGGGTATAGTAGTGTAACAGAAAATAACAGTCCCGACTTGTCGGGATAATGGTGAAAAGGTGAGGTAAGAGCTCACCGGTCCCGACGGTGACGCCGGGAGCCGTACACCTGATGGGTTGAAAGACCGCGTATACCGGCATCTGAGGGCTGCTCGCCCGAGCCGGGGGGTAGGTCGTATGACCCAGTTAGCAATAACTGGGCAAGATAAATGACGGAACAGGTGCATAAGTCCTCTTGCAGGATACCGCATCGCGACAGAACCCGGCTTACAGGCCTGCCTTAAGAATAGAAGAGGGTGTTCTTTCAAGGGACACCCTCTCGATTTATGATTATTGCCAGGGAACCATACCTGGTGCGGAAATCTTCTCTTCCTCCCGGGCACAGGCTTCACTCAGTAATCAAGGCCTGTACTCCGGCATGCCGGAGACGGAGATTATCCGATGTTTAATGACCAATGAGACATCACTGTATCACGAAAACGGAGTCGTCCATCTCCCTGTCGAGCTCTATCTTGTTGAATGTCATGCCTCCCAGCTCCATGCCGTTGACAAACTGCTTGATGACTTTACTGAATTTTGCCCCGTTGACATCCATGTACTCCTTCACATATGATTCCACCTCCATTTCCTGTCCCATCTGTTCAACCTTTGCGACAGTCTTGACAGTGAGGCAGCTCTCCTTGTCAACAAAAGCTGTCGTGGTATTGCCGGCCTCATCGGTGATGGTCAGCTTGTATGCGGGATTGCCGTCAACAGCTTCCTCACCGTCAAGTGTCAGCCTTCCGCCCTTGTAGGCCTCAAGCATGTTGTCACGGAACATGTTGTACTCCTGGACACTGCCCAACTGCTCCTCAGGGATCTCTACAGGCTCACTTGCGCCGGTAAGCGGATTGACCATAAAACCCTTCTCCCCGTCAAACACCGTAATAATCTCCATGCCGCTGAAGGAAATAACAACCTTAACCTTGTTGGGCTTCTTCACCATCAGCGTCATGGGCATCTCAGTGCCCATCTGACTCATGTTGCCCTCCATGAAGATCGTGGTAGCCTTCTCGAGGATTTCAGTACCATTGGCTGCATAGTACCTGTTTACAATCTCGTCGAGCGTCTGGGCACTGCAGACCGATGCCATCAGAACGATTGCCAGAAAAGTGATTGACTTTCTCATAATAAATTGTTTGTTAATTGTTTATAAAATGTTAACTGTAGCTTTGATGAACCAGAAGAATCAACTTCTGCAGTGGGAAGAAACATGTAACCGTCAGTTGTTATTTTCAGCAACACCCTGCGGCAACCGTTTCTGCTCAATGCTAACCTGAAATTCCGGGTTCACTGACTTTCATGCCATAAATTTAGTAAAAATTTTATTTGGAACCATTGCGATATTTGTAAATTTTTTGCCATCGGGTGGCAAGTTGCTTACGAATTTCATCCTCACGGCGGTTTGACCCCGGTTCATAGAATATTTTGCCCTCAATCTCATCAGGCAGATAGTTGTCGGCCACAAAGCTATCCTCGAAGTCATGGGCATATTTGTATCCCTTGTGGTAACCGAGATCCTTCATCAGTCTCGTGGGTGCATTGCGCAGATGCAGCGGCACAGGAAGATCACCCTTCCTGTGTACCTCTTCAATGGCTCTTTCGATAGCCATGTAGGAAGCGTTGCTCTTTGGAGAGGTGGCCAGGTAGACGGCAGCCTCCGCCAGTATTATTCTTGATTCGGGCCACCCCACCATGTTGACTGCATTGAAACAGGTCTGTGCAAGAAGCAACGCATTTGGATTTGCCATTCCTATGTCCTCGGCTGCCAGGATAACCATCCTGCGGGCTATGAACTTCACATCCTCTCCTCCCTCAACCATGCGGGCCAGCCAGTATACCGCAGCGTTTGGATCAGAGCCGCGCAGCGACTTGATGAACGCCGAGATAATGTCAAAATGCTGCTCCCCGTTCTTGTCGTACATCGCCAGGTTTTGCTGCACATGATCCAGCACCAGGGTGTCGGTGATAACTATCTCTTTGACTCCCTTTTCGGCTTCGAGTGAAACAGTCAACTCAAGGGCATTGTAAAGTTTTCGGGCATCACCACCGCTGATGCGTATCAACGCCTCATATTCACTGACCCTTACCTCGTGTTGAGAAAGATAGTAATCAGCCTTTAAAGCTTTATCCACAAGCTTTTTAAGTGTTTCATCGTCAAGCGGCTTGAGTACATAGACCTGGCATCGCGAAAGGAGGGGGGAGATTACCTCGAAGGAGGGATTCTCGGTGGTGGCACCTATAAGTGTCAGGATGCCCTGCTCCACAGCACCCAGCAGTGAGTCCTGCTGCGACTTGTTGAAACGGTGGATCTCATCAATGAACAGAATGGGATTGGGCTTGCCGAAAAACTGCTGGCTGCGGGCTTTCTCAATGGTCTCCCTGACCTCCTTAACGCCGCTGTTAACTGCACTGAGCTGAAAAAAAGACCTCTCAAGCCTGGCGGCAACTATCCTTGCCAGGGTGGTCTTTCCGACTCCGGGCGGACCCCAAAGGATGAAGGATGGGACATTGCCCGATTCAATAACCTTGCGCAACACGCCGCCGGGACCAACCAGATGCTCCTGTCCGGCAAACTCTTCAAGTGAAGTGGGTCTTAATCGGTCTGCAAGTGGCTGATTTGAAAACATATGACTAATTGGTAATTGATCATGCAAATTATCATAAAATCGCGTGAATCACTATGTTATTCACCACTTTCGGATAAAATTTTTTCTCGGATTAAATAAATTTAATACTTTTAACAATTAAATTTCACTTATCGCATACTGTTCGCATTAAGAATTCGTTTAGTAACAGGATATTATCAAATTCCGTACTATGAAAAGACCTCTGCTGATCACCTTAATCATTCTGGCAGTATTGCTGTTAATACCGGCTGTGAGCTTTATCAGATGGGCGTTTAAGGAAAAAAAGCCGATAGATATCGTTATTCTTGACAAAACAGTTCCGACACTTGAAAGGCTGGGACACCGGTCATTTACCTATATTTTAACCAACGAACGTTTTGTAAGAAAAGAAAAGGGAGGCAGCTTCTCTGCTGCAAGGGACTATTACGGGTTTGTACCACAGCGGCCTGTCAGAGAGAAACAGTTCAGGAAGAAGGACTTCCGCCTTACAGAGCTGATTGACCTGGCAGACGACAATGATGCATTGTATTATGCTGATACCTACGGGGTCTTCTTCAACGACTGGTACCAGGGGATAAAGAAGACACGCAGGTCGCGCAAGCTTTACGGCGGACTGAACAACAACGACTACCTGCTCATGTCGGAGATGAATAAGCGCGACAAGCTGGTGATTGTTGAGTACAATACATTTGACTATCCTACAGCAGGACTGGAGAAATTCAAAAGCGAAGAACTGCTGGGCATTACCTCCAAAGGATGGATGGGACAGCATTACCGTAGTCTCGATACCGTATCTGCACAGGGAGTGCCGGGATGGATGCCCGAACTCTACAGGAAGCAATACCGTGAACCCTGGACATTCACAAATCCCGGTGTGGTACTGCTAAAGGAAAACAGCATAATAGTGCTCGAGGAGGGAAGACACCTTGCTTCAGCATTGCCGGTGATAACAACCTCCGAAAAGTGGGCGGAAAAATTCAATCTCTCCCCAACGGTGGTCTTCACAAATACATTTGACATCATTGACCCGGGGGAGAACAATGTCGTCTCGGAATTCAACCTTATGACAACCCCTGAGGGTGATTCACTGCTTGCCGTCAATGACCTGACCGCAGTCTTTCCTGCCGTGACCCAGGAACCATCGATGCAGAATACCTATTATTTTGCCGGCGACTTTGCCAATAACAGGATTCCTTTCTGGACATCAAGATTCAATGGTGCAGACAAATTGGCCAGGTTGTTGTTCTTCTCTGACAATGAGAACGACCCGAACCGTTTCTTCTGGCGTTACTACAAGCCGCTGGTAACATCAATCTTCAACGATTATCACGACAAGATCGCAGGGAAGTAAAATAATAACAGACTAGTAAACAGGCCACCGGCCTGTTTTTTTTTGAAATAAACCCGGCAACTGCTGTCCCGGTTAAACATAATCCCGGTAAACCCGTTTTAGTATTAAGATCATTAATTTTCTCCTCAAAGCCGGGTGGCAGCATAGATTGATACCTGCATGCTTTTTATAAGGCGTTTTTATGTAAGTTTGATTTCGGTTTACAACGATGAAAGCAACAATAGTACAAAGCGCATTGAAGTGGGAGGATCGGGATACCAACCTTTCGCATCTCTCTTCCTTGCTTGATACTGCCGATCCGGGCAGCGGAATCGTGGTTCTGCCCGAGATGTTCACAACTGGCTTCACAATGAATCCTGCGCCTCTTGCCGAGGGCATGGACGGACCTACGGTCAGGTGGATGAAGGAACGGGCTGCTGCCGGTGGTTATGCTCTCTGCGGATCAGTTATTATAGGCGAGGAGGGCATGTTTTACAACCGGATGATATTCGTCATCCCCTCCGGCGATGTGACCTTCTACAACAAGCGGCATCTCCATACAATGAGCGGAGAACACACTGTTTACAATCGTGGCAATAAGCGTGTTGTGGTTCCTTACCGCGAGTTCAGCTTTAATCTGCAGGTATGCTACGATCTGCGCTTCCCTGTATGGTCCAGGAACCGTGGCGACACCGATGTAATAATATATTCGGCTAACTGGCCCTCGGTCCGCAACTCTGTCTGGAAGTCGCTGCTGGTGGCCCGGGCCATTGAGAATCAGTGCTACGTATTGGGAGTGAACCGTGTGGGTACCAATCCTGACGGCACTTCATATACCGGTGATTCAGCCATCATCGGCCCGAAAGGTGAGCTGCTGGCCTCCATTGAGCCCGGCGCCGAGGGTGTTGTCTCTGCCATTCTTTCGCGTGAAGCGCTTGATAAATACCGGGAGGTTATGCCTATCTGGAGGGATGCCGATCCGTTTGAGCTCTTATAGCCTCAGTCGGCAGTTATTAACATACAGACTGACTTCCTACATCCTCCTTTCTACTGCCGACTGAAGTCTGAGGACTGAAGACTAACCGGGCCTCAAGGCCCGGAAGAGCACCTCTGCCGGATGCAGGGCGATCCTGCCTGTGCCGTCTTTTACCTGGTGTCGGCAGCTGGTGCCGGGGACAACGATGATGGTCGTGTCAGATGCCTTCCGCACCTCGGGAAACAACACCAGCTCACCTACCTTCTGCGAGAGATCAAAATGCTCCTTCTCATACCCGAAGGCACCGGCCATGCCGCAGCAGCCCGACGGTATCTCCAGGACCTTATAGTTCGCAGGTATGCCCAGCGCAGCCAGCACGGGGGCAGAGGTGGTGACTGCCTTCTGCTGACAATGCACGTGAACCAGCACCTCGGCAGGCTCATCAGTGAACATGTCGCGCCTGATCCTTCCAGCAGTGAACTCCCCGGCAATAAACTCCTCAAGAGTATAGGTGCACTGCGCCAGTCTAAGGGCCTCCTTCCGGTGCTCTTCACCGGCCAAATCGGGAAACTCATCCCTGAAACCCAGTATGGCTGAGGGCTCTATACCTACCAGGGGCCGTTCTTCGCCGACAAGCGGTGAGAAGATCTCAATGTTTTTGATAATCAGCTTCTTCGCTTTGCGCAGGAATCCCTTGGAGATATATGTGCGCGCACTGGCGACATTGTCCGTAACATTGACACGGTAACCGAGGCGGGTGAGCAGCCTGGCCGTGGCTATGCCTGCATCCGGATCATTGTGATTTGTGAACTCATCCACGTACAGGCATACCTCACGGACCGGTGCCTGCGGGTTGAGCTGTGCGAGATTACTTCGCAGCCATCTGCGGAAGGTATGAGGTGCCAGAAGAGGGATGCTTCGCTCTGCGGCAAAGCCTATCACCTTCTTGATTATCAGTGAGGTATACTTGTTTGAGGCAAAGAAGTTGAAGATGCCGGGAATGAACGAGAAGAGGCTGTAAATCTTCGGCAGCGAGGCTATCAGCCGTGTGCGCAGAGAAGGCGGGTGCAGATCGTTAAAGTGCTGAAGGAATTCCGATTTCAGCCTGGCGATGTCAACGCCCGAGGGACACTCGCTGCGGCATCCCTTACATGCCAGGCAGAGGTCAAGGATCTCATATATCTCGGGGCTGTCCCATGGGTTTTCCCTGCCGGTATTAAGCATCTCCCTCATTATGTTGGCACGTGCGCGGGTGGTCAGCCGCTCGTCGCCCGTGGCCATATAGCTGGGGCACATCAGGCCGCCAATGATGCTGCTCTTGCGGCAGTCGCCCGACCCGTTGCACTTCTCCGCGTCACGCACTACGCCGCCGCTGTCAGAGAAGTCATACCAGGTCTTCAGCTCCGGCGTTGGCTTTCCGGGTATATAGCGCAGGAAGCTGTCCATGGGAGGGGTATCGGTTATCTTACCCGGGTTAAGAATTCCATGGGGATCGAAAACCTTTTTTATCCTCTTGTTGAGCAGGTAGCTATGCTCTCCGATGATCAACGGGATGAACTCACCCCTGAGCCTGCCGTCGCCATGCTCGCCGCTCATTGAACCGCGGTATTTCTTTACTATACGGGCTGTCTCTTCCGCAACGGTGCGCAGCAGCTTAGCCTCGTTAGCATCCTTCAGGTTGATAAGAGGCCTTATGTGAAGCTCCCCGGTGCCTATATGTGCATGATATACAGACTCTTTGCCGTATGAGGCAAGCATCTTTTCAATATCCTCAACAAAATTGCCCAACCGATTCACGTCAACGGCACAGTCCTCTATCAGTGAAATGGGCTTGGCATCGCCGGGTATGTTTGAGAGGATGCCCAGTCCAGCCTTCCGCAGGTCCCACACCCTCTTTACATCATTGCCCCAGACGAGAGGAAAGGCATATCCCAGTCCCTCAGCTTTCATCTCAGCCACCATACTATCAGATAAGGCAATTATCTCTTCACGGTTGCCGGCGCAAAACTCCACTATCAGCAGTGCTCCCGGTTCACCTTCAATGAAAAACCTGTTTCGTTTCTGGCTCTCGACGGTGGCGGCAAGAGAAAGTATGTTGTTGTCAATCAGCTCTACAGCCCATGGTTTGTACCTCAGGGCAATGAGGTTTGCACGGAAGGCCTCATGGCGATGCTGCAGGTGAACGCATGAGAGCGCCTTCACAGGCGGCGGGAGGGGCACAAGGCCCATCTTCACCTCCGTGACAAGAGCCAGGGTGCCCTCAGAACCTGCTATCAGTTGCGCCAGGTTGATGCCCCGGCCTGAACCCGGGGTGAAGGGTTCACTGTAAAGCAGGTCATCAAGAGCATAGCCGGTGTTGCGGCGGGGAATGGTGAAATCCGGGTAGTCACGCCTGATTGCATCACGGTTTTCAGGCTCTGACATGATGCGGTCAATCTCCCTGTATATCTCACCCTCGGCGCTTTGCAGCATGCATTTCTGCCTGTATTGCTCCCCGGTAAGCTCCCCGAAGGTGACCTCCGTCCCGTCGTGGAGAATGGCATCTGCCTCAATGATATGATCCCTGACCGAACCGTAGACAAGAGAGTGAAGTCCACAGGCGTTGTTGCCTATCATGCCTCCAATGTTGCACCTGTTGGAGGTTGATGTCTCAGGTCCGAAAAGAAGCCCATGACTGCGGAGCAGAGCGTTGAGCTCATCGGGGATCACCCCCGGCTCCATCCTGACCCATCTCTCTTTGGTATTGATCTCCAGGATTTTACTGAAGTGACGCGAGAGGTCGGCCACAATCCCCGAGCCAACCACCTGTCCGGCCAGTGACGTTCCTGCTGCCCTCGGGATGATGCCGATGCGTTGCTTGGCGGCAAACGCCAGAAGTCTTTTGATATCTTCAGCATGACGCGGATAAACCACTGCCAGCGGCTCCTCCCTGTAGATGGAGGCATCGGTGGCATACATGAGCCTCGAGCTCAGGTCAGATCTCACCTCACCTTCAAAACCGAGGTCTGAAAGTCCGGTAACAATGGCTGTGTCTTGATCCTGCATAATCGTAATTTCAGGCAATAAAAATAGAGATTTGAAGCCATCCCGGCGCGGGCTGACAGTCTGTTTTCAAAAAAAATCCTAAAATTTTAAAATTCTGACTTTAATCATGTAGTTGATAATTGCGGGCTTACACTTTTTTTGTACTTTTAACCCGACACGAACATTTAGCTAAAATATTGATATCCAATGGAATTGCTTGATCAGATCAAATTGAATGCCAAACGGCACAATAAAATGATTGTCCTGCCCGAAGGTACGGAGGAGAGGACCCTGAAGGCTGCAGACGCAGTCCTGGCAGAGGGAATCACGCGCATTACTCTTCTCGGTAACCCCTCGGAGATAAAATCACTCGCTGATTCGTTTGGTCTGAAGAATGTTGAGAGGGCGGATATTATTGATCCGGTCAGTCATCCGAAGAAGGAGCAGTATATCGACCTGATGGTTGAGCTTCGCAAGAGCAAGGGACTGACAAGGGAGGAAGCGTCAAAACTGATTGAGGACCCTCTTTACCTCGGGGTTATGATGATCAAGAGCGGCGATGCCGACGGTGAGGTGGCCGGTGCAAGAAACACCACGGGCGATGTGCTGAGACCAGCCTTCCAGCTTGTCAAGACCGCCCCGGGCATCTCAGTGGTATCCGGAGCATTTATTATGATACTGAAGGACAAGGAGTTCGGAGCCGAAGGTATCATTGTCTTTGCTGACGGAGCGGTGCATCCTGACCCTACCGACAAGGAGCTGGCGGAGATAGCCGTGGCTACAGCGCGCACAACAAAAGCAATCGTGGGTGTGGAACCCAAAGTGGCTCTGCTCAGCTTCTCCACAATGGGCAGCGCCAAACATCCGATGGTTGATAAGGTGGTAAGCGCAACCAGGATGGCAAAGGAGATGGCTCCCGAATTCATGTTCGAGGGTGAACTTCAGGCAGATGCAGCCCTAATTGAAGCCATCGGGCAGAGGAAGGCTCCGGGAAGTAAGATAGCCGGCAAGGCAAATGTGCTTGTCTTCCCCAACCTGGAGTGCGGAAACATTGCATACAAGCTCGTGGAGAGGCTGGCACACGCACAGGCAATAGGCCCCGTACTCCAGGGCATGGCCGCACCGATAAACGACCTCTCCAGGGGTTGCTCGGTAAGTGATATAATTAACGTAATTGCCATTACTGCCAACCAGGCAGCAGGCATCACCAAATAAAAACATTCGAATGACAATACTGGTTCTTAACTGCGGCAGCTCATCCATCAAGTATCAGCTGTTTAACATGAACAACAACTCTGAGGTCCTGGCCAAGGGACTCCTGGAGCGTATCGGACTGACAGATGGCATACTGACACATAAGCCGACCGGAAAGGATAATTACAAGGTGGTGCTTGACATCCCTGATCATACCATTGGTATAAACATGGTGATGGAGGCTCTCGTCCATCCGGTGTACGGAGTGATAAAAAGCGTTGATGAGATCAGGGCTGTGGGACACAGAGTGGCACATGGCGGTGAGAATTTCAAGGAGTCGGTACTGATCGACAACGACGTTAAACGTGATATCGAAAAGTGCGCTGAGCTTGCACCGCTGCATAACCCGGCTCACCTTAAGGGTATCCTCTCATGCGAGAAGCTTCTTCCCGGAATACCCCAGGTGGCGGTCTTTGACACATCATTCCACCAGACCATGCCGGACTATGCATTCATGTACGCCATTCCGTACGAATACTATGAAAAATACAGGATCCGCAAATACGGCTTTCACGGCACCAGCCACAGATATGTCGCGGAAAAGGCATGCAGACTGCTGGGCATGGAATATCAATGCTCAAAGATCATTACATGCCACCTGGGCAACGGAGCCTCCATAACTGCCATAGAAAACGGCAGGTCCATCGATACATCCATGGGATTCACTCCCGTTGACGGACTTATCATGGGTACCCGCACAGGAGAGATAGACCCCGGAGTACTGCTCTACCTGGCTGATAAGGAGGAACTCAGCCTCAGCGGCGTAAACAACATGATAAACAAGAAGAGCGGTGTGGCAGGCATATCACAGCTGTCGTCAGATATGCGCGATCTTGAGAAGGCCGCTGCGGAGGGTAATCCCAAGGCCCTGCTGGCACTCAACATGTACGCCTACAAGATCAAGAAGTTCATCGGTGCTTATACTGCTGCACTTAACGGCCTCGACCTGCTGATATTTACCGCCGGTGTGGGTGAAAACGATTTCAATGCCCGCAAAATGATCTGCACCAACATGGAGTACATGGGAATAGAGATCGACACCGAGATCAATCACGGAGTGAAGGGCAAAGACCTGATTATTTCCAAACCCACTTCAAAGGTTAAGGTGATGGTGGTGACCACAGATGAAGAATATGTTATAGCATCAGATACTAAAGCAATAGTTGAGAAGTTAAATGTATAACTACTGTAGACCATGGTATTAAGACACCTTCAAGAACTTAAGGAGCTGCTGGTTGACAGACCGACCAGGAGAATGGTGCTGGCTGCGGCGCAGGACCAGAATTCGCTTGCATCGGCCATAATGGCAGCCAGGGACGGATTCATCGAACCTATACTGGTGGGGGATAAGGAAGCCGTACAGAAGATCGCTTCTGATCATAACCTCGACCTGACGGGAGTAAGGATGATTCATGAACCCGACACGGAAATGGCGGTGGAGATAGCCGTCAAGATGGTTCGAAGCAACCAGGCAGACATTCTCATGAAGGGTAACGTGGGAACCTCATCCCTTCTCAGGGCTGTGCTCAACAAGGAGTGGGGTCTGAGGTCCGGGGCGCTGCTCTCTCACTTCGCCATGTTTGAGGTGGAGGCATACCATAAGCTTATTGCAGTTACGGATGTTGCAATGAATATTGCACCAAACCTGCAGGACAAAATCTCAATCGTCAACAACTCCGTGGCCTGCCTTAACAAGCTCGGGATTGAGATGCCCAAGGTGGCAGTGCTCGGTGCAGTGGAGATGGTAAGCGAGAACATGCAGGCCACACTCGATGCTGCCCTGCTGTCGAAGATGAACCAGCGCGACCAGATAAAAAACTGCATAATCGACGGGCCGCTGGCATTTGACAATGCCATTAGCCTTGAAAGTGCCAACCACAAGGGGATAAAGAGTGATGTGGCAGGTGATACCGACCTGCTGCTGATGCCCGATATTGAGGTTGGCAATGTGCTCTACAAGTCGCTCGTCTTCTTTGCCCATTCCGGCGTAGCAGCAGTGATACTTGGCGCCACCGCACCGATCGTGCTTACATCAAGAAGCGATTCGGACCAGGCGAAATACTACAGCATACTCCTTGCAGCAGCAATCTCAAGACCTTGATATCATGATAACCAGCCTCGGTCAGATGGCTGAGACCGTCAGGTCATCAGGCAGAAAATTCAAAATTGCAGTTGCCCGGGCTCAGGATCCCAATACCGTCGGCTCATTGTACCGTGCTGTGAGTGAGGGCTTTGTGGAAGCATTTATGATAGGACCAAAGGAGCAGATCGTCAAGACCTGCAGCGACAGAGGTATTGACGCCGGGGTTTTTACGGTCATCGAGGCAAAAAATGAAATAGATGCTGCCGGGAAGGCGGTCAGGATGACACGGGCAGGGGAGACTGACATAGTTATGAAAGGCCTCGTGGGTACCGACAAATTCCTGAAAGCAGTAATGGATAAGGAGCATGGGTTGCTTCCCCCGAACGCAGTCATGAGCTATGTGTGCGCAGTGGAGATACCGAAATACAACAAGCTGCTCTTTATTACCGATACGGCTGTAATCCCGTTTCCGGATCTGGACCAGAAGGTGGCAATGGCCGAGTATGCCATCGGCATGGCGCGCAAGTTCGGCATCCGTAAACCCCGCGTGGCACTGATAGGAGCCTCCGAGAAGGTGAGCAGCCACTTCCCGAACAGCCTCGACTATTCCGTCATGTGCAAGATGGCTGAGCGGGGCCAGATATCCGATTGCGTCATGGACGGACCGGTTGACATCTTCCTGGCATGTGACCCTCGGAGTGTGAAGATCAAGGGGGTAGATACTCCGCTGGAGGGCGAGGCTGACATCCTGCTTTTTCCCTCTCTCGAATCGTGCAACCCATTCTATAAGGGATTGATGCTGTTCGGTGAAGGAGAACTTGCCGGGATGATCTGCGGAACCACAAAACCGGTTGTTCTGATGTCCAGGAGCGAAAGCGAACTCTCAAAATATTACTGTGTGGCCCTGGCATGCCTCATGGCATCTGCAAATAACTGAATGTGATGAACGACAAACTGATACTTGCTGTTAATCCCGGTTCAACCAGCACCAAGCTTGCCCTCGCCCGGGGTAGTGAGATGCTGTTTGAAAGAACACTGAGGCATGACACCGCAGAGCTGGCAGGGTTCCGGTCCATGACAGAGCAACTGCCCTTCAGATTCCGGCTGATCATGGATGCCCTGGAAGAAGAGGGCACCAACCTCTCTGACATTTCAGCTGTTGTTGGCAGGGGAGGACTTGTCAATCCTATCGAGTCGGGAGTGTATGAGGTCAATGAGCTGATGAAACAGCACCTTATGGAAGCGCTCAACGGCGAGCATGCAAGCAACCTGGGCGCTTTGCTGGCTGACATGATCGTTGAAAAGATGCCCGAAGCCAAGGCATATATCGTTGATCCCGTGGTGGTTGATGAGCTTCAGCCTGTAGCCCGTCTCTCCGGTCATCCTTTGATCTCACGCAAATCAATCTTTCACGCCCTGAACCAGAAGGCAGTGGCGAGAATATATGCGGAGTCTGTCGGTAAGGAATATGAAGATCTGAACCTGATTGTTGCTCATATGGGAGGCGGCGTCAGCGTCGGAGCACACCGCAGGGGAAGGGTTGTGGATGTAAACAATGCACTTAACGGCGACGGTCCCTTCTCGCCGGAGAGAAGCGGAGGGCTTCCTGCCGCACAGCTGGTTGCATTATGCTTCAGCGGCAGACACTCTCATGAAGAGATTAATTCGATGCTGGCCGGCAAGGGAGGTATGGTGGCATACCTGGGCACCAACAGTTTTGAGGAGGCAACCAGGCGCGCAGGGGATGGAGATACCACTGCAGCACATATCATTGAAGGCTGCAGCTATCAGATAGCCAAGGAGATAGGAGCAATGGCTGCCGTTCTTAAGGGAGAGGTTGATGCAATCGTTCTGACAGGCGGACTGGCATATGATAAGGCACATGTCAACAGGATTACTGAGATGGTGAACAGGATTGCCCCGATCTTCGTCTATCCCGGTGAGGACGAGCTCAAAGCGCTGGCTTTCAATGGCTATCTGGCAGTCACCGGCAG
>WOYI010153954.1_pt1 | contig 76340 bp, 64 predicted proteins | sample 6423411 | NCBI WGS metagenome assembly WOYI01 (sample SAMN13441803, study PRJNA592873) | oil field metagenome | biome: oil field; feature: oil-well bore; material: oil-contaminated soil; isolation source: oil-contaminated soil from oil-well borehole | place: Germany: Wietze | collected 2016-10-18 ...
CCGCGTGCTTTCAAAACGCAGCGTGGTCAAATCATACAAAATCACATCCACCTAGCGATGAGTTCATCCATGCGGTCTTCACCGGCCTTGCCCAGTGACAATAAGGTGCGATGCTGGACTTTACCGTCGAGGCGATAGCTCTCCACAAGATGGTAGTAGGCCTGGCCGGCAGAATTTATGGTGGTTTTGATGAACATGGTTTATGTATACCACGAATATCAGAATATTCAACATATATCTATATCAACAGGCTATTTTGTTCACTACACTTTCGAAAACTCACGGACACTTTCATTGATATTATTGATGTTTTTTTGAGAAAAACCGCATTTGCTGTCAAAGTCGGGATTTATTTCAAAGGGGTATGGTTCATACCGTAACCCCTTTTTTTATTGAGATTCTAAACATCTATATTTTGTTGACACGAAAGATCATTCTTCATATACTTCCGCCGTATAACAATTACATTAATTAAGGAGTTTGTAATGAATGTAAAAGATTTGTTTGATTTAAAAGGCAAGGTTTCCATAGTTACCGGTGGTGGTAGAGGTATTGGCAAATTCATGGCGACGGGTTTGGCCGAGGCCGGATCGAGTGTCGTGATTGCCTCGCGCAAGCTGGAAAACTGCGAAAAAGAGGTAAAGGAATTGGAGCAATTGGGAGTTAAGTCTCTTGCTGTTAAATGTGATATGGCCAAAAAGGAAGATATTGACAATCTGGTCAAAACCACAATGGATAAATTCGGTACCATTGATATCTTGGTCAATAACGCCGGACTCACCTGGGGCGCGCCGACTCTGGATTTTCCGTTGGATAAATGGGAAAAAATATTCGATGTAAATGTCAAGGGCGTTTGGATTCTGTCTCAGCAGGTGGCTCGTATCATGAAAGAAAAGGGCGGGGGCAAGATGATTAATATTTCATCAATCTACGGCTCACGAGGTTCCAATGAAGAAGAGCATCCGGCTGTTGCCTATAATCCTTCCAAATTTGCCGTAGAGGGTTTGACCAAGACGCTGGCCATAAAATTAGCCCGTTACAAAATTTATGTCAATTGCGTTGCTCCTGGATTTTTTAAGACCGATATGATGTCCTATATCTTCAAGCCGGAGAATAAACAGATTCTTGACCTTACCGTGGCTGCTATTCCACTCAAAATGTATGGCGATGAGGACGAGATCAAAGGCCTGACTGTCTTTTTGGCATCCAACGCCTCGAACTACATCACAGGCGGTATTTTCCACGTGGATGGCGGATTGTCGGCTCAGTAAAATATAAATTAATTGTAGACGAAGTTTGATGACGCGAATGTGACGAATAACCATCCCATTCTTACAGGTATGATCGTTCTGGCGCATATGAAAGAGACCCTTGATTATTACGAACGGCTGGATGTTCCCGAGGTGGAGGGGGACTTGCTCAAGGCTGTTCTGTCCAGGAATCTCAATAAGATCGATACAAAGTATAGAAAGCTTATTAAGGCTCAGGCTGTTCTGAACAAGGTAGTGTCATGTCAACGATACTCTGTCATTTCGAAGGAGCCTTCACAACTGAGAAATCTTAGATTTCTCCCTGCGGTCGAAATGACATTTCTGGATTGACACGACAGTAGTGACTGCCCAATATATTCCGGTCATGCGCAAAGCTTTGGCATACAAATATCTAATGGAAAACCGTAAGCCGATAATTGTTTATAATAACTTCAGAGGAGAATAAGCATGGGCTATTACAAGAATAAACATGTTTACATTACAGGGGGATCAAGCGGGATCGGTCTGGAAATCGCGCGAAAACTTTTCAGTTATGGTGCAAATCTTACAATTATCGCACGTAATAGCGCGAAGCTCGAAGAAGCCCGCCGGAATATCGAGCCGTTCAAAGTTTCCTCCGGACAGTTTATCCGGTGTCTGAGTGTGGACGTTTCCGATAGCGCCGAGTTGTCACGTGTAATTTCGCAGGCGATGAAAGAATTCGGAGCGCCTGATATTCTAATCAATAGTGCCGGCATTATCACCTGTGATTATTTGGGAAACATTCCTTACGATAAATTCGATGCCGTCATGAAAATAAATCTGTACGGCACTCGTAATATGATTGCTGAAGTTCTTCCCGCAATGAAAAAGGGGGCGCATATTGTCATCATTTCCTCAATGGCCGGATTAGTGGGTATGTGTGGATATACCGCTTACGGCACTTCAAAATTTGCGCTGGTTGGTTTAGCAGAGTGTCTGAGAGGGGAATTGAAGCAGAAGGGGATTCACCTTACCCTGGTATGCCCGCCTGAGATAGATACGCCGATGCTGCTTGATGAAATGAAAACCATGCCCTATGAAAGCCGCATACTAAAAAATATGGCCGGTCAGGTAAAACTGGAATCTGTAGTTGCACATTTGCTGCGGGCTGTTGCGCGGAAGAAGTATATGATGGTGCCGGGCTTCATGGCTAAGTGGCTTTGGTACACCCAGCGCCTGACTCCTTCTTTGTTCAGGCTTTCATCTGACATGATCACCAAATGGGCGTTGAGCAGAAAATCAGTCAAATAATCGCTATTTTGCTTTTGCTGCAATTTCTTCCTGAATTTTAAGAAATTCTTTTACGGTTCTATTAATTACCTCCGCCACTGTCGGAATATCATGGATTATGCCCTGGACCTGTCCTGAAAGATAAAATCCTTTTTCCAGATCGCCGGTCTCCGTCGCCTGCTGGATATCGACGTAGGCCTGGGCCATATGCATGAGGTTCATTCCCGTCCGGGGAACTTTTAGAATTTTATCCATGAAAGATTTCTTTTCTTTCGGTTTTGATGCGGAACCGGAATTTGCGCCGGATTCTTTAGGCCTCTCTGATTTTTCACCTTTAGGGCCGGATGAAGCTGCCGTTGCCAGTTTCATCCATGGAATATCCACTGCCTTGGCAATGGCAAATGATGCCTTAAGTCCTTTGCGCAGATTGCGGCCTTGTTTGAACGCTTTTTCAGCGGAAGGGGTTTTTAAAACTCTGCAGTATAGTGCATCGAACCTGTTGGAATATATTGTGTCTTCTATGCCGCATTCCAATTGCTTTTGCTTGCAAAAAGCATGAACGGGGCTTTCCTTTGTGATGGAAAGTCTTGTGCCCATTCCAATGCCTTCGGCGCCCAGAGCAAACGCCGCAGCCATTCCCCGGCCGTCAGCGATTCCGCCTATCGCGACCACCGGTATTTTAACCGCATCCACTACAGCAGGGACAAGAACCATTGTCGGAACCTGACTGCCGTGGGCCGCAGCTTCATAACCGGTTACCTGCAAAGCATCCGCTCCTGATTTTTGGGCGGCCAGCGCGTGTTGAACGGTTGTCACTGTGGCTATTACTTTGCCATTGTAAGCGTGAATTTTTTTTATCAAATCTTCGCCCTTGCCGAGAGATATGTTGAGAACGGGAACCTTTTCTTCAATGGCAACCATGGCATTCTCATGCGCTCCCGGCATCAAAAGGGTGATACCCACTCCGAAAGGTTTGTTCGTAAGCTCTTTTATTCGTTTGATGGATTCTCTGGTTTTGACCGGACTTAAAGGACCGGTGGCGAGATAACCGATGCCTCCGGCGTTGCAAACTGCGGCGACAAGTTCCGGCACGCTGATCCAACTCATGCCGGGCAGAATAATGGGATATTCAATTCCGAATAAATCCGTAATTTTTGTTTTCATAAAAATAGCTCCTTTATTTTAGAGAGTTTTTTTAATCTTTTAAAATCTAAATTATTACTTCGGCAACAATATACATTAAAGTTGTCATTCCCGCGAAAGCGGGAATCCAGAATTAGACTGGATGCCGGATCAAGTCCGGCATGACATTTTATATATTTAGTTGCCGGAGTAATATGAAAAATTTAGCTGCTATTTCCATAAATTATATTGAATAATATGTCAAAATTTAATTATCTGAATATTTGGGGCAAAGATTCTTGATATGCTTACCTGTGCCAAATAGTATGGTAGTAATTTAAAATGGAAATTTAGCAAAGATTTCAAATGTAAAAAGGCCTATTGTATTATCCAATGAGGATAATACAATAGGCTATATCGTACTAACTAAAAATGTTTCAGTGATGTTTTCTCTGAAGATGATTTTGTCTACCGATGATCGCTTGGCGTGATGGGTAGCAAATGTCCCCATCGCGCCAAGATCGATCATCTATTCTATCCGCGTGTCCCTCCAGAAAAGAAGATTTGTCCGATTTATCAAGCTTTGTGGAATTATGTTGGCCCGTTGAGTCTGGCCATCTATGCCTCCGCCACCGCTGGTAGTTACATAGAGATCAGGTGTCGCGTCAGTTCCCGGTCTCATGGAAACAACAGGAGCGGAAGCGATGCCTGTTCCTATGGTCATTGAACGGGGCAGCGTAGTTGAAGGCGTAGCTCCTACAATATTAAGCGCTCCCGCCCCGGTCGTGTAATTGATCCCCCATAATTTTGCCGTTCCACCCTGAGCGCAGGGATCATTACTCGAAGCCGGTACGTAGGAGGTAAAGTAGACGACGCCGCCAAAGACCGTCGGTTCGGCAAGTATCTTCTCTCCCTGTCCTGTAAGATTAATGTAATAACCATAAGCGCTGCCTGAATATGTTCCTCCCTCATCGGTAATATTCTGCATATCGCTGATGGTACGGGTGCTGGTAAAGTCCGTGTCCTTCAGGGCGAAAAATTTTTCCTGGGCATTTGCGCTGGTGGGATCAAGTTTGTCCCCCGTTCCCCAGTAAACCCAAATGTTACCCACGCCGTCCTTGGCCACGGAAGCGGTGGTGTAAATCGGACGAATCCCTGATGAACTGGTTGCCTGGAAAAAAAGTCCGCCAGTCCAGTTGGACGTACCGCAGGAAGTGTCGTCCGTTGCGTCCTTTGCCCGGCAAAACTTGAAACGCCACATATTGCTGCCAATGTCGCCTAAATAGGCCGTATCAATAAATCCGTCATTGTCTATGTCGACAATCGACGGAGTTGCCGGCATGGGATTATCCAGAGAAGAATTGCTCGCCTTTGTGTAACTCCACAGGAGATTTCCATTGACGAGATCAAAAACAAAAATTCCTTTGCCGCTGTCTGCCGCGCCGGGTGAGGAAAATCCTCCGCCGATAAAGGCCACCCATTTTTCATTGCCGTTAACCATGACCCGGCCGATCATCGGCGAGCTCCAAGGAGCTCCTATATATGCCTGGGAAGATGATAATCCCAAACGCAACCATTTGTTGGTTGAATCTGTTGGTCCACACAAAACAGGAGTCAATGGACTTGTTACATTGAGACAATGATAACCGCAATAGTATGGATAAGTAGTCGAATATGTCTGATTGAATCCCGCATCGCAATTCGTGGAGGTACTCCAGAGGTTTGTTCCGGCTCCTTGTCCTTCTCCGAATAACAGGATTGTTTGCCAGTCGGAAGCGCTTTTTGCTGTTCCACTGCTCGCTGTTTCAGGCACCCAGGCGTCAGCGACACTTACCGGCCCGTCAACGTAGCTTTGATGCGTCAAGGTTGTCGGGTGAGTATTGTGCGCGATCATCTTCAAACGTGATAAAAGATTGGGTGGAATGAAACTCCAGGCCTCGGTTCCATCGCTGGTTTTGAAGGAATGTAATTGTCCGTCATTGGCTCCGACGAGCACTACTCTTCCCGTATAGGGACTAGAAGCGCGGACGTGACTTGATCTGTGCGTGGCAAAAGCGTGATTTGTGTCCCTGACGTCTTCAAAGAAAGAAGAAGGTGTGCCTACTGTAATCGGTTTGGAGCGGAAAATGTCACCCAGCTTCCAGTTTTCCAGATTATAGGCGCTTTCACCACGGAAAAAGCCAACCACCTGAAGAGCGTCCGTTGTAACGGCAAGATCAGCATTGGTCAGGTTTGATGTTGTAAAATCGATTATTGTGCCGGCTCCGGAAACCGTTTTATATGTTTTCATGTTCCGAACGGAAGCGCTGGTATTCATTAAAACCGTTCCCGCGTCCCATAATTCGCTTCCCCTGCTTCCATCTTCATTGATGGTGTATTTTCTCAAATGTCCGAACCAAAATGGATCATTGGAAATGGGTTGAACAGTACCTTCGTAAATAAAGTTTTCATCCACGGTCCTGTTTAGCTGAACGGAAGCTTGGGAAAAAGAGTAATTAGCTTCACGTATAATATTAAAAGCTGTTTTAAGCTGGGCGGCAATTTGGTCGCTGTCGGTGGCAATAAAGGCGTATCCGGAAAGAGAGATGTTTCCCGGATCATTGGATGTGGCAAAGCAGCTTGTGCTGCTGCCATTACAGGTGCCGGTGGTGGTCGAATCTCCGCAGGAGGTGACTGCGGAAGGAACGTAGGCTGATGTGCTGCCCGTGTTTGCGGTCAGGGGATTATCCGTTCCGCCAAAATAGGCCATCCAGTGCAACGTATTTTCCAGATAATCAGGCATGGACATGCCAAAACCGATGACAAAAAGTCTGTATCCGGCATCCGCCAGCGCCTTGGCTTTAGCAACGGATTCGCGGCGTCTTTTGTACATGTTGGCTTGTGTTTCTGTGCCGTTACCGTCACAGGCATAAGTGTCTGCCCCGTCTGTAATGATGATGGCGAACTTCTGGCGGCAGGCACCAGCCGCGCCATCCTGAGATTTGTGGTAATCAAGATATAGTTTTGCTTCGTTGAGGGATGCGGCCAGCGGAGTGCCGCCGTTGGCGGAAGCGCCGTTGACGCAACCACTAGAACAAGAAGATCCACTAGTGACGCTGCAACTGGAAGAGTTGCCGCAGAAAATATTACTGTATTTGACTCCAATGGCCTTGGTAAGCATATTAGCTCCACTGCTGTAATTTCCCGCTTGGTCATTGCCGTTGTAATATCTCATATAGCCTATTCTGACCCCCAGGCTGGTTTCGTCAGCGGCTGTGATTTTGTTGTCGCCGTTGTCGTCCAGGATGCCGAAGATAGCCCGCTTGGCGATGGCCAGACGGCTGCAATTGGTTGTATGACCTGCGCCGTAAGAAGAATAAAAGGGACCGGTACAGGAGGAATTTCCCCATATGTCGGTTCCTCCTTCAGGGTTCCAATCCATACTGCCGCTCAAGTCCAGAATCAAAAGAGTGTCCGGAGCCAGCGAACTGGTAAAAAGGGCCGCTTCATCAGTATCGTCCTCCGCGCGGCATATCACACCTGAAAGACAAAGGCTGATAATAAGCAACAACATAATAATTTTTCTTACTGGCATAAAAGCCTCCTTTATCTGAACATGGTGGTAATTTCGATAGGACCGTAGCCCATCCCCACATCTAGCTGAACCTGGCTTCCATAATAGGTGTTTTCACCAGTTACCCGGACATTAAAAAGCATTTGTCCCCATTGCTGGCCTCCTCCAATGGCGTAGCCTCTATATGGCAGTGTATCAGGGCCGGAAGTCGGACGAGTCGCATTACTGATGGAGTAAATTGAAGACGGGTCAGAGGAATCAACAACTTGTTCGCTTACTGCTGATAGCGTATCCGGTGTGAAACTATGTGAAAGCATGTTAATGCCTGCTTCAGCAGCAATCAACGCTTTTTTTTCTCCGACGATTCGCGTGGTAATCTGAAGATCACTTGTCGTGACGGAAATGGCCAGAAAACCTAATCCCATGAGGATCAAGATAGCAAGAAGCGCTACAACCAGAGAAAACCCGCCTTGACGTTTCGTATTTAATACGCCTTTTATTTTATTTAGTGATAACATGATTCCTCGGAATTATACTTGTAGAATAAAATGACTTTTTTCTTTGTCCTGTATTCATGTCGGCATTTTCCGTCTCTACCCACAGAGTAATGTCGATTCGGGCAATATTCGGAATTCCTGCCGGTAATGACGAGGCTGCTATTTCGGCTCCCAGTGCATTAAAGTACCGGAAAACCGGTACCGCGCTGGTATTAATTACGCGAACCGCCCGGGGATTGCCCGGTACATCTCCTAAAAAAGGCTGATCACCTCCTGTACAATTCGTCGAACGACTGATGTATTGGTTGTTAGAATCGTAAGTATAGTTGATTACCTCAGTTACCTCAGTTACCTCAGTTACCTCAGGATCGTCTATGTGTATTCTTCCATCACCATCGAGATCCATCTCGATGGTGATGGAAGAATCTGTCGCTGACTGAATACCTTTATAGGTCTGATGAGTGGAATAAGCAGTGCAGTTCCCGGAAGATACCCAGAAGTCACTGTCTTCATAGTCAGGCCTTGTTGGATTGTAAGAGGCCATCTGAATTTCCATGGACATCATCTCCAGAGCGGTACGGGCATCCTGAGAAGCCGCCACTCTTCTCTCAATATTGTAGGTAGACTTCTGCCCCATGTTTACCAATGAGTAAATGGCGGAGAGGATGATAACACCCAAAGCAAGCGCAATTAAAACTTCCACTAATGTATAGCCTTTATGATTTTTCATATACATCCAAAACGAAAAGATTCCTGTCGGGTGACAATCAGGTTATCTGTAATGCCCCTTGTACTCAAAGGCGGCCAGGTTACGGTTACTGTAACTTTCCATGTATTTGCACTGCCGGAAACGGCGCTGGTAACCGTCTGAACATTAAAACTTACATCGCCCGGCTGAGCCGTTTGCTGATCGCTGGAATATAAAACTTTATCGACCGTTCCCGTCGTTACCGTATTGCAGGGGTTCATGATCCAAAGTTCATGGGTCATAATTTCATTATTGAGCACCATAATTGCCCGTCCGAGATAATCGGCACGGGCGCTCGTTTTCCAGGAAGTTGGTTGCAGAGACATGAAAGCAATCAGCCCGATGGAAACGAGCAGGACGGAGATGATTGATTCAACCAGGGATATTCCCCTATTATTTTTGCATATTATACTGTACATACGTTCTCGCTGTTATTTGGACAGTAATGGTAGCCGTCGATCCTATTAAGTTTGTCAGGACCAAGTTTCCTCCCATTTTATTTACTGTTCCACGTCTTTGAAAACTGACTGTGGAACCGTTATCAAAGTTGACGCTCTGGATGGAAATGCCGTTTCCGTAAGATGTTAATGGTTTTGTCCAGTATGTAATTCCTGTGTCGGTACGGGAGAGGGTATAATTGTTATTGGCCACATTGAAAGTGAGACGATAGGTATTGATATTCTCTTCAATTGCCCGCTGCCTTGCGTTGAGAAGATCAGACATAACTTCTCTGGCGGCTGTTTTTAAATTGATATTGGACGAATAGTTCTTCCAGGCAGGAATAGCTAAAGTCGACATGATGGCCAGCAAGGCGAGTACGATACAGAGTTCAACTAGCGTATAACCTTTTGGAATGGTTGTCCTTATCATACTGTCCCCTCTTTTTGCCGGTGCGTAAAGGAAATATCTGTTTCCCTTCAACACATATCAAAACGTTCACATTCAATACTTTTCGTTTTGCCTTTAATTGTTCAGGGATTTATTCCGCAGATATGCAGGACTACTTATTAGAGTCGCCCGGCTGTTCTGCCACCCTATCTTACAATTAAGACTTAGGTCAGTAACTTTGCGTCCCGTCTTTTCAGTACGGTTTGCCTTTATCAAGCTTTCAACTATATATTAAGTAAAGCAACGACTAAAGTCAAGAGATATTATGAAAAAAATCAACAATTCTTGATCAATTGCATTAGATTTTTTATTAGTGAAAATTGATGAAGTCGTAAAAAGTCGAAAAACCGTCATACCGGTGAAGGCCGGTATCCAGAACCTATTGAAATAACTGGATTCCCGCCTTCGCGGGAATGACAAAAAAGGGCAAAAGCGACTTTTTACGAGACCATCAAAATTGAGTTTTTTGAGGGTAAAAATTGAATTTATTAGGTTTTTAGAGATGACGGTTAACATTCAGTTAATAAAGTTATTGAAATTAAAACATTTTGGGAACTGCCTGGAAACATTTCTCTTGATGAGACGATGTGGCGTATCTTGTCTTTTTCTTATTCCTCAAATGGGCGTATGTAGTCTTTAAATAATTTTCTTACTTCAGGATTTTTTTCCGCGTCATAAAGCCTCTCCATGATGCCCCTGACACCATGTCTGGATTGCACAAGAGAATCACCCTGTTCTTTGTAAAGGGCGACGGCAGTCTGGGAAACTGCGGAGCATATGGCATCAATAAACCGTTGCCAGATGTTGAATCCTTTTGAGTTCTTTGTCGGATGAATAAAAGACCTGATAAAAATTATTGTAGAATTTATTGCTGCTCTAACCGGTGAGCCGACTTGACTTGATATATAAAAAACCATTGACGCGATGACCAGTGGGCTGTTGTAAAGGGAGCCGGGCGGTATCTTGTTTGTTTCGGCAAGGTCGGCAATGGATAAAGAAAGGAAATAATCCATGGTGCCTTTCTTCCCATAGATGAACTGATTATTTTCCTGACTTTCATTAAAAAACACAGAACCAGGAAGATCTACTATCGTACTTGGCTGAGCGCCAATTCTGTTCTTTATGCAGAATTTTGTTATATCGACAGCTGTATTATCGGTTTTGGAATTATAATAGTCATAGGGCAGCCCTATGATAAAGGACGCATGAATGGAGATACCGTGCGCATGAATCTTCTTTATTTTTGATTCATAATATTCTGGAACCGTCATTTTGCTTTTTTCTATATTTCCGACGATGTGCTTGTTGATATGCTTCAAGTTGCGCATATCCAGAGATTCAAAACCTATAAAGAAATGGGCGCCTCCGGAGGCCCGAATCAGCTTCAGCATTTCTTCATCATCCGCAACTTCAACGGATATCTGGACGGCATAGTTAATACGCAAATCGCTTTCGATAATCTTATTTAAAAAAGGAATCAGGCTATTTTTGCTGGTAAACAAATTGTCCGGTGTAAAGAAGAAGTATCGGTTTTTAAAATCTACGGGTCCTTTTTGATAATAACGTAATTCTGACACGAAATCATCAGGATCACGAAATTGAACTGCTTTGTGTTTTTCCGGCAGGGTTGAGATTGAGCAAAACTTGCAGGAAAACGGACATCCCGTGTATGGAGCTACAGGATTAATCCGGAAATCCTTTAGCGGAGAGTTTTTTATAAACGGCAGTCTGTTTAGAAGATTTATTTTTAGTGGTTCCAGTGGCTCAAGATTCTGAAATTTCCCCCAAACACCATTTTCAATCAGTTTGTAGCCGATATATTCGCTTTTAAGAGAGTTGTTTTTCAAATCGTCTAAGATAGACGTAATAACAGTTGAGTCTCCCGCTCCTTTGACAATTGAAATCAGTTCCGGGTGGGGCGCGTATTTTCTTATAAATATATCCGCATCTTCGTACATTGTGGAGACATGTATTCCGCCTATAATAACGGGTATTTTAGCATGATTTAGCGTGATAGCTGTGGCCGCGGCGGCGGGAAAGCTGGAACTCATCGCAGAAATAAAAACAGCCCGCGGCAAACTTTTTTTCTCTTTTATTACTTGTGAAATATACCGCCTTTTGCCGTCCACCATTACAATTAGATGGTCTTTAGCCAGCCTTGCCAACTGATTATGAATATATACACCGGCATACATTTCAATGGCCAGAGCGTCAACCATTGTCGCGCGCTGTTTTTCCGGCTGAAAGTCTACAAATTTGAGAAAATTTTCAGACGTCATTTCATGCGCATTATTACCCGAGAGATAGGATAGGACATCAAGGGGAGTAATAGAATCTGCAGGTAGAAGATCCATCAGATTATACGTAAGCGGATTATACACAATGAAATAATCAGCGGGCATGTATCTTTAAATTATCCTTTCCAAGAGAGAGCGACAGCCTTATCCAAAAAATATTATAGGTGTTTACGCTTCTACACTTCCTGGATGAAAAAAGGAAGTCTAATTTGCGCTTCTTAAAGGGATTAGCCTTGACTACAATTTTACTGGTTGTTGTGATAAGGAGTTGAATTGCAGAATTTGGCCAAGGAGCTTAACATTCCCATCCGTGTCAGTCATTTTTCCCCGGGAACAAGCAAATGGAACAAGATTGAGCACCGATTATTTTCTTACATCAGCATGAACTGGCGGGGGAAACCGTTGGTCACCCATGAAGCAATTGTCAATTTAATTGCAGCAACCACTACACGAAAAGGCTTACGAGTCAGGGCGGAACTTGATCCTGGACACTACCCCAAAGGTATAAAGGTAACAGACGAAGAACTGAAAACTGTACACATTGTACGTGAAGATTTTCATGGAGAGTGGAATTATTCGATACTGCCCAGCAACGGTTAAATGGCTATGTTAATACTTTACAACTCCTAAGTAGCTTACATGCTTACATGCGAAACGTGAATATATACTTTCTCACGTTAGTCGCTGCTGCGAGTGTAAGTTTTCCAGCCTTCTGACATACCAATCTGTTTATAGATCACGCGCATTTGGTCGCTGGGGAATTTAGGAGAAATCTGGAAATCTGGTGTCCCCAGATTGGGCTTTGATCCCGTCACAAATAAATCACTGCTTGCCTTTTTCTGTCTTCACCAATGTAGCCACAATTATCTTTTCGGGACCGTACTTGTTTCTTATTTGATCCATGGCCTTGTCAATTTTTTCGTTCTTGCCGCTTTTTACATTATCATCTATTTTGTCAAAAAGTGACAACTGATCAGAAGAGCAGTCTTCATGAAATCCCGAAATACTTATTCCGATTAATCTGACCGGTAGAAACTTATTCCAATTTTGTTCCAACAGATTGCACCCTGCCTTGTATATTTCTTTGGTGATAAATGTTGCAGGAATCGTTGTTTGCCTGGTGACAGAATGAAAATCAGAATACTTGAGCTTTATATGGACAGTATGCCCTTTCTTCCCTTGTTCTCTTACAGTCATGCCAATATCATCGGCAAGCTCCATCAGGACTATTTTGGCCTTTTCAATATCAGTAATATCTTCCTGCAATGTTTTTTCGCGTCCGATTGATTTTATATCATCGTCCGCGCGGGCAAGAACCGGTGAATTATCTATTCCATTCGCATGCTGGTAAATTTCAAATCCACCCTTGCCGAAAGTTTTGACAATAAGTTTTTCTTTGGATATAGCAAGATCACCTATCGTCTTTATTCCCATACGGTTCAGCTTTTCAGCAGTTTTGCCGCCGACGCCATACAACTCTTTCACTGGAAGCGGCCAGAGCTTTATTGGAATGTCCTGTTCCCATAGTTCTGTAATGCCGAGTGGCTTCTTCATTTCAGCTGCCATTTTTGCCAGGAACTTGTTTTCAGCAATTCCAATTGAACACCAAAGTCCAAGACGGTCTTTGATTTCATCCATTATACGATTTGCAGATGCCACAGGCTTGCCGAACAGTCCTTCACTTCCTGTCATATCAAGCCATGCCTCATCAATGCTGTTTTGTTCCAGGGCAGGAGTATAATTAGATAGTAAGTTCATAACTTCTTCTGATTTCTGCCCGTAGAAATGATGGTCGGGAGGGACTAAGATTAATTTAGGGCAATGTTTCAGCGCTTCGTGAATAACCATAGTAGTTTTGACACCAAATGATCTTGCTTCATAGTTTGCTGCAAGAATAATTCCAGTACGTTTCTTTGGATCGCCGGCAACAGCTGCCGGTATTCCGACAAGAGAAGGGTTTCTTGTCATTTCACAGCTGATAAAAAAGGCATTCATATCTACAAGAAATATAACTTTTTGCGTAGGATACCTCTCTCAGTAAAAACATTTAATTGTTGTGTAATCACTCGGGTACTTTATCAATTCTCTGATTCATTCGTCATCCATCATACTTTTTTCCTTAACAATTATCATATCTGACTATCCGGCCAGTCTCCATACTTTTTCATAATAGCACCAGTAACAAATAGTATCCATCAATAAGGCCGCTACTCTTTATTTTTTGAAGGAGCCGGTGTACCGCCAAGTTGGACATGGGCATCGTTTGCAATAATAGAGCTAAAGGCATACGCGGTATCATAAAAAGCCTTTAGAAAAGGGGAATTTTATATTGACAACAGTCTATCCACAGATACGAATGCGAATGCCGCCGATAGCCAGAATAACCAGAGTTGCAGAGCTATTGCGAAACTAAGAAAAGCAGGTGGAAATACAATCCTGCCGGGCGCCTGTAGCGCCACTGTGGATTATGAGGGCGGCAAATGCGGGTTTTCCGTTACATTTACCGAGGCAGGAGAAGCTATTACCGATTTGGGAGAAATTCAATGCGTTGTTTCTCAGGCTTCTATGTCAATATCTTCTGTTCAGACACCGGCAGTAATCAATGATCAATCCGTAAAGGCTCAACCTGTTCCCGAGAAAAAACAGGCCGCGAAGACTGTTCTTTTTGCTTTTCCTGACGCCGACTAAGTAGCTTACATGCGAAACGTGGATAAATTCCTTTTCACGTTAGTCGCTAATGCGAGTGTAAGTTTTCCAGCCTTCTTTCATGCCCACTTGTTTATATATAACGCGCATTTGTTCGCTGGGAAATTTAAAATAGTACTGGTAACTTCCTTTCTTAATCTTACGAACTTCCACTTTTGATGGTTCCTTCTGTTTCCACTCGCCATTTTCAGTGATGGAACGTGCGGAAGTGTCGTATGAAACAAGTTGTTTATTCTCTATCTTGAACTTACCTTTAATTTCTTCGACGGCCACGCCATTATTAAAGTTTGTCGCTTCAAACGTGCCGTTGGAATTATACCGTACTCTTTGTTTGGCTGAGAGTGACTGCCCTCCATAATCGAGTTTAAACTCGATTTCATAAAGACCGGGATTTATCGACGGCAGATCTTTGTCACCACAGGAGACAAGAGTTAAAACTGTTGCGATGATTGAGAAAAAATATAGCATTTTTTTCATAGATGTCTTGCTCCTTGGAAAATACTATATATTAGTGGGTGCTAAAAAGACAAACAAATGTATATTTGTCAAGAATTAATTTGGGTAAAACCGTTTCGAACAGGTTATACGTTGAGGAAGCCGACAATCCCGATAGATCGGGACCAACAAAAATAGCGCTTTGATTTAGAATTGGTATTATTAAACAATTTGCTTTTTGCCGTTTAATGTAATAAATTTTCACAAGAAAGAGTTAATGTTACATGTTATTAAAATTGATCCGATTAGGAACTTTATGTCAGCTTTTATTTAGGAAAATTCCGTGTATCAAAAAATAATTATAGTTAGTGGCGGCCGTCTGGTTGATCCTGTGTTTTTTCAGAAGAAGATTGCGGGAATGGAGAACCACCTGGTTATTTGCTGCGATGGCGGTGCGCGTAATTTTCAATATTTGGGAATTAAGCCCGATGTGATCATCGGTGATATGGATTCGATTGATCCTGCTCAACTGGCAAGTTACTCTGACCAGGGAATAAAAATTATAAAATATTCCGCAAACAAAGATTTTACCGATACAGAATTGGCGCTCGATTACGCGTTGGATTTGAATCCGGACGCAATATTTATCTGGGGCGCTTTGGGCGGCAGGGTTGATCACACCCTGGCCAATGTGTTCTTGCTTTGCAAGGGACAGGAAAAGGGAATTAATACATATTTGATTGACGAATACGGTGAAGCTTTTGTGCTGGATAAAAAAGCTGTTTTTATAAACGAAGCTGGGAAAACAGTTTCTCTTCTTGCACTCAGTCCCCGTGTTACAGGAATAACTCTAAAGGGTTTTCTTTATTCTCTGGAAAAAAGTACTTTGAAAATGGGTGAAACCCGCGGCGTCAGTAATATTATTAATGAAGATCGTGCCAGTATTAGTGTACGGTCGGGAAAACTTCTTGTCATTGGATATTGGCAAAAAGATATTTTCCCGGAGGCGCTTTAATTTATGGTGCCGGTTAAAGTATTATGTATCGGCGGTTCCGATTCCAGCGGCGGCGCAGGAATTCAGGCGGATTTAAAAGCCGTGAGCGCCTGTGGTTGCTGGGGACTCAGTGTGATTACTGCAGTGACCGCGCAGAATACTCAAGGCGTTCGGGACATCCATCCTGTCGGGCAAAAATTCATTTTGGCGCAATTGGATTCAGTGCTCAATGATATTGGCGCTGACGCGGTAAAAACCGGAATGCTTTTGACAGCGGGAGCTGTCGAATCTGTTGCCCTAAAAGTAAAAGAGTATCGTCTGGAGAAATTAGTAGTTGATCCGGTAATGGTTGCCAAGGGCGGCCGGTCTTTAATGCAAGACCGGGCAAGAGATGTGCTTATAAAAAAATTACTGCCGCAGGCTTTTGTTTTGACGCCGAATATTCCCGAAGCGGAAATTTTAGCGCAGTGTAGCATTAAAACAGTTGCCGCGATGGAAAAAGCCGCCGTCATAATTCATCAACTGGGCGCCAAAAATGTGCTGATTAAAGGAGGTCACCTCCCGGGAAGTAAGCGATTAGGTGCTTTGGATATTCTCTTTGACGGCGATCATTGTTATAAGTTTTCCGCTCCCTGGATTAATTCGCGCAATACTCACGGCACCGGTTGCACTTATGCGTCGTTGCTGGCATCAGCTCTTGCCCTGGGTAATAATATTGTTGATGCCGTTGGGCAGGCAAAAAAAATGGTTGCCGCCGCTATTGAAAATGGGTTAATTCTGGGAATGGGATATGGATCGGTCAATATTTTTGGAAATAATTTTTTAACAAAAAAGCGATGATAAATTTCGCGACTGAAGAAGTTGCTTTAATGTTTTGGAGGACATCATGACGCAATTAGAAAAGGCCCGCAAAGGCTTGATTACTAAAGAAATGAAAATAGCAGCCAAAGAAGAAGGGGTGACGCCCGAATATATACGCCGGGGAATCGCGAAAGGGACAATCGTTATTACCCGCAATGCAGAACATACCACCATCAAACCGCTGGCGATAGGCCTTGGTTTGCGCACCAAAGTAAACGCCAACATCGGCACATCCAAAGATCATATGGATGTGGATCTGGAACTGAAAAAACTGAAAATCGCAGTTGCTGCCGGCGCCGATGCCGTTATGGATCTTTCCACCGGCGGAAATCTTGCCGCGATCAGAAAAAAAGTTATGAAAAAATCAACCGTGGCTATCGGAACCGTGCCGATTTATCAGGCGGCGGTTAAAATGATAGAAAAAGGCAAAGCCATATCGGAAATGACATCCGATGATATCTTTGCCGTCATCGAAGAAAACGGCAGAGATGGCGTGGATTTCATTACCGTTCACTGCGGCGTAACCAGGCTAAGTGTTGCGGCGCTCAAGTCGCAAAAACGAATTTTGGGCATTGTCAGCCGCGGCGGTTCCATGACTGCCAACTGGATGAATTGCAACAAAAAGGAAAATCCTCTTTACGAAGAATATGACCGGCTTCTGGAAATTGCCCATCGCTTCGATATGGTATTGAGCCTTGGCGACGGACTGAGGCCGGGAGCAATAGATGACGCCACGGATCAGGCGCAACTACAGGAATTGATAATCCTGGGGCAACTGGCCGCGCGAGCGCGTACCGCCGGAGTTCAGGTGATGATTGAAGGCCCCGGACATGTTCCCTTAACCGGGATCGAGACCAATATAAAATTACAAAAGGAAATCTGTCAGGGCGCGCCTTTTTATGTGCTTGGTCCTTTGCCCACTGATATTGCGCCTGGTTATGATCACATTACTTCCGCTATCGGCGGAGCCATTGCCGGCGCCGCCGGAGCCGATTTTCTCTGCTATGTTACACCCGCCGAACATTTGCGTCTGCCCACCCTGGCCGATGTTCGCGACGGAGTCATTGCCGCGCGCATCGCTGCGCATATCGCCGATATCGCCAAGGGCGTGAATAATGCCCGCGCTAAGGACAGAAAGATGTCGCAGTGCCGGAAAAATTTTGACTGGCAGGGACAGGTGGCATTATCCATTGACCCCGAAAAAACAGTTTCTCTTCTGGAAAAAAGCAAAAGCGCCAATGATGAAGGCTGCACCATGTGCGGTGAGCTCTGCGCGATAAAATTAGGAAAAAAATAATGGGAAACGACAATCGCCGGAATGCGGAAGCAATCGTCCGTCTTTTGAAACAATCGGGCTATGAAGCTTATTTTGTCGGCGGTTGCGTGCGGGATTTTATTCTTGGTTCTGTTTCCAGTGATTACGACATTGTTACTTCGGCGCGTCCCGATGAAATAGTTTCCCTGTTTCCCAATACCATTGCCATCGGCGCGCAGTTTGGCGTAGTTGCCGTCATTGTGGAAAATCATCTTTACGAAGTCGCCACCTTCCGCGGCGATGATGCATACGAAGACGGCAGGCATCCTTCCCGAATTCATTTTTCTTCAGCCAGAGAAGATGTGTTCCGGCGCGATTTCACAATCAACGGGCTTTTGATGGACCCGGACTCCGATAAGATAATTGACTATATAGACGGCCGGGCTGATATCGAGAAGAAAATAATCCGGACTATCGGTGATCCCGAAAAACGCTTTAATGAAGATTTTCTGCGGATGCTCAGGGCTATTCGTTTTGCTGCTAATCTTAATTTTGTCATTGAACCGGCCACGCAACAGGCAATCAGGAAAAACGCGGCGAAAATAAAACAAATCAGCGCCGAACGCCTGCGTGAAGAACTCGGTAAAATTCTGACGCGTGGCGGCGCACGCCGCGGCTTTGAATTAATGGCCGGCACGGGTATCTTGAAAGAAGTTCTTCCCGAAGTATATAAATTGAAAGGAGTGGAACAGCCGCCGCGTTTTCATCCGGAAGGAGATGTCTGGCAACATACATTGAATATGCTGGATCTGTTGACTCAAAGCGGAAAAACCGATGAAAATCTTTGTCTGGCCTGGAGTGTGCTTTTACATGATGTTGGTAAAGCTGTAACGAGAACTGAAGATGAAAATGGTGTGCACTTTTACGGACATGTTCAGCAGGGAGAAAAAATAGCTGATGATATAATGCAGCGGCTGAAGTTTTCCCGTGCGCAGAAAGAAACAGTGCTTAATCTTATTCATTATCACATGATATTTATGAATGTTCAAAAAATGCGTCCGGCTCGTCTCAAACGATTTTTACGCATGCCGGATTTTGATTTACATCTGGAACTGCACCGTCTTGATTGTCTGGCCAGTCACGGTATGCTGGACAATTATGAATTCTGCCGTGATCAGCTTCAGTCGTTGGACCAGGACGATTTGCATCCCCCGCGCTTATTAACCGGTGATGATTTAATTCTCATGGGTTTTGCTCCGGGAAAAGTTATCGGGAAGATTCTGCTGGCTTTAGAAGAAGAGCAACTGGAGGGAAGAATAGTGACAACTGAAGAAGCCAGGGATTATGTCCGCACCAAATGGATGAAACAATGAGAAACTACAAAACGATCATAATCTTTTTTCTCATTCCTTTGTTAATATTATCATGTTCTCATGCTCGACGCACTGCGCGTTGGGTACGGCCATCCTCTCCTCCGCCAGTGCGGCAAAAACCTGCGCTGAAGTTAATGGGGTATACGATTCAGGCTGGAGCGTTTAAAAAGGTGGAAAATGCGGTGCGTTTAACGGAGAGATTAAAAAACAATCATGGTCTCGACGCTACATACTTCCTTGCCTCCGATAAATTCTTCAAAGTTAGATTCGGTAATTTTACGACAAAGGAACTGGCCAGAAAAAGAGCGCAAAGCCTGAAAGAAGCAAAAATCATTGAAGAATTTTATGTTGTCCAGCCTGAAGATTATTCAGTTGCCAGACAAAAACAATATGGCGCCAATTATCTGAGAGAAGCTTTAGTGAAGACTGCGAAAGATTTTATCGGGGTTCCTTACCTCTGGGGTGGCGCTTCTTTCGATGACGGATTTGATTGCAGCGGATTGACAATGACGGTATATCAATTAAATGGTCTTAACCTTCCCCGCAACTCAAAGAAACAATTTGATGCCGGCGCTTCCATTGATAAAAGTGATCTGCAAAAGGGCGACCTTGTATTTTTTTCTTGGAAAGGAAGAAGCAGTGTTTCTCATGTCGGTATTTATATAGGAGAAGGAAAATTTATTCATGCTTCATCTCAGGGCAAAAAAATACAGGTTGATTCTCTTTCTTCCAATTATTTTACGAATCAATATATCGGCGGAAGAACTTATCTCTGACTAAAACAATAATGAAGCATTCGTGAGGATAATATCTGTAATTTTGTGTCGAATATTAAAAATGAAGTTTTGTTGCCGGTTGCATGATTATTCTATTTTGTAAAAATAAACAGCGATATGCCATAAGAAATAAATTAAAAATATTTTATATTTTATTGTCTTTATTGTCTTTTTTGTTGACGAGGTGAAAAAAATAAAGTAAAATTTAATCAAGAGATGGAATTGGAAGTATTTTTAATCCAAAAATTTTTATAAAGGAGGCTTCACCTAATGGCAACGGCAAAGAAAAAAGTGGTAAAGAAAGCAGCTCCCAAGAAAAAAGCGGTTAAGAAAGTTGTAAAGAAAGCAGCTCCGAAGAAAAAAGTAGTTAAGACAGTTGCAAAGAAGAAGGCAGCTCCCCAAAAGAAATAGCAAAAAAAATATTGTTGTTTAAATTCTCTAAACGGGACAATTGGCGGTAACTGTGCATTAGACGGTTACCGCCAATTTTTTTATCTAATGGAAAAAACTTGCAAGTGCATCAATAAAAGTATTAAAAGATTAACAGAAGATTGGATGCACGGTCGCTAAGGAGCAGTTAAAGATGAAGAGAAAAAATAAAAGTAAAATTGCGTTCAAGAATTTGTTGGTGACGGGTGGCTGCGGATTTATCGGCAGTAATTTTATACGTTATTTGATTAACAATAAAGATTTCTCCGGCAGAATAATTAACGTGGACTGTTTGACATATGCCGGCAATCCGGAAAATCTGGCTGATATAGCCGCTGATTATTCAGCGCGATATATTTTTCAAAAAGTGAATATATGCGATGCCGAAAAACTGGATAAGATATTTTTAAAATACGATGTCGACGCTGTCTGCCATTTTGCCGCCGAATCACACGTGGACCGTTCCATAAAAGCTCCCGGTGATTTTATCCAGACCAATATCGTAGGGACTTTTAATCTTCTGGAGGCAGCCAAAGCTCGTGGCGATAAATTCAAACTCTTCCACCATGTAAGCACCGATGAAGTTTACGGCAGTCTTGGAGCCAAAGGCTTTTTTCGCGAAGACACGCCGTATCGTCCCAATAGTCCATATTCGGCATCCAAAGCGTCTTCCGATCATCTCGTACGCGCATACTATAAAACATTTAGCTTGCCCGCAACTATTTCCAACTGCTCCAACAATTACGGACCCTATCAGTTTCCGGAAAAACTCATTCCGCTGATTATTCTCAACGCTCTTGAGGGAAAATCCCTTCCGGTTTATGGTGACGGGAAAAATGTCCGCGACTGGCTTTATGTTGAAGACCATTGCAAAGCAATCTGGAGAATTATGACAACCGGAAAACATGGCGAAACATACAATGTCGGCGGTAATGCAGAAATGGAGAATATTATAATTGTGCAAATGATCTGCGATATTCTCGATGAAATCAAACCCGCCAGGGGTGGAAAGCTGCGGCGTAATTTGATTACTTTTGTCAATGACCGACCCGGCCACGACCGCCGTTACGCGATTGACTTTGCCAAATTAAATAAAGAACTGGGATGGTCTCCGCGGGAATCATTTAAATCCGGTTTGCAAAAAACTGTCGAGTGGTATTTACATCAGAAAAAATGGCTAAAAAATATTAAAACCGGCGCTTATCAGGCGTGGATTAAAGAACAATACAGTTCATAGCGTTTCACGAGATTAATGAGACCCAAGATTCAGAAACGAAGTTCACTATATATTATATAAAACAGGTTGATTGATATAGAGTTGCTTGGTGAATAACTAGTTAATGAAAGAAATCATCATTGTTATCAGTGGCATTATTTTATTTCTGATCGGCATGGTCAATCTTTCTTCTGCCGTTCGAAAATTAATTGATGTCCGCATAAAAGAATACATTAAATATGCCGTGGAAAAACCCCTTTACGGGCTTCTCACCGGCATAATATCGACCATCATTTTTCAAAGCTCCTCTGCTTCGACAGCGCTGACCGTAGGATTAGTAAGCGCAGGATTGATCAGTTTTTATAATTCTCTGGCAATTATCCTGGGTACGGATATCGGTACTACTTTGACTGTTCAGTTTGTTGTTTGGCATTTCACAGAAATATCGCCGTTTATTATTTCCGTTGGTGGACTTTTGTGGTTAATTTCCCGGGGTAGATGGCAAATTACCGGCCAGATTATATTTTACTTTGGCTTGCTCTTCTTTGGCCTGGACTTGATTAGTCAATCAATAGAGCCTTTAAAAAATTCTCCGGCTTTTTTGAATTTGTTTACACAGACCCAAAATCCATTTTTAGGCATAGGTTTGGGAATTGCTGTTACCGGCATTGTTCACGCTTCGGCTATACCTATCGGCATTATGGCGCTTTTAGCACAGCAGGACCTGGTTTCTCTGGAAAATGCCCTGCCCGTGGTCATGGGAGCAAACATCGGGACTACTGTCACAGCTCTGCTGGTCGGAACGGTGGCAACGGTAAGTGGTAAAAGAACCGCCGTATCTCACTTGATCTTCAAATGTATCGGCGTTTTTCTGTGCCTTATTTTAATGCCATATTTACTGGTTATATTGAAAAACCTTTCTTCCAGCGTTGCTCAGCAAATTGTTCTGGCGCACTTTTTACTTAATTTTGTCATTATGCTTACCTTTGTTTTCTTTCTGAAGCCTTTTGCCGCTTTAATGCAGAGAATATTAAAGGGAGATGATGAAACGCTGCCTATCTGGCCGGAATTTCTTGATCGCAGAAATTTATCCGACGAGGAAAAAGCTCTTGATAATGTAGAAAAAGAACTGCAGAGAGAAATCAATCTTGCGCAAAAAATGTTTTTAATCGCAACAAAAATGATTGTCTTCGTTGAAGAAGGCAGGAAAAGAGACATTTCCTATATCGAAATGGTTGTCAACAACTTACGTGCGCAAATAGTAAGGTATCTGAGGAAAATATCGTCACAAAATAAATCAACTCAACTTTCGGAAAAAATATTTGCTTATACGGCAATTGCCGGCGATATCGAAAGCATCGGCAATCATGTGGTGTGGTTAGCCGAATTAGCCACGCAAAAAGCCGAGAGAAAAATCAAGTTTACTGAAAATGGTAAAAAAGAATTACAGGAAGTCATATCTTTGGTGAGCCGAAACATTAATGAAGCTATATCTCTGATCGATGTTTCCGATAAGGGGAAAATAGTCAGTATTATTCAACGGGAAGAAGAGATAGATGATAAAGTGAAAGAAGCTCGCAATAATCATCTCAAGAGATTTCATAATCGTCTATGCAGCACCGAGGCGGGACTGATTTTTGTAGAGATGCTCATTCATCTGGAACGCATTTCCGATCATTGTAACAATATCGCCGAATATGTCTTGGATATTAAAAAATAATACGTATTGCTCTAATCAATAATATCTTCTATAATAGGTCAAATATATTTTTTTGAATATTCGCGTAAGGAGGCATCAAAATGAATAAAAGAATGAATGCCCTTAAATTCGCTCTGGAAAATGAACAGAAAGAAAGGGATTTTTATCTGGTTAATGCCCGCCGGACAAAAAATATGGCCGGTAAGAATATGTTCAAACAAATAGCCGATGAAGAAAAAGAACATTACGAAGTATTAAAAAAATTGCATGAGCAGTGGGAGAAGAAAAAGAAATGGCCGGCAACTGTTCCTCTTAAAGTAAAAAAATCATTAGCTGGAAGTATCTTAAAATCACTTTCGGAGAAGAAGGCCGCCCGTATCAAAGGTAATGAAGATGACCTGAAAGCGATTCGCACGGCAATTGATTTTGAAGCAAGGGGTGTGGCTCTTTATACTAAACTGGAACATGGGAGCACCGATCCCAAGGAAAAAGATTTTTTTAATTTGCTGGCCGGTATTGAGCGCCAGCATTTTCTTTCTCTGCGCGATACGGAAGAATTTCTGACCGATCCCGCCGCCTGGTATCAGAATGCGGAAAAAACAACGATGGATGGGGCTTAAAAAGATAGCTTCTCACTGTTTTTCAGTGTTGGTTATGGTGATCTGTTCCAGTTCCGAATTCAGTTCCGCCCAGATGTTGTAAGAACGTTCCAGTTCCTCGTTAATTTTTTTTAATTCCAGATTAATGGTTTTAATTTTAACTGAATCCCTGTGTGTTTCCGGATCGCACAATGCCGTTTCATGCTGATTCTTTTTCGTTTCCAGTAATTCTATCTTTTGTTCTATTGCCGTCAATTCTTTCTTGCAGGCACTCTTCATTTTCGACAGTTTGTTTCTGTCTTCCGCTTCCTGCCTCTTTTGCTCTTTCGTTTTGAAAACCGTCTCTTTGGCGTTCTTCTCCTGTGTTTTCACATTATCTTTTTGCGTTGTTATTGTCTGGCCGCGTTTTTCGATAAAGTATGAATAATTGCCGTGATAGTCGTTGATGGCCCCATCCTTGAGCTCGAAAACTTTATTGACCAGATGATCCAGAAAATAACGGTCATGCGAAACGATGGCCACCGTGCCGTGATAGTTGATCAGCGCGTTTTGAAAAATATCTTTGGTTTTTATATCAAGATGATTGGTCGGTTCATCCAGAATCAGAAAGTTGGTGTCGAGAAGCATGATCTTTAAAAGGGCCAGACGCGATTTTTCTCCGCCGGAGAGCACGGATATTGATTTGAAAATGTCATCTCCCGAAAACAAGAACGCGCCCAGAAGGTTGCGTTTTTCCTGATCCGAAGCTTTGGCCGGCATGGAATTTATTTCTTCCCAGATGGTGTTTTCATAATTTAAGTTTTGTGAACTTTCCTGAGAAAAGAAAGCCATATTGACGCCGTCGCCGTATTTTACTGATCCGTGAGAAGGATGTTCGGAGAGGCTCAGCAGCCGGGATAAGGTTGATTTACCGGAACCGTTCACACCGACAAAAGCCACCTTGTCCCCGCGGAATAAAGTAAAATTCAGACTGCTGAAAACATTTAAATCGCCGTAGTGATGACCCAGATCAATTGCCTTAACGACTTCCCTGGCGCTTTTTTTCCCCTCGGGAAATTTCATGGCGACGCTTTTACTTTTCCCTTCAAGAGTCACGGTGGAAAATTTTTCCAGCATTTTAACGCGGCTTTGCACCTGAGAGGCTTTGGTGGCCTTGTAACGGAATCGTTCCACAAATTCTTCAATTTTTTTGATTTGCGCCCTTTGCAGTTCCATTTCTTTTTTCAAAGCGGCGTGCCGCTTATCTTTTTCGGTCAAATAGCAGGAATAGTTTCCTTTATAAATATGAATGTTGCAGGAGGAAAGCTCGGCAATCTGCATAACTGTTTTATCGAGAAAGAAATGATCGTGAGAAATAACGATGATTGTTCCCGGGTAGTCCTTAAGATAAGATTCCAGCCATTCCATGCTTTCCGTGTCCAGATGATTTGTCGGCTCGTCCAGAAGCATGATGTCCGGCCGGGCCAGAAGAATGGATGTCAGCAGAATGCGCATTTTCCAGCCGCCGGAGAATAGCTCGCAATTTTGAGTAAAGTCGCTTTCCTTAAATCCGAAGCCTTTGAGCAGCTGTTTGGCCCGGGCTTCAAAAGCATAGCCGTCCATGGCGCTGAAATGAGCCAGCGCGTCGGAATACTTTTGCGAAACCTCGCCATATTCAGCGGTGTTTTGTTTTATCCGCGATAGCCGATGCTCCAAATCCCTGATGGATCCTTCAATAGCGGATATTCCGCTTTTTTTCTTGAGGAACTCGATCAGGGGGATAGGTTCAAGTTCCACCAGATCCTGTGGCAAATAACCGAACACTTTCTGTTTTCTGCCGGGAATTTCTATCAGGCCGGAATCAAGATGTATCTGATCCAGTATCGCCCGAAACAGAGTCGTTTTACCCGTGCCGTTATCACCGACCAGGCCGATGCGGCTTTTGGGATGAATTGTCCAGTTGATGTTATCAAACAGCTTTTTATCTAAAAAAGACAGACTTACGTTGCGGAAGTAGATCAAAAAACAACCCTCCAAGAAATTGCCGGTATATTGACAAATTTATTTTAAAACCACAAGAATAATAAGCGGGGTTTTATACGGCAGGAACCGGAGTAATTTCATTAGTAAGTATTATTGGTGTTAGTATTTTGCGAGCCAATCGATCACCGTAGGAAAGTGGTCTTTTACCGCATCCTTATGCGTGAGCATGGTGACATATAAAAATTATGGCCCTGTATGTCAAGAAAATATTTACCGGAAAATGGAGGATAGATACTTTTAAACACCAGACACATTATAAAAATAATCCAACACTTGCTAAAAGTGATTTGTAATGATAATATTTTATAAAATAATCGGGAGACAAATAACTTGATTACCAACAAGATAATTCAGAAAATGAAATCTTCTGTTGAGAAACTGGAAGAGAAAAAGAACTCTCGAATATTCAAATATTTCCTTATCTGCGCCTCTTTTGTTTTCATTGTATTTGTAGCTTTTTTGATTTATTTTTTTGTGAAATATGGTCCAATTGTACTGAGTTTATATGAACAAAGATATATTTATAAGAGAATCATAACGGCCTCTGTCGATTCCAGTATTCCTGCTTCAGCCTCTATCGATCACACGTTCCATATTCCCATTAAAAATGAATTCGATTATGCGGTACCTGTAAAAACGGTCGTCAAAGTGCCGGTAAATCAGAAATTTAATGTGACTTTTGATAAACCTTTGAACATTCCCATTGATCATGTGTTTCGCATGGATGAAAAACTTAATATAAAAACCGAGTTTCCTTTTGAAACCAAAGTCACCATTAAAATTCTTGGTGTAAATATAGACGTGCCTGTAAAAGGTGTAATGCCTTTGAACCTGGTTATTCCTTTAAAGCATGATTTCCATATTAAAGATACCCTGGCTGTCAAACTGCAAGAGTCTCTTCCTGTTCCCATTAATAGTGTCTTTGACGTGCCTCTTGATTTCGTATTGCATGGGAAGACACCTATTGATGGTATGCTATCCGTGCCGATTAAAGATACGGTCAATGTAGATGTGATCTTGAGAGACAAGCTTCCGGTAACACTGCAATTTAGTTCTTTTTTCGATCAGAAAAAGGTGATTGAAAGCGATAATATTAATAAAAGAATACCCGTTGTCCCGGGGGAAAACATTAAAGCTCAACAACGACTAATAAAGCCATGATTTTTGCCATAGAATCTGTTCCTCCTTTTCATTTCAATTTATCTTTTGGTGTTTTTCGATAAATTATCGTTTTTTCCGGAAAACAAGCTTCAGTGGCACACTGTCAAAGCCGAAAGTTTCGCGGATTTGATTCATAAGGTATCGCTCGTAAGAAAAATGTATGCCTTTGGTGTTGCTGATAAATAAGATAAACGTAGGTGGTTTTATATCTACTTGGGTTGCATAAGAAATATGCATCTGTTTGTTCTGATAACGCGCCATCGGGTTTCTCTGCATGGATTTTTCCAGCAGATCATTTAAAGGGGAGGTGCCTATCCTCTTTGTATATTGATCATAAACTTTATCAACCAGCTCAAAGATCTTAGGCGCACGTTGTCCTGTGACTGCCGAGATAAAAATAATGGGAGCAAAATCCATGAATTTGATTTTATCTTTAATATCCTCAACAAATTTCCCCACGGTGGAGTTATCCTTTTCAATTTTATCCCACTTATTTACTACGATGATGCAGGCTTTTCCCCGCTCATAAGCGAGGCCGATAATCTTTGTGTCCTGATCGGTCAGCCCATCTTCGGCATCAATTAAAACAAGCGCTATATCACAGCGATTGATTGATTTGAGCGCCTGAACAACGCTGTATTTTTCCAAGGTCAGGCTGATTTTACTTTTTCTGCGGATTCCCGCCGTATCAATCAGCAAATAATTTTTGCCTTGAACTTTTACCGGCATGTCAATAGCGTCGCGCGTTGTACCGGGAGTAGGATTGGCGATGCTTCTTTCTTTACCCAGGATTCTATTGACGAGTGATGACTTGCCCACATTGGGTTTGCCGACGATGGCTATCTTAATTTGTGTATCTTTGTCGTCTTTATCGTCTACCGCTGGGGGAAAATCACGGACAATGATATTCAATAGTTCATCAACCCCCGCGCCATGCTGCGCGGAAATCGGATAGATTTCATCAATGCCCAGACGGTAAAAATCGGTGAGCATTTCTTTGTGGCGGTCTCCGTCAACTTTGTTAGCAACATAAAAAACATTTTTATCCTTGCCTCTTAGTTGTTTGGCAATTTCCATATCCGAGTGGGTAAGCCCGTCTTTTCCATCCATTAAAAAAATAATGACGTCTGCTTCTTCAATAGCCAGATTGCTTTGTTCGCGCATTTGTACCAGGATTTTTTCTTCCGATGCCGGTTCAAATCCTCCGGTATCAATAAGCGTAAAAGCTTTATCCCGGAAAACACAATCCATGTAGTTGCGGTCGCGGGTGGCTCCGGGTTCGTCAATTACGATAGCCTTTTGTTTTCCTGCAATTCTGTTGAAAAGCGTTGATTTGCCGACGTTGGGACGGCCGACAATGGCTATTACTGGTTTTGCCTGCATTTAAAATATATCCTCTGTTTATAGTAGCCGTCTTCTAGGGCTTCAATAAGCCAAATTCCCGCAGCATCTTATCGGAGGTCGTCCAGTCTTTTCTTACTCGCACAAACAGTTCCAGGAAAACCTTGGTACCAAATAGTTTTTCCATCTGCAATCTGGACCGTGTACCGATATTTTTGAGCATCGAGCCTTTTTTGCCGATCATAATTGCCTTTTGGGATTCTTTCTCTACATTAATTGTCGCGCTGATACGGATTATATTTTTCTCTTCGTCATCTTTAAATAAATCGACTGTTACGGCGCTGACGTAGGGAATTTCCTGCTTAGTGAGAAGCATGATTTGTTCGCGGATAAATTCAGCCGCGATAAATCTTTCGGTCGCGTCGGTCATAATATCTTCGGGGAATAATTGCGGACCTTCAGGAAGGATTTGTTTGATGGTTGCAAGCAGTTCGTCAAGGCCGTCACCTTTTAGAGCTGATACTGGGAAAATTTCGCGATAGTTATAGAGGTTACGGAATTTGTCTATCAGCGGCAGAAGAAGTTTTTTATCGATAAGATCAATTTTATTGATAACCAGAAAAACAGGCACTTTGATCTGTTTCAATGAGTCTATTAAAAAAAGATCATTTTGATGAACATCGGCATTGGCTTCGATAAGCATGAGCAGCATTTCGGCATCACCGATTGCCTTCTGTGCAGTTTGCACCATGGCGCGATTAAGCGGTGTCTTGGGATTGTGCATTCCCGGAGTATCAATAAAAATAAGCTGTGCGTCCGGAAAATTTTTAATGCCGGTTATTTTGTCCCTGGTTGTTTGCGGTTTATCGGCAACTATCGAAATTTTATCGCCGACAACAGCATTAAGAAATGTGGATTTCCCCACATTAGGGCGGCCAATGATGCCGATAAATCCTGATTTAAACAATTTAATTATCTCCTTTGGATTAAATAATTCCCGGAATCTTAAGATTAAAAGATTTCCCCGAATCGGCGGTCACGGATATTTCGCCGCGCTTCTGTCGGATGTTTGATTCTACAATTAAATTTGTGCGAGGGTAAAGCTTTTTTATTGCCCTTATGTTCATGTTCTTCAAACCACGGAAATTAGAAATATCACGCTCAGACAAGCTGAAGCGAAGTTCTTTGGTATCCGGATAAACCTTGTCTAATAGATTCATTGTGTGGTCATAGAAAATAGAAGAAAGAACAAGATTCCCCAAAGCCGGATGAACAGGGCCTGCCAGTACCGCGCCGTCTTTTTCCATTTCCGGAGTCAACTGCACGCCCATTCTGATGACGCGAAGGCCGGCTATGGATAGTTTTTCCCAGGCTATACGGCATAATTCAACAGCTTCGGAAAGTTCCAACGGTCTATATTTTCCTTTTTGAAATTCTTCCGCAAGAAGTGTGCCGCTTAAAACGATTACCGGATGAATCCTTACGGTATCAGGTTTGAGTTCAATTGTCTTATTGAGGGAATAAATAAAGCCTTCTTTTGTGTCTTTAGGTAAACCAGCCATAAGATGCAATCCGGTCCGGAAGCCATTGTGCTTTAAAATAGTCAATGCCTTGACTATTGAATCAGCCTTATGGCCTCTTTGAGCAAATCGCAGCACTTCATCAATAAACGACTGTGCACCGATTTCTACTGTGGTAACCCCATATTTATTCAGTACCGGCAAGTTATTCTCTTCAATATAATCCGGCCTTGTCGAAATTCTGATGGAAGTAACAATACCTCTTTGAATAAAAGAGTATGCCCAGGAAAGAAGTTCCTCCTGATAAACCGAATCAATTGCGGTAAAACTTCCGCCATAAAAGGCAATTTCCGCCTTTCTGGATTTGTCTTTGTTCCAGGACAGATAAGAGTTGACTTCCGTGTCAAAGAATTCCTTTGTTATTTTACGAGGGAAATTTCCGGCGGTAATTTTTTGATTGCAAAAAATACAACTATGCGGACAACCGCTATTCATGATGAAGATGGGAATAATTAAAGGGTTATTGTTACTATTCGATTCATGATTAGTCTTCTTCATTGTGCAGTATTTCCCAAGCTTTTTGCGCAGCTTGTTTTTCGGCTTCCTTCTTGCTTTTGCCGGTTCCGGTTTCCGTTAATTTATTCACAATAACTACTTTTACTTCAAAATTTTTATCATGATCGGGGCCTGTGGAACCGGTAACCGTGTATAGAGGCGTTGTTCTATACCTTTTTTGACAGAGTTCCTGCAGAGCGGTTTTATAGTCGAAATATTCAGAAGATGAATTGTCATCTTTCAATAGCGGTTCGATTAATTTTGTTATAATGATTTTTGCGTTGTCAAAATCAGAATCAAGATATATAGCGGCAATAACCGCTTCAAAAGCGTTAGCTAAAAAAGAATCCTTGGTGCGGCTGCAGGAGCTCTCTTCGCCGCGACCCAGTAAAAGACAGTCGCCAATTTGTAAATTGCGGGCGAGCTGGGCTAACTGTTTTTCGTTCACCAGCGCGGCGCGAATTTGGGTAAGTGTACCTTCGGGAAAAGTAACATATTTTTTAATAATGAGGTCACTTACGCAAACGCCTAAAACAGAGTCACCTAAAAACTCGAATCTTTCATTATCGGAAACAGCCAGTTGCTTATTTTCATTGACATAAGAACGATGAGTAAGCGCGGTAGAGAGAAGATTAATATCGCGGAAACAGTAAGAAAACTTTTCTTCTAAATCGTGTAAAGTATTAAGTCTGTCTTGATCCATTGACGATCTTTTCCTTATAGATATAAAATACGAAAAAAAGCGCAGATAAGCAACAGATAAATTATGAAGATTAAATAATAATGGATTTCATAATAAAGTTAATATAAATTAGGCCTTGCCTGACAAATGCAAAGGAGATTTTATAATGGATGCAATTACCGGTTATATATCTGTTCACCCGGGAGTACTTATAATGATCGTTGTCTTCATTATAATATTAATCCTGCATTTTATGTTTAAAAGCTTGATTAAATTAGCGTTGATCTTATTGCTGATTTTATTAGCGGCTTTCGGTTATTACTATCTGGAAGATCCAAATAAAATGCCGGAAAAAATTGATAAATCAATTAACATGATGAAGTCCGGTGCCAATGAAATAGTGGATAAAAGCAAGGGTTTTTTTAAAGACACCAAGGAGCTATACAAAGAAAGTAAGGAAGTTCCTGGCGATGTCAATAAATTACTAAAAGAATCCAACAAGCAAGCAGGGAAATAATACTCCGGTTTTCTTCAATTATTGAAAAGCACAATTGCACTGATCGAATGATGCCGCGTGCGGTAGAGGAATCCCATGCCCTTCGAAATGCAGCGAAATTCGGAGGCCCTGACGATTGTTGTGGTGTATGGGCTATACAAGCGGGAGTGACTAAACAGTTAAAGAAGATTGATTTCCATGGCGCGGACCGGGCAGGCGGAAACGCAAAGTTCACAGCCGTTGCATTTTTCGGCGTCGAATAAGACTTTGAGAGATTCTTTTTCAAAAGCCAGCGCTCCTGTGGGGCAAAAAGCAGTACAGGCGCCGCAGTGAACACACTTATCAGCATTTTGACTTACGCTTTTGGACAGGGGTTCTACTTTAAGCCCCATTTCTTTTAAAAAACGAATTCCCTGATCAAAGTTATCTTTTAAACCGCTTAATTCCAGAACTATAACACCTTCGCGGCGCGGGAAAATCCTTGCTTTTAAAATATTGAACACCAGATCATATTGTTTAACGAGCTGATAAATTACAGGCTGTTGAACGACATCCGGAGTGTAGCGAATAACTATTTTTTTCGAATACATAATATTATCAATCTGATATAATTTGTGTAGAAGACTAAAATATCGGGAAAAGATTGTCAAGGTAATTTACTACTAGTGTCATGTCAACGATACTCTGTCATTTCGAAGGAGCCTTCACAACTGAGAAATCTTAGATTTCTCCCTGCGGTCGAAATGACATTTCTGGATTGACACGACACTAGTGAAGTGCGTCTAACGCTTCTTTATATATAGTGTTTGTTTTGTATGATCATAATTACCGTAAATCCGCATAGAACAAGGGGTTGCAACCCCTTGTTCAGACGACCGTAAGAAGTTTTTTCCAATCCAGCAGTGGGAAAGTCGCATGCAGGGGATGATCATCCTCTACAAGATGATATTCAAGATTACTGAAATATTTTGAAGCGATTTGTTTTACAATGTAGGGATCAACGACATCATCGCCGGTTCCATGGTATATGATGACAGGAATAATCAATTTTTTACAGGTACCGGACTTGAATTCGGGAAGGTTTAGAGCCGGTGCAAGCAATATCAATTTTTTCATCTTGCTTTCATTTTCCATGGCATAGCGAACTGCCATTAAACCTCCGTAACTTGACCCTACTATTATCAGTTCAGTTTTTCCGGCAAGGATTCCATTGAGTTTTTTCATGCGCGCGTTAAAATCTCCCGTATAATCTTCAATAATCATTTCCGGGAAATATTGAGAAAAAAATTGTCCTTTCGCGCCCTGCGCCGTGCTTTCCAGACCGTGAATAAAAACCAGGGTATTTCCCATATGTTCTCCCTTCTTATCAATTTTATATTGTGTAGATTATGACAGTATGTTATCAATTTCGCAAGAAAAGTAAATACAGGAGTTTGTAAATTATGGCATTAGTTTTACCTTTTAAAGCGGTGCGGCCACAACAAAAATTCGTTTCTCAGGTCGCGGTGCTTCCTTATGACGTTATGACCAGGGAAGAGGGACAAAAAGCTGTTTGGGGCAACGCTTTGAGCTTCATGCATGTGGAAAAATCGGAAATTGATGTCCCCGATAATACAAAAAGCAATGATGACCTTATTTATCAGACGGCGAAACGCAACTTTACTCAAATGGTGGAAAAGGGTGTGCTGATACAGGACAAATCGCCCTGTTTTTATATTTACAGACAGAAAATGGGTCCTCAAGTGCAAACGGGAATAGTCGGATTGATGAGCGCGTCCGAATATGACGCGGGAAAAATTAAAAAACATGAATTGACAAGGAAGGATAAAGAAGAAGATCGTATCCGGCATGTTGATACAGTCAATGCACAAACCGGTCCGGTATTTATAAGTTATCGGGAACGTAAGAATTTGAATAAGATTGTAGATGAAATAACGGCAGCCTCTCCGGAATATGATTTCACTGCGGAAGATGGTGTTAAACATACAGTATGGGTTGTAGACGGCGCAAAACGAATCGATAAAATCAGAAAAGAATTTTCCGAGGTTGAATCTCTTTATATTGCCGATGGACATCATCGAGCCGCCGCCGCCGCCACAATTGCCGGAAACAGACGTTCTCAGGATAAATCCAATGTTTCTGTAAAGGAATATGAATCCGTGCTGGCGGTATTTTTTCCTCACACTCAACTTAAGGTTATGGATTATAACCGCGCAGTTAAGGACTTGAACGGTTTGACTCCAGGGGAATTTATCGAAAAAATCAGTGCCTGCTTCACGGTTAGTAAAAATTTCACGGCCCGATCGCCTGAGCAGTTTCATGATTTCGGCATGTATTTAGGGGATGAGTGGTACAAAATAACGGTTAAAAAAGGCGTTTATAACGAAAACGATCCCGTAGCCAGCCTGGATGCAGCCATATTGCAGGATCATCTACTGTTTCCTGTTCTAGGAATTAAAGATCCGCGCGTAGACGACCGCATTAAATTTATCGGCGGTATACGGGGGATGGATGAACTGGAAAAGCTGGTCAACAAAGATGGCTTTGCCGTGGCATTTTCTCTCTATCCCACGAGTATGGAACAAATAATAAAAGTTGCCGATGCCGGAGCAATAATGCCGCCGAAGTCAACGTGGTTTGAACCGAAACTGCGTAGCGGTATTTTTGTTCATAAACTGGATTGAAAATTTTGAATATGCAGAATATGGAAGAAGAAACCCTTGATACAATTCTTGAAGGACGTTTAAGGGTTTTTCAAACCAGACGAGGATACAGATTTTCTCTGGACTCAATTCTGCTTGCTCATTTTGTATCCTTAAAACCGCGCGCCCGCGCTATTGATATAGGATGCGGCAGCGGCATTATTCTCCTTATTCTGGCAAAGCGTTTTCCTCAAAGTAATTTCGCCGGCTTGGAAATTCAGAAAAATCTTGCGGCTCTCGCCGAAAAAAGCACGAGAATAAATGAACTGGCAAGCCGTGTTAAAATATTTTCCGGAGATGCCCGTGATATAAAAAATGTCTTTCCGGCGCAGTCCTTTGATACAGTAATTTTTAACCCTCCTTATCGAAAACTGAATTCAGGCAGAATAAATCCGCATCCTGAAAAAGCCATTGCCCGCCACGAAATAAAAGGTTCTTTAAAATATTTCTTAACCGCGGCAAAATATTTACTTAAACCTGCCGGCACCGTTTTTACTATTTATCCGGCGAAACGGTTAGTTGAACTTATTTGTCTTTTCCGGGATAATGATATTGAACCAAAAAAAATGAAGTTGGTTCTTTCTGATAATTTTTCTAAAGCGGAATTTGTTTTACTGGAAGGGAAAAGCGGCGGCCATGAAGAAATAAAAATTGAATCACCGCTTTTTATCTATGATCAAAATAAAAAATATACTCAGGAGATGGAAGGTGTCTTCACCGGACTTTCTTGCTTTCCAGCTGACGGCGGCGACTGATTTCTATTTGCATAATACGCTTGAATATGGATGCCAATTCATGGTCGGCTAAAGCCGCTGTGCAGTCAGCAATCATTTTTTTGTCTCTTTCTTTTAATACTATTTTTTTTGTTGACGAAACATTTTCTCCGGATTTTATCTGGACGGGTGTGTGGCCAACCAAAAAGCGGATTTCTTTTATGACATTTTTCCCGGCAAGTTTGTTTAATTTATCCCGAATTTCTTCTTTCATGAAATGAAGTTGCTGCACCCAAACCGAGGAAATTGTTTTAACAAATAAGATGCCGCCTCGCAAACAATCAGGCTGTGTTTTCGAAGCAATTTGCGGTCCCACAGCTTTTGGCCAAAGTTTCAGCAGAGCATTCTCTTCGATTTTTAAGTTCAGGCCCTTTTTCTTCAAGGCAGAAAATAAAACTTCGCCTATTGATTGCAACTGAGTTTGCTGTTTTCTTCTTCGCATGTTTTTCTTTTGGCATAAATTAAAAGGCAGGTCAATAGGACAATCCCTCGTCGCTTCGCTCCTGGGATAGTTCCACTTACGCTTTGCGCTTCATTACATTCGCGCTCAGCGAGTCTCATTAAAAAAGCGGGGAGGTTATAAGACCTCCCCGCCTGGAATTGTTTCTTTCAGGTGTGTTTATTCGCCGGTAAAAGATTCAATGGGAATATTCATCGCACTCTGTTCATCTTTCTTCAGATTTTCCAGTTTTGCAGGTACAAGTCCTGTAATACGATTAATGAAGAATCTGGCTCCTTCGATCTTGCCACGATAGAAAGCTTTTTCTTTTTCGTTCGTTGACGCATCAAAGAACTTCTTAACCGCTTCATTCGCCATTCTAAGGTGCAGCCAGCCGACAAGAGCGTCACCCAGACAGTTAAGATAATCGCAGGCGCCAATCAAAGGAACGAATGGTGCCGTGCCGATCATTTTGGAAAAATCCTTGGCTGTTAATCCGCAGGCAGTCAAAGCGTCTTTGACGATGGCTGCTTCTCCCTTAAGGGCGTCGATCTTCTCGGCTTCGTCAATAGCATCTTTGGTATAGTTAAGCAGGTTAATGAAATAAGCACCTTTTTTCATCCCCAGCTTGCGTCCCAGCAGGTCAAGAGCCTGAATGCCGTTAGTGCCCTCATAAATCGCGTTTATTTTCTGATCTCTCATCATCTGTTCAACCGGATACTCGCGGCAGTAGCCGTAACCGCCGTAACTTTGTACGGCCAGATCACAACCTGCCATACCCATGTCTGTAGCGTAGGATTTGACTATAGGGGTGAGAATTTCGAGCAAGCCTGCCCAATACTCTCTTTCTTTTTCCAATTCTTCTTTATTGGCATTGGGGTCTAAAACCGCGGAGAACATCGCGCTGAACATATTGTCCATGCAGAAATAGCAGAGCAGACACAAGGCGCGAAGACCTTCTGAAATTGACTTCATTTTGATCAGCATTCTGCGGATATCGGGATGATCAATGATGGGCACTGCAGGAGCGTTTTCATCCTTCAAGGCCATGGCGATGACGTTTTGTCCCTGTATTCTTTGTTTGCAATAATCGAGAGCATGAAGGTAAGACGCACCGGCAAGCGCCGCGCCAATCAAGCCGACGTTCTGACGCTCTTCGTTCATCATGTGAAACATAATTGGCATGCCCTGGCCTTGTTCACCCATTAGATGACCGATACATTTGCCGTTGTCGCCGAAATTAAGGGTACAGGTGGCGCTGCCGTGAATGCCCATTTTGCTTTCAATACCACTACAGTATACATCATTTGATTCACCCAACTCGCCTTTTTCATTGAATCTGATTTTGGGAACCATGAAAATGGAAATACCTCGCGTTCCTTTCGGATCACCTTCGATTCTGGCCAGAACCGGGTGGATAATATTCGGCGACAGATCCTGATCGCCGCCTGAAATGAAACTCTTGGTGCCCACGATGGAGTAAGTGCCGTCAGCATTTTTCTTGGCGGTTGTTTTTAAAGCTCCGACATCGGTGCCGGCGCCCGGTTCTGTCAGACACATCGTGCCAGCCCATTCACCGCTGTACATTTTTTGCAGAACGACATCACGCAGAGGATGTTGGAAATAATCCTCCATCAGCCTTGCCGCGCCGTGAGTAACGCCGGGGTACATCATAAATGCCGGATTACAGGACAACATCATATGTCCACAGGACGCTGCTATAATTGCCGGGAATCCCTGACCGCCTACTTCCGGCTGATCGGCCATGGCTACGTAACCTGCTTCACAATAAAGCTTCCATAGTCTCTTGTAAGCTTCAGGTGTTGTTACTTTGCCGTCCTTATATGTTGCTTCGACCGGTTTACGATGAACTTCGTCAGGATAAGTAGGGGCAATCTCAAGCTCGGCAAATTTTGCAGCCTGATCAAGCGCCATGTTGCACGTATCAGCATCAAAGTCCACATAACGTCCCTTACCCAGTAAGGTTTCTCTTATTTTGAATACTTCAAACAATTGGAATTTAACATCTCTTAAATCAAACCAAAGACTCGCCATATACTCCTCCTCACTATTTCTATTTACCGTATTTTTGCTCTTTTATGACTGAGCGTCAGTTTTTATACATATTATATTTCCCTTGTCAATATATTTGCGATAAGATTACAAAAGTATTTTGATAATACAAAAAAAGCGGGGAGGCTTTAACACCTCCCTGCCTAAAATTACTTTTAATAAATCATTTTCTTAGACAGCAAATGATTCCTCAGGAATATTCATACAACTCTGTTCATCTTTCTTCAGGTTTTCCAATTTCGGAATGACCAATCCTGTCGTGCGGCCAATAAAGAATCTGGCAGCTTCAATTTTACCACGATAGAAGGCTTTATCCTGTTCGCCGGTATCCGCAGCAAAGAACTTCGGAATAGCAACAAGAGCCATTTTGAGGTGCAGCCAGCCCACAATGACATCACCCATGCAGTTCAGGAAATCGCAAGCTCCGATCAGGGGAACATAAGGAGTGACTTTGATCATCTTGGCAAAGGCCATAGATGTTTCTGCCACGGCATTCAAAGAATTTTCCACGATTGCCACTTCATTTTTCAGAGAGTCTACCTTTTTGCCTTCTTCAATGGTTTCCTTGATCATAGCCATCAGGTTCATGAAATAAAGGCCTTTCTTCATGCCCAGTTTACGGCCCAGCAGGTCAAGAGCCTGAATACCGTTGGTGCCCTCATATATCTGATTGATCTTCTGATCTCTCACCATCTGCTCGACCGGATACTCGCGGCAGTAGCCGTAACCGCCGTAGGTCTGCACGGCAAGTTGGCAGACATCCATGCCCGCGTCGGTGCAGTAGGATTTTACGATCGGTGTAAGAATTTCGATAAAACCATGCCAGTATGCCTGCTGTTCTTCGTTTTTTTCGACCATGGCCTGGATTTCATTATCCATGCAGAAGTAACACAGGAAACATAACATACGAAGACCTTCAGAAGTGGATTTCATTTTAAGCAGCATTCTGCGAACATCCGGATGACGAATGATAGGAACCGACCCACCATCAATCTTCATAGCCATTTCTATGACGTCCTGTCCCTGAATTCTCTGTTTAGCATAATCAAGAGCATGGAGATAGGCTGCTCCGGCAAGGGATGCGCCCATCATGCCGACGCCCTGACGCTCTTCGTTCATCATGTGGAACATGATCGGCATACCCTGACGTTCTTCACCCATCAGATAACCGATACATTTATTGTCGGAACCGAAATTCAGAGTACAGGTTGCATTGCCGTGGATGCCCATTTTGCTTTCAATGTTGCCGCAGGTAACATCGTTGGTTTCTCCGAGTTCGCCCTTCTCATTGAATCTGACCTTGGGAACCATGAAAATGGAAATGCCTTTTGTTCCTTTGGGGTCACCTTCGATTCTGGCCAGAACAGGGTGAATAATGTTCGGGGTCAGGTCATGATCACCGGCGGAGATGAAGCTCTTGGTGCCAACAATGGAGTAGGTACCGTCGGCGTTCTTCTTTGCCGAGGTCTTTAAAAGGCCGACGTCGGAACCGGCACCCGGTTCAGTCAGACACATGGTTCCCGCCCATTCACCGCTAAACATTTTTTCGAGAAGGATATCACGCAGTGGATGCTGGAAATAATCCTGCATCAACCTTGCGGCTCCGTGGGAAAGACCGGGATACATAAGGAACGCCTGGTTGGTCGACAAAAACATGTTAGCGCAAGCTGCCGCTATACAAGCAGGAAATCCTTGACCGCCTACTTCCGGCTCGTCAGCCGTGGCCATATATCCGCCTTCACAATAAAGCTTGTAGAGCCTTTTATAAGCTTCAGGTGTTGTTACTTTTCCATCCTTAAATGTTGCTTCGACTGGTTTACGATGAACTTCATCAGGATAGGTGGGCGCAAGTTCAGTCTCCGCAAACTTTGCTGCCTGGTCCAGAACCATCTTGCACGTATCGACATCATAGTCCGCATAACGGCCCTTACCGAGCAATGTTTCTCCTATCTTGAAGACCTCAAACAATTGGAAATTAATATCCCTTAAATCAATCCACAAACTTGCCATAAAATCCTCCTTACTTTTCTATTTGTTATATTTCTTGCTCGTTCATTAATGAGCGTTTATCTTGAATATTTATGCAATTACATTTTTTAAAATATGTAAATTAGGTGATTTAAATATTCATTCGAAAATTGGTCCAATGGTCACGTATTTATTGAGAGCGTTTAACCCGAAACTAAAAGTAGTGACTGAAGGTCATTTTTTGACTTTTATACATCTCAAAATCGACTCTGTCAATATATTATATAAAATTTAAAAGATTTATTTACTTATGATTACAATAAAATTCTATGATAGTTAATAAAATCAATCATTTATGATTAATGAATAATACTAAGAATTTAATGACTGAAAGTCATTAAATTGGTGATTAATCTTCCCAAATGTCACTTTCAATCCGAATGTCTGTATGATGCTCTAAATTTTTGTTATTAAGATTATTTATAATACAAAAATGAAATTTTACTTTTTTTCAAGGAAAGTCTTATTAAAAAAGAAACCTATGCACACAATGCATAGGTTTCCAGGGTATGCTCTACTTTTGAAATTTTATGTATGCTTAAGTTTCCTTTTAGATTCTTACTGCTTATCAAAATAATACTGCGTGATCTCATATACTGCGTAGTCCATCATGAGCATAATTCGCATGATACTGTCGATGGCCTGATTGTGTTCCAACGCGTCGATAAAAATTGCCTGAAAATCTGCATAGAGCCACATGTGGCGTCGCATCAGATTTAATCCATAAATGGCTTCATGTAATGGAATCCCGATCTCATGACATTTTTTAGCGTATTTCAGAAAATATTTCTGGGTAAATTCAATACGATCATCGGGAACCAGCAATTTTTTTAAATTGCGGTAAAAATCGATTGCATAAACTACCAATTTTTCTTTCTTTATGTTTTGATAATGTGTAGTCCTTTTATTTTTTTGAACCTCCATTGCCCAATGCTCGGCAATTTCCTCGGCGTTTTGTTCGGTGACATCAAGAAGCCTAATAGAATCTACCATAAGAATATTCTCCTTTCTCTAAGTTCAAATCTGATATAAAAATACAGATGTATTAATTGATTAAATTTTATTTTTTACTTTTCTTCATGAGTTCCTGATACTCTTTAGTCACCTCATACGCTGCGTAGTCGAACAATAGTATTGTCCGGCCCAGTGTATCAAGCGCCTGCCGTTGATCAATACCGGTACTGAATATCGCCTGAAAATCCGCATACAACCAGACATGCCGTCTCATAAGTATTAACGCGTAAATAGTCTCTTTTGCCGGAATACCCATGACATAACTTTCCTGAGCATAGCTTCGAAAATATCTTAATACATCGTCTGTAATTTTTTCATCAAGAAACATCTTGCTGAAATTTTGATAAAATCGAACGCATTGATAGATGATTGCTTCTTCATCCAAGCTTTTATATGTTGGCGTTTTAGAGTTTTTCTGAACATCCTTGACCCATCCCTTTGCTATTTTTCCCGCGTGATTTTCCGCTAGTTCTAAATATTTAATTGCGTACGTTTTCATTATAATCTCCTTTCCAGAATAAATTAGCTCGAATGTTTGATGCTAATATAAAGCATGACGCTGAAATTAACAATATATTTTTAGCAATTAGGTAAGATTTAAAGAATATCTTTCGCTATCAAGTCGATTTAGTTGAATCAAAATTAAAAGAGGAACTCTTGTAACAAGAGTTCCTCTTTGTTTATAAGCTATACAGAAAACAGATTATACTCTGCTGAGCATTGTAGCGCCGCCATTGCCGAAAGCGCCGCACAATGCAGCAACACCATATTTCGCATCTTTGCGATCAGTCTTCATAATGTTATACAAGGTAACCAATATTCTAGCTCCGCTTTCTCCCAATGGGTGACCAAGCGCTAAAGCCCCACCCCAAATGTTCACATTGTCGAAAGGAGCGTTCTGAGCAATACCCAATTCTCTTAAACAGGCCAAAGACTGGCTGGCGAAGGCCTCGTTAAGTTCCCAGACACCGATATCGCTTACTTTCTTACCGGTGCGTGCTAACAATCTCTGGACAGCGGGGACGGGGGCCATACCCATGATCGTTGGATCGCAACCGCCTAAAGCACCGGCTTCGTATTTGATACTATAAGAAAGTCCCAATTTATCAGCTTTGGATCGTTCCATTAAAAGAAGAGCACACGCACCAATCGTTAGAGGAGAAGAAGTAGCCGCAGTCACGACTCCATCCGGCTTGAAAGGTGTTTTCATGGTTGCCATTTTCTCCATCGAAACATCGCCGCGAACCCACTGGTCGGTATCTACCATAAAAGTTGTACCGTCTTCTTTGAGACCTTCCATCGGGATTATTTCATTCTTGAATTTTCCGGCTTTGGTGGCTTCATCGGCTTTTTTATTGCTCCAGAAAGCCATGTTTTCCTGATCTACACGGCTGATTTTATAAACTTCCGCCACCTTTTCCGCCGTGTTGCCCATAGGGATGTCTGCAAGGTTGTATCGCTCCAGCATGCGTGGCGGGAAATCCATATGCATGGCCATGAAGACCTTCTGCATGTCTTCTATGCCGGAAGCAATGTAGGTATCGCCTTCACCGCATATAATGGCGCGGGCGGCATGTTGAGTGGCTGCCATACCGGAAGGACATTGCATAGTCAGGGTATTGGTAGGAACCGATTCCGGGAACCCACCGGCCAGCCAGGAAAGACGACCGATATCATTCTGCATGCCGGTAATGTTGGCACAGCCTACAAATACCGATTCGATATCTTCTGGTTTTACCTTGGGATTACGGGCAAACAATCCATCATAAACTTTTGTCAATACTTCGTCCGGTCTTACCAGGCGAAACCATCCCTTTTCGTTGTGCGCCCGGGAATTGGGGGACCTTACACCATCGATAATTACACACTCACGCATTGTATAGCCTCCTCTAATTTAATGTTTTTAATTTTATCAATTGTTACAATGATATTAGATGAACATAGGTCATTACATGACCACAGGTCAAATCTCTTAACGATTTCCTACCTTCATATAACGTTGATGTCAAGAAATATTTATAATCAAATAATGATGAAGTCGTAAAAAGTCGAAAAACCGTCATACCGGTGAAGGCCGGTATCCAGAACCTATTGAAATAACTGGATTCCCGCCTTCGCGGGAATGACAAAAAAGGGCAAAAGCGACTTTTTACGAGACCATCAATAATTGCCGGAGTATAAAATTACTGATGCGAAAAATGACCAACAGGGGAGAACAATGTATTCATCTTTAGTATTATTTTTAACTTCTTCTACACCTCTTTATCTCTTGGAACAAGACAAAGACTTGATATAATTAGTATTTGTTCTTTGGCAAGAGTTCAGGAAAAATTAATTAAGGAAGAAACAATAGCGGATTGCACGCTTTGCCCTGTAGGCGTATTTCAAAATTTACATATGCTTCACCGGTATCGTCTGTTTCCGCCATCAGGGCAATTATTTCTCCTTTTTTGACACTTTGATCTATCCGGACGTATCTTCTTTTCAGATGTGTATAAACTGTGGCAAAATTGTTTTTATGCCGGATAATAATTGTTTCTCCGTAATTTTTTAACTCAGATGAGAAGATAACTGTTCCTGCTGCCGCCGCTTTTACTTTTGATCCGGCATTGGAAACAATTTTAATCCAATTATTGTAAGTCTTGTTAGGCTGGAGACCAAAACGAGTCTTTACTTTGCCTCTTACCGGCCAAATAAATCTGTTTTTATTTATTTTTAAATCTTGTTCTGCTTTTTTCAATGCAGATTTTGGTTCCACTCTTTCTTCGGGAATATTTTTCTTCGAAGGGGCTTTTAGCGGCGCAGTGTTTGCAGAAACAACTGCTTTCGACTGTTGCTTTGCAGAAGATTTTGTATCCGGCAAAGAGTTTTCCTTATAGACTGCAGCAGGCATCTCTTTTGCGGGACTTATTTCTTTTTTTGCATCTTGATTTATAACAGGATTTTTAAATTTTTCGGGGGCAGCTTTCTTTACTTCCACATCTGCTTTCGTAGCCGTAGCTTTTACATTTGTATTGGTATTGTCTATTATCCGGTTTGCTTCCGGTATAAACAGAACATCACCTTCCTTAATGGAATTGAGATTGGTTGCATTATTCATCTCGGCTAATTTCTGTAAACGGACTTGATAAGCGTTGGCGATCATCCGGGCTGTTTCATTTTTTTTAACCCGGTGATAAACGCCCATTGTTTGCGCTTTTTGCATTTGCGGACTGAAACAAGAAAGAATGACAGGTAGTCCAGATAAAATAAAAAAAATTAATATCAGGGTGGATGGTTTTATTTTTCCCATCCGCTCTCCCCAATCAGGCTGACAAATCGGCATCCGCCCAGATCTTCTTTGATGATTTCTTGAGGATTTTCTAAAGAATGGGTAAGTTTATATAAAGTTTGCACATCGCGACCGCCGGCGGGAAAAACCATCTTTCCGCCGCCGGCAAGCTGTTCGACTAGATACTGTGGAATTTCCGGCGCTGCAGCTGTGATGATGATCGCGTCGAAAGGAGCTTCATCTCTCCAGCCGTAAGAACCGTCGCCGACTCTTAAGGCTACATTGTAAAAATTAAGCTTATCAAGAATCTTCCGCGCGTTTGTAGACAGAGAAGCAATGCGTTCGATAGAAAAAACACGATCGGCAAGTGATGCCAACACCGCCGTTTGATAACCGGATCCGGTGCCTATTTCCAGGACCCTTTCTTTTCCTTTTAACTCCAATGCCTGCGTCATGAGTGCGACTATGTATGGTTGAGAGATGGTCTGATGTCCATCAATTGGCAGAGGGCTGTCATTATAAGCCTGATCAATCAGCCCTTCATCAATAAAAAGATGACGCGGAATAGTGCTCATGGCTTTCAATACTCGAATATCGGTTATATCGCGCGCTTTTAATTGCGTTTCAACCATTCGCGTTCGCTGCTTCTTGTATCTATCCATTAAATTGCCTTTATTTTTTCTTTTTTTTCTGGAATCCGGTAAATTTCCTGAATCATGTCATGCCGACGCAAACCGAGTGCTTCACGTGTAACAATAAGATAATAATATTGCAGTTGAGCTTTTTGACGAATAGTATTGAATCGATCAATGCTCAAATTAATTTCTTCATGAATCGATTGTTTCCTCTGCGATGTCTCCGCGGCGTGCTCATTTTCGCTCAAAGCTTTTAAAAGTGATATCTTTACTTCGATTTCCCGATCCACACACGTCAATTGTCCGATAGCATCATCTACAGCCATGCCGGCACGGCTCAATACAGCCGCCTTTTCCCGCAGTAATTCTTCCAGTAAATTATCTTGTTGGTCGTTTTTTCTTTTCTGCGATATTTGCATAATGACTAAGTCAGAAGTATAGCTGGATTTAAATAGTTTCGTTCTCTCTGTTAATTAAGTATTTGGCAATGACGGCATTCACCGAATAATCCAGCTTTCTGTCTTCTTTTAGCTGTCGCAGCACTCTTGAGTCGGATTTCCAGACTATATCTCCGGGCGAGAGGAAACAGAAACCACCCCTTTTAGGGATTGTAGTTATCACAGAGTCCTTATAATAATAACAGTCTTCATTAATTTCTGTGGGAAAGCTGCGCATAATCGGTGGTATATCTGTGGGTAGGAACCAGAGTTTGATTTCTCGCTCCGCATCTTCCGGGTTTGCTGAGGCATGAACGAGGTTGTCCGTTCTGTTTCCGATGAATTTACCCTTTTCATCGTTGAGGGGAACGACAGTTCCTAGTGCGCGAAGGCAGCCCGGGTTTTTCTGCCTTGCTTCATGGGGATTTGTTGGCCCGCAGATAGTTCTTATGGTCTTGATGGCATTTGATCCCTGATACAAAATTGCGATAACCCGGCGTTTCCCCGGATCATCAGGAAAATGGATAAACCCCTGAATATATTGTAAAAGCGAAGGATAGAAAAATTTGCCTTTATGCTCCGCATAGTGCTCTTCAGCCAAAATCTGATTTACGTTGACAACTTTCAGCGCTGCAAAACGTAATCCGGCGTGAAAATGAGAAAATTGCGAAAGTATATATCCGGTTAAAGAATTTTTAAGAGCGTCCGGCTTGATGAGTACAAGCGAACTCCTAAAGATTTGCATCGACATTTAAATTCTCCTTGCTATTGAAGTATATGGTAGTTTAACAAAGTTGTTATTAGATAAAAACTTGTTGTTGGATTAAGAGAATATAAAAGAAATCGTTTCTTATGTCAATAGAATTTATATTAATTTAAACATTGAGCGGTCGTCCAATCATTTAAAGACCGTAACGCCTGACTTACATAAAGAATATTTTTGTCTCTTTTTTTTAATTTTTTCCCATGTGATGTATCCAAAAGACCAAAATTAATATTCATGGGCTGAAAGTGATCGGCAGATTCGGCAGAAGTTATATAACGGAGCAATGCTCCGATGGCTGTTTGAGCTGGTGGAGGCTGGAGTTTTTTCCCTTCCACAATAAAGGCGGCATTCAGTCCGGCTAAAAGTCCCATGGCTGTTGATTCAGTATATCCTTCCACGCCGGTAATCTGACCGGCAAGAAAAATATTTTCATTGTTCTTTAGTTGCAGGGAAGGCGCGAGAAGGCAAGGTGAGTTGACATAAGTATTGCGGTGAATACTACCGTACCGGGCAAACCCGGCGTTTTCCAGGCCGGGAATCAGGCGAAAAATACGTTGTTGCTCAGGCCAGGTCAGTTTTGTTTGAAATCCGACCATGTTAAAAAGAGTGCCCGATGAATTTTCCCGGCGTAGTTGAACAACGGCATAAGGAATTACACCCGAGTGCGGATCGATCAATCCCACCGGTTTCATCGGACCGAAGGCGAGGGTGTTTTCACCGCGAGCGGCCAGCACTTCTACAGGCAGGCATCCTTCAAAATGTTTGATATCTTCAAATGTTTTGGCAAGAACTTTTTCTCCGGACAGCAGTGCCTGATGAAAGCGTTTGTATTCTTCTTCGGATAAAGGACAGTTTAAATAATCCGGTGTGCCCTTATCATAGCGCGAAGCCTGGAAGACCTTGTCCATATTAATTGATTCGGCTTCGACTATGGGAGCAATGGCATCGTAAAAATATAAATAAGAACTGTTCAGCATCCGTGCAATTTCCTGCGCCAGCGAGTCGGATGTAAGCGGGCCGGTTGCAATGATCGTTAACACTTCTTCCGGAATTTTGGTAATTTCAGTCCTGTGAAGGGTAAAGTTTTTTTGTTGCTTTAGTTGCGTTTCCACTTCCCGGGCGAACAAAAGTCGGTCTACGGCCAGAGCGGAGCCCGCGGCAACGGCTGTGCTGTCTGCCGCCGATATTATTAAAGAATGGAGACGGCGCATTTCTTCTTTGATCAGGCCATGAGCATTATCGGGCGAATTGGATTTAAAAGAATTACTGCAAACCAGTTCCGCCAGATTTTCCATTTTATGGGCTGGAGAAAATTTTTGCGGCTTCATTTCATACAGATGGACCGTATGACCCCGCCGCAGCAACTGCCAGGCAGCTTCGCAGCCGGCCAGCCCTCCGCCGATGATTATGACCTGCTCAGATTTACTCACTGGGTTTGTTCTTTGGTATTTTCTTGATGTTTTTGCATTCGGGGTAACCGGTGCAACCCAGGAATTGTCCAAAACGTCCGCGCTTAACGGCCATGGGTTTGCCGCACAGTTCGCAGCTTTCGTCCGACAATACGGGTTCCTGATTTGTTACTTTGCCGTCCTGGCCCATTTTTTTGATGTTTTTACATTCGGGATAACCGGTGCAGCCGAGGAACTGGCCGTAACGTCCGCGTTTGATGGCCATGGGTTTGCCGCACTTTTCACAAACCTCATCGGTTGTCGGCGCTTCCTGAGCGACGATTTCGCCATTTTCGTTTTTTGTTGCAGTCATTGTGTTTTTACATTCCGGATAATTCGAGCAGGCCAGAAACTGTCCGAAACGTCCCTCTTTGACAATCATATTTTTACCGCATTTATTGCATTTGATTTGTGTCGTTTTTGTTTCCACGTGAGTTACCTTTCCGTTTTCGTCATGGGTGAAATTCATTGTGTTCTTGCATTGGGGATAATTGGAACAGCAGAGAAATCTTCCATTCTTCCCCCATTTGATCACCATCGGAGAGTTGCATTTTTCGCAAACCAGATCGGTTGGAATCTCCTCTTGTTTGAGGTTTTTCATTTCCGTTTTGGCTTTCTTCAGTTCGTCGGCAAAAAGAGTATAGAACTCTTTGAGCGTTTCCACGCGTTTGCTTTCGCCGCTTTCGATGGCGTCGAGTTTGTTTTCCATATCCGCGGTAAAGGCCAGATCCAGAACCGTCGGGAAACTTTTTACCAGAAGTTGAGTGACCGTCATTCCCAATTCAGAAGGGTGGAATTTCCCTTTTTCCAGACTGACATATTCGCGATCCTGAATGGTGGAGATAATGGTCGCGTAAGTGCTGGGACGTCCGATTCCTTTTTCCTCCAACTCGCGCACAAGCGATGCTTCCGAAAAACGAGGCGGCGGCTGCGTGAATTTCTGTTCCGTATTCAGATTGAGCAGCTTGAGTTTTTCTTTTTCGCTGACTTCCGGCAGAAGTTTATCGTTGCCATTTTCTTCTTTATCGTCCTTGCCTTCGGTATAGACAATGGTGAAACCGGGGAATTTCATGATCTGACCCTGAGCGCGGAAGATGCAGCCGGCGCCCGCTATGTCAATGGTGGTCTGATCAAGAATTGCCGGGTTCATCTGGCTGGCAACAAAGCGGTTCCAGATGAGCTGATAAAGTTTAAATTGATCTGCAGACAGATAGTTTTTTATATCTTTCGGTTTGTACGTCATTTTAGAAGGACGAATCGCTTCGTGGGCATCCTGGGCTTTTTGCGAGTTTTTATAAAAATGAGGTTTGTGCGGCAGATAATCGGAAGAATAATTTTCTTTGATATAATCGCGCACGTCTTTAATAGCCTCTTCAGCTATCCGGAAAGAATCGGTTCTCATATAAGTAATCAGACCGACGGAACCTTCTTTACCCAGTTCTATTCCTTCGTATAATTTCTGAGCAACCATCATGGTTTTTTTCGCTGAAAAACGCAGCCAGCGGGAAGCTTCCTGCTGGAGTTTGCTTGTTGTGAAAGGCGGCGGCACGGAGCGTTTGACTTCTTTTTTTTCCAGTTTTTCGACACTGAAATCCGCTTCCTTGATTTTCGCGGCCAGATTTGCGGCCTGTTCGCCTGTGGTTACTTTGGCTTTTTTGCCGTCAATTTTCAGAAGCTTCGCTTCAAAGGGCGGCGGATTATTGCCTTCGAATTGCGCTACCAGATTCCAGTATTCTTCGGGAACAAACTTGTTGATCTCTTCTTCACGGTCGCAAATCATGCGCACGGCGACGGATTGCACACGTCCCGCGCTCAGGCCTCTTTTGACCTTGTCCCACAAAACAGGGCTGATCTGATAACCGACCAGACGATCGAGAATACGTCTTGTCTGCTGAGCTTCATATTTATTAAAATCAAGTTGCAGTGGATTTTTGATGGCTTCGATAACGGTGTTTTTGGTTAAATCGTTGAACAGAACGCGATAAATATTTTTATTTTTAGCATTGATGATTTCCGCTATATGCCAGGCAATTGCTTCTCCTTCCCGGTCAGGATCGGGGGCGAGGTAAATATTTTCCGCGCTCTTTGCCGCTTTTTTCAGATCATCGACGGTTTTCTTTTTCGTTTCGATTACATTGTATGTCGGTTCGAAGTCTTTTTCCAGATCAATGCCCAGAGTGCTTTTCGGTAAATCTTTCACATGTCCCATAGAAGCCACGGCATTAAAATCGGCTCCGAGAAACTTTTTTATAGTTTTAACTTTAGTGGGAGATTCCACAATAACTAAAGAATTCGCCATAAACACCCTTTCAATTTAAAAATAAAATTTGAGGCCCCTATAAACGCAAGAAAATATTTTGTAAAGATAAATTTTATTATTTAATGACGACATAAATATAAATAATTATTTCTTTAGAGAGAAAAATTTACCCGGATGCTGCTCAACAAGTCCTCGTAATTCCATCTTTGTCAATGCGCTCAAGATACCGGCGGACGGCAAGCCTGTAGAAGAAATCAAATCATCAATGTGAATGCGTCCCTGGGAAACAAAATCAAATATCTTCTGATCAACTTCATCCAGTATTTCATGGCTTTTTTTCTCAATTATTGCAGAGCCGGAAGCCCTGGGTGTTTTCAATGCTGTCGTAAATTCAATCTGCGGCATGATTTCTTCCAGGATATCATCGATATTTTCAATTAATATTGCACCCTGCTTAATCAATTTATTTGTTCCGCGCGAACCTGCGGAATCGATACTTCCGGGCACCGCAAAGACTTCCCGTCCCTGTTCCAGCGCGAGTCTTGCCGTAATAAGGGAGCCGCTTTTTTCTCCGGCTTCTACAATTACGACGCCGTAGGACATGCCGCTGATTATGCGATTACGTGTCGGGAAATTGGCTGAAAGTGGTGGTGTCCCCGGGGGAAATTCGGAAATAACCGCACCATTTTGAATAATTTCATCAAATAATTTTTTGTTTTCCGGCGGATAAATAACGTCCAGTCCGCTGCCCAGAACAGCAATAGTTCTACCATGTGCTGTGATAGCTCCACGGTGAGCTGTGGAATCAATACCCCGGGCCATGCCGCTGACTATCGTTAAACCTTTAAGGGCGAGTTCGCGGCTGATTTTTTCTGTTGTGTATTTGCCATAGGTGCTGGCCATTCGTGAGCCGACTATAGCGATATTTATATCTTCGTTCTTTAAATTGCCGCGAACATATATTAAAGGAGGACGATCATAAATATTCAATAGTTTTGCGGGATAAAGTTTATCCTGGCAAGTAATTACATTGATTTTGTTTTTATCCAGAAGTTCAAGTTCTTCTTTAATCTTATCCCAGTTTTTGAAACCGGCAATAGCTGTAGCGGTATTTTGGGAAATTCCGGGAATTATTCTTAATTCTGAAAGGGGTGCGGTAAAAATATCTGATATAGAGCCAAACTTATCCATTAGTGCCGGAAAGGTAATATTGCCGACGCCCGGGATGGATTTTAGTGCGATCCAGTATTTTAAAATACTGTAATTCATAATTACCTGATCTGTAAAATCAGAAATTTTGTTTTGTGGATTTAGTTTTTTACCCCGTTTGAAGAACTTTGCACTTCTGACGGGATAAACGAAAAATTGGAAGAAAGCTATATCTTGTTGGCCATGTATGTCAAGTCTTTTAAAAATGATATTATACTTTCATTATTAGTACCAGAGACATAGGATAATAAAATCTTAAAAATTAAACCTGATGATTTTTCCTGCCAAAAGTTTTAAAATAGTTGCGCAATTCAAAGCTTTGGGTTAGGAACACAACAGTGTTTCTAAGGAGTGTTTATGTTGAAGATAAAGAATTATTTTATCATTATAACTTTAGTAATGATTGTTTATCCTGTGACTGTCTTCGCTCAAGACATTTTAAATCAGAAAAAGAGTCATCCTGTTATAAAGCAAAACATTCAGAAACCATTGGATAAAGATGAAAAACAGTCCAAACAGCAAATATTGACGGTAACACCGCAGGAAATTAATTTAGGAACTATTAGTGCAGATAAGTCAAGCGAAGGGATATTTACATTAAAGAGTGTAAGTTCCGATTTTATTGATTGGTCAACAGATGGTCCTGGTGGATGGAAAAAATTAGAAAACCGTAAATTATCAGGCGTAATAAAAAATAATTCCGGTTCCCTGCAAGTGGGAATTCGTTTGCTGCCTAAAGAATCGGAGGACAAACAAAAAAGTACATCCAGTTATGTGGAAATGAAACTTGAATCCGGAAGTGAAAAGCTGATCTGCCGAAAAGAATTTCAGGCTGGCGCACATAAAGCAGCGATAGAAATTAATTCTTCAGATGGTCAGAAAACAATCTTTGCTACGTTTACAATAGGGTATACTCAGAAAAATCCTTCAATTAATCTGAATCCTTTGCGACTGGATATGGGCAGCGTCCTGCAGGGGAAAACAGTTTCCAAAAAAATAATGGTAAGCAACAGCGGTAAAGAAATGTTGAGATGGTCGGTGGCGGCAAGAAAACATGCGAAAGAAGATTTCCCTGATGATTTTCATCAGGGAAAATATATATCGTTTATCAATGAAGAAGTGCGGGGACACGGTGTATATAATGTTCCCGTTAATTTAAAAGATAAAATTGAAATAATGGGCCAGTGGAAGGAAAGCAATGGCTATCCAACTGGCGCGGAAGGTGAAAACTTAATCAAGGTTAATTTCAGTGGAACAGGAATAATTCTGTATTTAGCAACTTATCAGGAAGATGAAGTCAATATATCCATGTCCATTGATAAAAATTCGATTGAGAATATTGAGTTGTTTGAAGACATGGAAGAAAACAAAGGGGAACTATTGGTGGCGGAAGGACTTGCCGATGGCCCGCATGTTTTTACTATAGTAAGTAAAAACAGCCGTTTGGTATTTGAAGGCGTGAAAATACTGGGAGGAAGCACGGCTTATTTTCCCGAAGGAAGCATAAAAATTGTGCCCAATTCCGGCGCGACGACCAGACAAACCAATTATCTCAACGTTTCTTTCAATGCGGGACAGACGGTTCCGGGCTATTACGTGGATGATATTGTGTTTGATACTAATAGTGGTGAAGCGTTAGTGGAAGTTTTCGCAGAAGTGCTTCCCGAGAATATATCGAAGGTTGTGGATATTTACAGATATTACAACGGAACCGATTACATGTTTACGGCTGATCCCCAGGCTGAAGCAAAAAGATTGATTCAGAACAGATATGTGAAAGAGGGAATAGCTTTCCGGTTATTTAAGCCGGACAATCCTGGAACGGTCTCTTTCTATCGCTGGTATAATCCGCAGAAAAAAAGTCATTTCTACCATTCCAATTACACTGGAGGGGGAAAAGACCTGCGGGGATATATATATGAAGGCACGATAGGCAACATTGCGACATCAAAACTGACCAATACCAGAGAGCTTTATCGCTGGTATAATGCAAAAACGGGTCACTATTTTTATTCGACAGATCTTCAGGGAGGAAAAATTAATAAAAGAATATATAAGTTTGACGGCATAGCAGGTTATGTTAAATAACCATTGTTTAAATTTCATCAGTATTAGGTCTTGACAAAAGAAGGCAGAGACGATAAGACGCTAAATCTTTTTGGCACATGGTTAAAAAAATGCGCCTGTAGCTCAGTTGGATAGAGCAACGGACTTCTAATCCGTGGGCCGAGAGTTCGAATCCCTCCAGGCGCACCAAAGCGAAAAATGGTGGGTGTAGCTCAGCTGGTTAGAGTGCCGGGTTGTGGCCCCGGAGGTCGAGGGTTCGAACCCCTTCACTCACCCCATTTTATATATGGAAGGATTAATAATGAGCGCCCGTAGCTCAGCTGGATAGAGTCGCAGACTTCGAATCTGTTGGTCGTAGGTTCGAATCCTACCGGGCGTGCCAAGAATAAAGAAAGTGACTTTTTACATTAAGTCTGTTCAAATACCCTAAAGGGCACACGAACGGCCGGATGCAAGGCATCGGATGTTTTTCAACAGACTTAAAGGGCCCTTAGCTCAACTGGCAGAGCAAATGACTCTTAATCATTAGGTTGTCGGTTCGATTCCGACAGGGCTCACCAAATATTAAGGCGTTTCGTATAGTTAGCGAAACGCCTTTTTTAGCTCTATTTCTTTACCTGCTTTGCATCGGTGGAATTTGACCTGTCAAAGGAATAGGAATTTATGATTGCTGCGATACCCAATTTGTTCCCTTTGTCTTCGACCCTGACAATCGCTCCTCGACACTTTAAGTGAACAGGCCTGTCCGGATCGACATATTCCATCACGATCGTGAAATCTATGGTCTGGCCGGGAGTGAAGGATTTGTCCGTTTCGAAAAAAATTCCCGAGTTGCTGAAATCGCGGGTAATTCCTTTGCTGTTTTCAAGAACTACGGGGAATTTGCCTTTGCGCCTTAACGATTGACGTTTTTCAGTGTCTTTCACAATCATTGCTCCGGTATTTGATCGAAATATAATCCAGTACTAAAGAAAAAAATATTTGCGTTACTTTGAACAATATAGAAATTATGCTTTAGTATGTCAATATAATATTAGTTAAAGATTTGAAGTAACTTTGCTGATTTTTGTATTGTTGTCTTGATGATTGGTTATTGAGCTTGACTCTTGTGTTGTCAGTGCTAAAATCTATTGGTATTAGTTAATCTATAAATATTTGCATAACATTGGCTGGATTTAATTATTAAAATAATCGTATGAATCTATCCATGAAAAAGGTTACTTGAATTGGCCATTAAAAGAAGAACTATAGTTACCATAGTCCTTTTATTCGCGATTACACTTACAGCGTTTCTCGCGTCCGCGTGGTTTTATGCTTCGTATAAGCTATCCCGGCTCGATTCCTACAAAGAATCCATTATACAAGCCGTGGTAGAAAAATTGAATCGCAATATCACCTACGAAACCGGAAAAGCATCTCTGTCTTTGAGCGATGGACTTTTTCTCCAATTTACCAATCTGGTGGTTAAAGAAAAGGGTAGCTCGTTGGATTTCCTGAATGTCAAAAACGCTTCTCTCAAGGTCAAAGTATTTCCTCTTTTGATAAATCGTGTTGTTTTCAGAGAGATAATTTTAAACGAGCCCCGCGTTGCAATAAAGAGGGATAAGGCGGGCGGGCTGAATATTGACGACCTTCTGATGAAGAAAGAAGATGAAAATGCTCCGAAGTTTCGCAAATTTATTATTGAAAAAGGATCGATGACTTTTTGGGATCAGTCGGCCGGTGAGCAGGGTCTTTTAACTTCGCTGGAAAATTTTCAGTGCCGGATCGATTCGACTTTCTGGACAAAGATATCTCATTTCAACATGAAGACTTCTGTCATTGAGGATAAAAATAAAGCGGAACTGACGCTGAATGGTTTCTACCGTCCTGCCCCTTTGGAAAAACCGTTTTATGAAAGTAAAGTGAGAGCTTCCGTACAGATAAAAGGAGCGGATATAAAACATTATGGCGCGTATTTGAAAAAATACACACCATTTGAAAAAATGGCCGGATATGTAAACGCGGATATTAAATTTTCAGGGAGATTTTCTGATTTCAAATCGAAAGGGACAATTCAGGTGAAAAAAGCTCTGCTTGATTATCCTGAAGTTTTCAGGATTATTCTTCAGCCGCGGATAATTCATCTGGATTACGCTTTGAAACGCGATGCCGATAGTCTGAATCTGGACGTGTCACGTGTAGCGATAGATAATTTTGAAGCTAAAGGAAATCTGGAAATCGATGATTTAAATAAGAAAGATCCGCTCTTAAAAGCGTCCGCCGTAACTAAGACTTTTAACTTGAAGGAAGTCAGGTCTTATGTTCCCTGGGGAATCATTCACCAGGATGTGGGAAATTTCATTGATAAGCATGTCAAGGATGGTGCTTTCCGGCTCATCGAGGGGAAACTCAATGGCCGGTTGAGTCAGATTACCCATATGAATAAAAAAGAAAGTGTTGATGTGCTTTCCATTGAGGCTGAAGTAAACAAAGGTGTTTTTGAAGCACATCAAACAGCGCCTGTTTTTAAAGATATCAGCGGCATATTGGAGTTGAAAAAGCGGAAGTTTTCGCTGAACAATATGAAGGGACGTTTCGGCCTTTCACCCTTGACAATGGAAGGGAGTATTTCTGATTTTGCCCTGTCTCATCCGACTATCTATACCGCTGAAATGAAAATTCAACCAACTCGCGATGAGGTCCTGTGGCTTTTAGGAAAAGAAAAATTTCGTAATCTGAATTTCAAAGGACCTTCAACGCTTATTCTTTCCGGAAAAGGCACGGATGTGGATTATCATATCAATGCTCAATGGGATTTAACCGATGCCGCTTACACGTATCCGGATGTAATGGAAAAACCAGGGGCAAGAAAAAACCGGCTTGCGGCGGAAATCATTATCAATGAAGATGCCCTCAACTTCTCTTCCTTCAATTATGATTTGCCGCCGGCTAACATAACCGGCTCCATGGTGGTTCGCTTTGCGGGGGGCATACCCTTGTTTTTTAATATTAAGTCCAAGATTTTTGATGTTCGCGAAGCTGCTGCGATTTTACCGGTGCTGCGTAAATATAATCCGGCGGGAAGTTGTTCGCTGGCTTTGGCCGGAAGGGGTGATTTAGACGATCCCGCTTCTATTCAATGGAAGGGCATCGCGTCCCTGGCTAATGTTTCGCTCAAACCTTCGGTAAATATAAAACCTCTGCGAGATTTAACGGGCAATGCCTTCTTTAAAGAAAACACAATGGAGACGTCGCTGTTTAAAGCACGGATGGGAGAGAACGATATTCAAGGACAATTCAGAATAGATGATTTCCGTAATCCCAGGGTAATGTGTAATTTCTATACACGCTTGCTTAAAACGAAGGATCTGGGATTGCAAAGCACGGAAGGCGAAGTGAATCTCCGTGACGTAAAAGGGCAAATGGCCATTGATGACAAATTGATTCACATTGACAATCTATCCTTTAAGCTGGGGCAATCCGGATTTAACCTGGCGGGCGAAATCACTGATCTGGCTTTGCCGAGAGTCACGTTAACGCTGAATTCCCCGTATGTCGGTTCGGATGATTTATCCCGTCTTATTTCTCTGTCATACCCGAAAAAGGAAGGCAACGCTTCGTCCGCTATGGAATTGAACGCGACCTTGCGGGTGGATGCCGGTAAATTCGGCGATATTGATTTCAAAAAACTCAACGCCGGATTGAAATTCTCACAAGGCATCATCGATATTGAAGCACTGGAAGCCGTCGCCTTTGAAGGTAAATTCCAGGCCAAAGGAAAGGTGGCCATACCTTCCAGCGGTCAGAATCGCTATGATGCAAATATCTCCATCAACAAGATGTCACTGGAAAAGCTTCAGAGTTATCTGGGAATCGGCGACCGCACGATTACCGGCAGGTTATCGCTCACCGGTGATTTATCCGCCTTGGGCCGCAATGCCGAAGATCTCAAAAAAACAGTGGCGGGAACATTTCAGATTCGGGCGGAAAAGGGAGTACTGAAAAAGTTTTCCGCACTTTCCAAGATATTTTCTCTGCTCAATTTTTATCAAATGGCGAAGCTTAAGCTTCCGGATATGACAACTCAAGGCATGACCTATAATAAGATATCTGCCCGCACTTCTATTAAGGACGGCATTTTATCTTCGGAGGATTTCTTCATCGACAGTGATTCTATTCAGATTTCAGGATCAGGTAAAATTGATTATCTCAAAAAGAAGCTTGATCTTGTCGTCGGTATTCATCCTCTGCAAACACTTGATTTCATCGCGTCAAAAATTCCCATTGCGGGATGGATTATTACCGACGAAAAAGGAAAATTAATCACTGTAAATTTTAAAATAGATGGAGCATGGGATGATCCGAATGTGAAACCTATAAATGCAAAGTCCATCGGTAAAGGCACGCTTAATATATTCCGGCGGATTTTTCAGTTGCCGGGAAAACTGATAACGGATACGGGTGAAGTCATTTTTGGACACTAGTTATATTTTCCGATATACTTCGATTTGGATTACGGAAAAAACAGTTTATAAAGCCAGCGCCGATTACTATTTGCTCCAAACCGGATCGAAAGATATCTTTTCCCCTCCTGGTAATATTTTATCAATAATTGATGAATACATCGCCAGAACGCAAAAATTGCTGCAAGAATAAAAAGTAAAATATCAAAGTGAAATTTAATGCGTTATTGTTCGAGGTCAACTGTTTGCTATAAACTTACGCAAGTTGATAGCCTCTCTCACGAAACAACTTCAGGCAGGCGTTGGCGACAGCTTCATCGTAAAGAATACCTTTATTTTTCTCAATTTCTTCCAGTGCAGCCTCAATACCCAAAGCTGCACGATAAGGACGATAGGAAGCCATGGCCTCCACTACATCTGCCACGGACAAAATGCGGGCTTCCATGATAATTTCATCACCTTTCAGATTTCTTGGGTAGCCGGAGCCGTCCATCCGCTCATGGTGCTGATAGACAATCTCCGCCAGAGACCAGGGAGATTCAACATCCTTCAATATTTCATATCCACTTACGGAGTGTTGTTTAATCAGGGAGAATTCGATGTTGGTCAGTTTGGTAGGTTTGATCAATATCTCCGCAGGAATCGCTATTTTCCCAATGTCATGAACAATACCTGCCATGTAGATTCCATCGATTTTATCCTGATCTAATCCTATCTCTGTGGCGATAGCACGGGCCAGATCAGCAGATCGGGATTGATGACCGGCCGTATAAGGATCTCTTGACTCCAAAGCGGACACCAGAACCTGAATAGTGGTGCCGACAGCCTTCTTGAGGCTTTCGAGGGTTTGTTGAAGTTGCTCCTCCGCCTCACGTCGCTTTTTGGCGCTATACTGAACGTGAGAAGCGAAAATAAAAAGAAAACACAACACAATCAAACGCTGCCAAAAACCTCTGGTTTCAATGCCGATGAGCGTGGGGAAAAAAGATGAATTCGTGGAAAGTACCGTGAGAAGAGAGTCAACGACCCAGAAAATAGCGCTCAATCCCAAGCTCACCCAAAATATAGAACCGGAGAGATGTGTCTGATTGTTGATTTTCCACTGCATTTGTTGCTCCGCGAACTTTGCGTCAATTTTCATGAAGTGTTCTTATAGGTGATGACAACGCCGATAATGCATAAACTTACGGAGTAAGGATGTCAAGGGGAAAGAGCAGGGCGAATTGCCTCTTTTTACTTTGTAAGTTAGCAGTATTCACAGCCGGAAAATTATTTTCCCTGACAATCCGATTTACCGCTGCCGCGACTTTCGGTGGTTATATTTATTATTTTCCCATCATCAAAGATAAGTTTGTAAATGAAATCATTATCGCCGCAGTTATAGAACCATGTTTCCAGTTTCTGGCCGCATTTTTTAACTTTTTTTATTTTGCCATATTTATTTGCAGTTGTGTATTGCTGACTGTTTTCACAGGATTTTTCCTTGGACGTAGGTTTGCCGCAAGTTGCCAGTACTTGAGACTTTGAATCTCCTTCAGTGACAAGGCCTGCGCCGCAGCGAAAAGCCAAAGCATCATCGGCTGCAAAAAATAAAAAGAAAAAAGATGCTAGAGAAATAATTATCATGTTCGTTTTCATTCAATATCTCCTTTTATCAGAATTAAATATTCGTACTTGAAAAGATCGTAAACAAACTGCCGGATAATTTCCTGCTCGTCATTAAAAGGCGTAGCAAGCCTCAGAGCTGTTTTTACCTTATCATTAAAATTTAGTGGAAGAAAATCGGCGAAAGATCCCCGCCGTGTTTTGTAATTTAGCATTTCCGCGATTTTCTGCAAGTAGGAAAATTTAATAGTAAATTCTTTGTGGCCTTTCAGTGAAATCATTTCAGGCGTGCCGGGAGATGGAAAAGATAAATAAGGATTAATGAGTTCGGGAACTACAGCTTCGCAACTATGTTCACTTAAATAGATATATTTGATTCCGGCCAGACATAGTTTTTCCACTACTTCTAGGGCGCCGATATTGATGTGTTCATTTTCATTTAATCCCAGCGACAGATCATATTTTTTATTGAAATGCTCCAACTTTCCTATGATGAGGACATTATTTCGATCGAAATCATTTTTCTTTTCCTGTCCGGCTACCAGAGTCGGCAGATCGCCCAGGTTTTCATTCATCATGGCCAGGTCAAATCCGGAAAGGGCTGTTTGTGGAAACGCCAGAATGTCCGACAGTTCAAAATCAACTTTAAATGATTGAAGCATTTCTTTTTGTTTATCCAGAAGGAAAGGGGAAATGTCGATCATTTTTGCCCGCGTTTGAGGATTAAGCGTCAGAAAATCACGCATTAAATATCCCATCCCTCCGCCTATCTCCAGAATGGAGCGGATATCATGGAAGGGAATTATTTCTTTCAGGAAATTATAAAGATGCTTACCAAAAGAATAAGAGGAGGTAAGTACTTTGCGACATGGGCTATCAACTGGCTCCAGAGAATTGCAGACAGTGAGTTCCCATCCCAGCGAATTTAAATCGTGCTGATGATAATCGGCGGTGGAATTGATGAAATATTTCATAACTCAATGGTAACAAGAAAAAATTTTCTTCTTGTTACCATATTTTGAAAATTATGCTATTAAAATTCGTCGTGTCATTGCGAGTCCCGATTTATCGGGACGAAGCAATCTCAAAAGCAACAAAAAATATTTAGATTGCCACGTTCACTGTCGTGAACTCGCAATGACGGCCATAGTTGCAGGGTGGATGAAGCAAAGCAGGGAACCCCGGCGAATGCCTGGGCATCCACCTGATAATTACGATTGGTGGAACAGGCAAAGTGTCGCAATATTCGGAAAAGATAATTGAGCTTCTGCGCATTGATCATCCCGATCTTTCCGCCTGGACAATCATTTGCGCCAACGACAGAGCTGTAGATCCCATGCAACACCTTATCCACAGCAATCTTGGTGGTATCCTGCCCCGGGTCGAAAGTCTTGATTCATACATTACTAAAAAAACAGGCAATAAACTGACTCTCCATCCTGTTCCAGGTGAAGAGCAGCTTCTTTTATTTATCCAATTCCTGGCTGAAAGATTCCCGGATGAGCAATATCCCGCCAGACGGGCCGCCAGTCTTTTGCCCCTGATCACTAAACTTGCGGAATATAATATTGGCAGGGATACAATTTATGGCGCGGAGAGGTTTACCGAGGATGAATGGAGCAGGCTCGAGGAATACCTGGAAACCGCGCAAGCTTTTCGCAAGTGGCTTTCTAAAGTAAATTTTTTCATGCCGCAACTGGAAATAGCGGCGCTTGATGAAATCACTCCCGGGGAAAAGGAAGTATTTATCGGACTTCCTGAAATAACTCCGGTAACCGAGCGCTTCTACCGGAAGATAAGAAAAGAAAGATTATTCATTGATCAGCCGCTTTTCGGGACTGATTTATGCGGGCCGGAAAAGCTGCCTTTTGATTCAGCAAAAAATCTTATATTGTCCTTCGGCGGTGGCGTTGCGCCATCAGAAGGCGCCGGCATTGAGTTGATCTCACTTGCCGGGCTTCATGCCCTGGTTGAACTGGTCACGCTGGAGGTTTCCACTTTCCTTAAAGAAAAGTCAGGCAACGAACAGTTGATGATATTCCTCCTTGATGAATCACTCACCACAATGCTCTGGAACAGATCTCTTCGCCTGTTCGGAAATGACGTCAATCTTGCCGTCTGGTTGCCGTTTTCGACAACTTCGGCAGGACGAAGACTTCTGCTGGAGATAAAAAACGCTGAAGCGTCAGGCCAAATGCCCGATTTTAAGAAGTTTGCCATAACCTGCGCTGTGGAATTATCCAAAAACCGAGACAATTACGTTCGTGAAGAATGCGAGGCGTTGGAAGCGGCGATATCTTTTTCCACTCTCCTTGATTTTTGGAAAGAAAGGCTGGGGCGCCATCTGGCTGATGCAGCGAAAATGCTGATCGAGACGAAAAAGTTCCGTGTTACCGGCAGCAGAACGGCGCCGGTGCAGGTTGCCGGTTTCGGTCATGTTTCGGGCGAGAGATTCAGCCGGGGATTGATCCTTTCTCTGGATAGCGGTATCATGCCGACTCAGCCTTTTGAAGGACCTTTTATCAATCCTGTGCATGTTCCGCAGATGCGCAAAAGTGTGTTTGAATATGAGGATCTTATTTTCCGGCAGATTATGGCCCAGGGCGACAGAATAAAGATAGTAGGTGTGAACGATACGATAAGGGAAAGAACGCCGAGCTACTATATGACCCTGCTGGCTCAGGAATTCGGAAAACCAATGAAAGCGATGGCGTTTAAAGAATCGCTTCCCGCAAGGTCAGGCAAAGAAAAGACCGCGATAATCATTGACGACGATTTGAGAAACAGGCTGAAAGATTTTACCTATTCGTTTTCGAGTCTGGGCGAGATTCTGGCCTGTCCGTTTCTGTTCTATCATCAATATATATTGCGGATGGAACCGCCTTCATTTATGGACGATGATGAGAAAATAAATATGCAGATGGGGAGTTTTGTTCATAAATTCCTTTATCAGCTCTCAACCGGCCCAAAAGAAAAGATCGATGATTGGGAGAATCTTTTTGACAGATTATGGGAAAATGATGAAAACGCCGATGTGCGTGAAATGGATGGGATTAATATTTACATGCTCAACGCGAAAATCTTATTGAAAGAGATATACGAAGACGAGCAAGAGTCGGGCGAACGTTTAATATTTTCCGGCAATGCACTGGCGTGCGAGAAAAGATTCACCGGAAGGCTTGCCGGAAGTTATAAGATAACCGGATTTTCGGACCGGCTGGCTAACATCGCGGGACGAACTGAGGTGATCGATTTCAAGTATTCCAAAAAGCAGGACAAGTACAAACTTTCGGGAAAAACAACTGTGCGGGGACTCTTTAAAGAAAAAGGTGTTCTGCATCCCGCGGCACAGCTCATTATCTATCAGCATTTTAATAAAGATGCGGAAGGCGCGCGCTTTTATTTTTTGAAAGAACCATCAAAAGATAGGGAAATAGCGCTTCCTCCTGAAGAAAGCGCCGAGGCGGAGGCCCTGATGCTGTCCATCAAGGAGAATCTGGACGCGATAATCGGCGGCGGTGAGCTTGTGCCGGTTCATGATTGTCAGGCCTGTGAGTACTGTCAGTTTCAGGCTTTATGCGGCAGGGAAGATTATTACAAGGCTTCGCGGAGGAATATCTGATGAAAAGTATTCTTCTGAAAGCGTCCGCAGGTTCAGGAAAAACAACAAGGCTCACCGAAGAAGTGTTTAAAAGAATACTTATCGGCGGGAAATTCATTGCCGCGCTGACCTTTACCCGCGCCGCCACAACCGAGATGCGTTCCCGGATAATGAAAGAGATAGCGTCAAAAAAAGGTCTGCCTCTCTTGGAGCGCCTGCGGCTGATTATGGAGGGGGGACGCGTCGGGTACGCGACAATCGATTCATTTTTTTACCGGCTCTTTGCCGCAGCCGGCTTAGCGCCGAAGCTCGCAGACGAAAAGGCGCAGATAGAACTATTGCGCGAGATAGAAGTCTTTTTCCGTGACAGTATAATGCAAAGCGGTAAAGCCAATAAGTTAATAGTGGCGGCCAGAATATTAAGAACAGATATTGGCACGCTCTGGGGTCCTCTGGCGGATGAACAGACGATCGAACGCTGTCTGCTTGATATGGCCAGGCTTGCCGATCTTGATGATCTTATGAAAGAGAACGGTGTTTTAAGAAATACACTGGAATCTATTAGTGAAAAGGCCAAATCTTTGTCGGAGCAGGTGACACCTAATGTTAACAAGTTGGTTGTAAATGCTTTGGCCGATTACGCTATTTTTATTTCCAGAACTGTGGCAACTCATTGTGATCTTGAAAATTACAAGAGCCTGGGTAAAAAGATAGTGTGGAGTGAAAAACCACATTCAGAGCTAAATAGAATATTTAAGAATTACAGAGAAACCGCCGAGAAGCTGACCATCAACAGGGCACTGCTGCGAGAGCTGGCCGTGGCATTTCTTTGCGAGATATATCTGGAAGCGGCTGATGTCGTGAAGAAGGAAAAAGGATTGATATTTTTCCAGGACGTCAGGCGAGGCCTCCTTGCTCTGGACGGTGCGGCATCAATGGAACGCCCGAAGTTGATGAGCAATTATTTTTCTCTGGGACTTGACCGGACGGAGCATCTGCTGATTGACGAATTTCAGGATACTTCAAAAGGTGACATCGAGATATTGCTGCCCATGATTGACGAGATTTTATCCGGTCGAGGCGAGCGCGGCGAAAGGTCGTTTTTCGCCGTGGGCGATTGGAAACAAATGATCTACGGGTGGCGCGGCGCAGACCGCGAGGCCATGGAAAAGGTTATCGGCAGTTACATAGCCAATCAGGTAATCACGGAAAGCTCGCTCGAATACAATTATCGCAGCACACCGCTGCTTATTTCTTTTTTCAACGAACTGGTCGCCGGTCTTTATGACTCAAAAGAGAGAAACGAAACACAAAAACCGCCGGAGAAGCTGGAAGCTTTTGATGGTGTGACAGAGGTGAATCGCGTTGAACTGGAAAAAGATGGCGCTACGCAGAACGCTTACTATACCGCGATAGTTGAATATTTGCAGAAGAAAAAAGATGAGTACGGCTGTGCGTGGGGAGATATCGCCGTGCTGGCTTTAACCAATAACCATGTCCAGAAGATAGAAGCCGAACTTTTAAAAAATAACATCGGCGTGGCGGCGGTGAAAGGAAGGCAGCTTCTTTCAACCCGGGAAGGTGTGGCGGTAATGCTTTTCATTGCCGGTGTGCTGGCGAAAGAGGGTGACGCGCAATTTGTTGCCAAAGCGGCAACCTCGCCATTATGGGAAGATCTATTCGTCAATATCGACGCTATTCGGGTGGAGTTTGCGCAAAAGTATCCCCGGCCTTTCGGGTTAATGGCTGTCAGTGACGTGATTGAACTTTTGCGCGGGAAACTGCCTGCAACCATTCTTGATATCTGGCAGGAGGAAGCGCAGGACTTCTTCAGTGAAGGCGGCGCCGATGTGGATGATTTTCTTTTGCGAATGTTCAATATCCGCTTCACTGTGAAGGTGCCGGAAGCGGAGCAAAGTGAAAATATCAAGGTTGATACTATCCACGGCACAAAAGGCCTTCAGTTCAAGCATGTATTTGTCTTCTGGAATGAGGAGGAAAAGGCGTCGCCGTTTTATCTGGAAGCCGAACGATGTTATGTGCAGTTTTCAGGCAAGGAGATTGATTTCCTGGGTGCGAGCGATTCGGCAATTGCCGGAGAAATCATTCAAAATCACGAAATAAATAAAGCGCGGCTGTGTCGTGAGCAGGCGAATGTTTTCTATGTTGCCGCAACCAGAGCCATACAAACTCTGACTGTTTTTCTACCGAAAAAGAAAGATGAGAAAAACCATAAACCTGTCCATCAGGCCGTACTGGATACCTTTTTACGCTTTGCGCCGGAGGGTAGTAAGAAAGAAATTTGTTATTCGTCCGGCAAGCCCCAGGAACCTCAACCTGTGACAATATGCAGTGTGCCCGCAAAGCATAATGAAGAGCCGGAAAAATACGGCGAGATTGATCCGGCGCTGGTGTCGGCCAATATCAAGGCCGGCATAATGAGAGGAGATCGGTTGCACCGGTGGCTGGCCGGGGTTGTTGATCGGACAGTACTTCCGTCGGCCGGAGAGCTGAATGATGAAGAATATGAAACTGCTGTACGTTTCGTCGGACGCGGTGATGTCGCCGCAGTCCTATTCCGGCCGGGCAACCTATATATCGAGCAACAGATATCGGATAAAGAAAACTCTGGTATTGTGGATAGAATGATTGTGTCGAATAATCTCATTACCATTATCGATTATAAGTCCGGTTCCATGAGAGGACTAAGGTACAAATACGAGGAACAGCTCAAGCGTTACACAAAGATTATGGAAACACTCTATCCGCAAAGAAAGGTCGAATATTATATCCTTTCGATAGATATTTGATAATTTTTATTTCGGAACAATGTCAAGCATGCGTTTGCTGCATTCTCATCATAGAGAACACCTTTATTTTTTTCGATTTCCTTTAATACAAAATCAATTTCAAATGCCGGCCGGTAGGGACGATGAGATGCCATGGCTTCAACAACATCGGCAATAGCGAGAATGCGTGCTTCAGGGGTTATTTTTTCATTCGACATACCTGAAGGGTATCCGGAACCGTTCATCCGTTCGTGATGCTGATGAATAGAATCTAATATGGGCCAGGGGAACTCAACATCTTTCAGGATATTATAACCGGCTTCGGCATGCGATTCAACCAGAAGCCTTTCCGTTGGTGTCAGCTTCCCCGGTTTGACCAATATTTCAGTGGGAATAGCAATTTTACCGACATCGTGGATTAACCCGGCAATTTTAACACATTCAATCTGTTCGGAAGGCAATCCCATTTCCTCTGCTACTGCGGAAGCGATTTCAGACACTCTTCGCTGATGACCTGCTGTATAAGGATCACGCTGTTCAACAATTATGGCTACAACATGAATTGTTCCCATCATCGCATTTTTCAGTTTTTCCGCGCTTGTTTTCAACTCGTGCTCTCTCTGTACCCGGCCCGTAATATCTTCAGCTATTCCTTCATAATAAAGAATATTATTGTTAGCGTCGCGGATGGTCCAAACACCGGCGTTGACCCATATGATACTATGGTCCTTTTTGTAGAATCTGGTTTCAAAGCTCTCAACAGAGTTGTTCTTTTCGAGCAATTCCAGGAGGCGAGTGCGATCTTCCGGTATTACATATATTTGTTTGCCCATATCGGTGACAAGCGATCTCAGTTCCTCCTGGGAATTGTATCCGAGCATACGGTAAAAAGCAGAATTTAAAGAAAGTAGTCGCCCCTCTTTAGTTGTTCGATAAATGCCTGAAATGGAATTATCAAAAATGGAGCGATACTTTGTTTCACTTTCTTTGATCGCTTGATTTGCTTCTTCCAGTTGACGGATTTTCTTTTCCAGTTTTCTAAACAACGTTTCATTGTGCTCTTGTAGAAAAGCTTCTCCGGAAAGTTCCATCTTTGATGTTGGTTCTATTATTTTTGATTTAAACTTTACCATAACCTTTTGTACAAGGTTCACTAAAATATCCGGTTCCTGAGGTTTTATGATAAACAGATCAGCTCCCATTTCCATGGCCAGTTTTTCGTCTTTGGGATCGGTATAGGTTGCTGTGTAAAATACAAAAGGAATTTTCTTTAAACGGTCGTCATTTTTCCATTCTTTGCAAAGCATAAAACCATCCATGACCGGCATGAGAATATCGCTGATGATTATATGAGGAGGATCTTCTCGCGCCGCTTCCAGCGCTTTGGCGCCGTTGCGGGCAGTCATTACTTGGAAACCGTGAGCTTTAAAAAGTGTTTCCAGATAAGAAATATTTTGTTCTTCATCATCAACAACGAGAATTTTTTCCATAATGGCTCCTTGTATAAAAATGTGCTATTGAAATCAGTCAAAATAAATATGCTCTTTTATTTGTTCAATAAATTTTTCAGGGTCGATCGGTTTTTCAATATAGCCGTCTGCCCCGGCAGCAAGTATTCGTTCTCGATCGCCAACCATCGCATAGGAGGTAACGGCTACAATAGGGGTGCCGGCAAGTTCATTATTTTTTCTTAATTCATGCGCCACAGCATATCCATCCATCCTGGGAAGCTGAATATCCAGAAGAATAAGATGGGGCTTCGTTTCTTTTGCCATTTCCACTCCTTTTTCTCCATCCGTTGCCTCCACCACGGTGAAACCGTTTTTTTCCAGAAGGAACCGCATGAGATAGAGATTCTGTTCGTTATCTTCAATTACAAGAATTATCGGATTCATTTTATTGCTCCTTATATTTTAGGCAATGTAACTGTAAATGCAGAGCCTTCTTCTAGCTTGCTTGCCACATGGATGGAACCGCCCATCATTTCTACAAGTTTTTTTGTTATGTTAAGTCCCAGACCTGTTCCTTCCTGTACCCTTGTTATTCCGCTGTCCACCTGACGAAAAGCGTCAAAGATAATATGAAGATTTTCCGGTTTAATGCCGATACCGGTATCTGTTACGGACAACGTAATCGATTCGTCGTCTGCATGACAATCAAGCTTGATTTCTCCACGGTCGGTAAACTTTACCGCATTACTGAGTAGATTGATGATTATCTGTTCCACTCTTCGCTGGTCTCCGCGTATTTCGGATATATTATCTCCAATTTTGGAAGAGAGGCGAAGTTTTTTTTTCTCGGCGAGGGGCGATATAATTTGTACTACCTTCTCGATTGATTTTCTCAAATCAAAGATTCCCGACATTAAATTAAGTTGTCTCGCTTCGATCTTGGAGATATCGAGGATGTCGTTGATAAGATCGAGGAGATGGCGGGCGCTGCCGCGCACCATTCCCAACTGTTTTTTTTGTTCTTCATTTAAAGGACCGGCAAGACCTTGCAGAACCATTCCCGTGAAGCCGATAATCGAGTTAAGAGGTGTGCGAAGCTCGTGAGACATAGAAGCCAGGAAAGCTGATTTGAGCCGGTCGGCTGATTCAGCCTGTTCCTTGGCTATGACCAATTCGGCGGTGCGCTCAGCCACGCGCTTCTCCAAGCTGGTGTTCAACTCCCTGATTTCCTCCTCCGCTCTTTTTAGTTCTGTAATTTCTGTACCAATGCTCATAATTTCGGTTATTTCGCCCTGCTCATTCCGAACAATTCTATTAGTCCAGGCAATCCAGACCCGCTCTCCATTGCGGAGGATGTTTTCATTGATGTTTTTTTCGAACGCAATTGGATCATCGCAAATTTGATCCATAAGATGAATCAGGTCGTGTCCGACGCTATCGATTGTGGGAACAATGGTGCCAATGACATGGCGGCCGATAATCTCCTCCGCGGAATATCCGAAAAATCGTTGTCCAAACTCATTAAGAAAGGTGATTTTTCCGTCATTTGTCCAGTGCAGAATAATACTATTGGCATACTCTACCAATTCGCGATACTTCCGTTCACTTTCCTGAAGAGACCTTTCTGCCTCTTTGCGCTCGGTGATGTCGCGAATAACGGCCTGATAGAACCTTTTCCCTTCGCTTTGAATGGCGCGCAAACTGATCTCAACAGGAAATGTGCTTCCATCTTTACGCTGATGAATGGTTTCGTAAAGTGCCTTGCCCGATAACTGTGCAATCTTTATCTGATTAACAAATTCTTCTTTTGTTTCAGATGCGCGTAATTGTGACGCATGCATCCCGATCAATTCTTTGTGTGAATATCCATAAAAATCTTTTACGCGCTCATTAACTTCAATAAAGCGAAAATTTTCATCGAGCAGGATAATGAAGTCATTAGCATACTTTGACAAATAATTTATAAACTTTGCGGATCGTTTTCCTTCTTCCTCCGCCTTTTGACGAGCAATAAATATTTGCTTTATACCCATAATTCCCAACAACATGAAAATTGATAGTAACAGGCCAATGAATTCACTGATCAAATTAGATGGATAAGGTAGTTTTGTAAAAATTAAATAATATAACGGGATAGCTCGTCTGATCATCATCAGAAAAAGGGCAAGAGAGATAAGTATCCAGGAAACCGCCTTGCCGGTCAGTTTAATAAGCCGTAAAGCATATAAAACTGCCAGAAATTGAAATAGGACTGAACACGTTAGCACTGCTATGGTTAACATACCTGTCCCCTTTTTACTGGGCGGGTAATACTTTGTAGTGAAATTTAGTTATGATTTGAATTAATCATACTATAAGTTGTTTGAATGTCAATGAAGTTAATAATAACATAAATTATAGATTACGAAGCCGGTAATTAAAAAGCCCCTTCAGTTTTTTGACTGAAAGGGCTTTAGTTTTTAGATAAGAAAAAACTTATTTAACTGTTTTTACCTTTAGGAGCTTTGTATACCAGCGCAATGAAGAAGCCGACGGTTAATAGGCCGGCCGCAATCATCAGTGCCTGAGGTTTGAAAGCTTCAAATACATAGGGGCCTATGACACCGGCGGTGCTCCATGCGGTCAGCATGAATCCGTATACTTTGCCGATATATGCCGGGCCGAATGCGTCTGCGGCAAAGGCGGGCATGGTAGCGAAACCGCCGCCGTAGCAGGCCAGAAGATAGCACGAAGCAATAACAAACAACCAGTAAGTTGCCACGAATCCTTGGGCAACCAGCACATAAAGAACTGCCTGAGTGGCAAACATTATCAAAAAGACCATTTTACGGCCGATATTATCGGAAATTTTTGCCCAGAAAAGTCTTCCCAAACCATTGAAGATTGCAGCGTAGGCAACACAAGCGCCACCGGCGGCAGCTACTATAGCTACTTGTTCCGGAGTTAATGTGCCAGTCAAGCCTTCAGTTTTTTTGTAAATATCCTGGGCCAGCGGTGACTGTTGGGAAATCAGACCAAGACCGGCGGAAACATTGAGGCAAAGCATGGACCAGAGCATCCACCACTGAGGAGTTTTTACCGCTTCGCCAAATGTGAAAGAATCAGCCGCGGAAACAGTTGTCGCGGCTGGTTTAAAGCCTTTAGGCAGCCAACCCTTTGGAGGATTATTGAACAATTGTGCTGATCCTGTTACAAGAATGAGGAATATCACACCCCAAATGTACCATGTAGTGGAAACACCGGAGGAGATTACTGTCCCGTTAGGGTCAATCTGCTGATAGGACTTTATCATGATTGGAGCAATTTTGCCCATGAAGAAAGCGCCGGCGCCGAAACCCATAACCGCCAGACCGGTTACCAGACCGCGTTTATCGGGAAACCAACGAATCAAAGTGGCAATGGGTGTAACGTAACCAAAACCATTGCCCAATGCGCAAATCACGCCGAATCCAATATAAAGAAGAGTGATACTTCCAATCTGATCAGCATAACCAGCTACAAGGGTGCCGATACCGAAAAGGATACCGCCAATTGTGGCCACGAACTTGGGACCTTTTTTATCTACTAAGGTTCCACCAAAGGCAGCAGCCAATCCAATGATGCCCATGAGAATCATGAAGGTGTATTGGACTGTTTTTCCATCCCAGCCGTGCATTTTCATTAAAGGCATTTTAAAGACAGACCACGCGTACACAGTGCCCAGACAAAGCTGAATGATAACAGCTGCGCCTGCAATCAACCATCTTTTACTTTCTAAATTTTCATTTGCCATAAATTTCATTCCTCTCTTAATTTAAAATTTATCAAAACTTCTGATTTATTTTAGATGCTTCCATTTTTACCACACAGATTCATATTCATAAGTTTTTGCATGGTATTTAAACGAAGTAGTCAGCAATTTGAAACTGCTTATAGCCTCAATAAGTTATTTTGTCAAACATAAATGTATATTATTCTTCAATTATTTTAAATGACCGTAAGTCATAAATAACTTCGATAACTTATGTTGTCAAATGGTTAAATAGTGTTATATTATTTTACAAGTTTATCTGAAAAAAGGAGTAAATGTGGCTTTGGCATCGGGAAATGGCGCTTATCGGAATAACGTTGAAAAAATCAGCAAATTATCTTTTGCCGTGGGTGTGTATCGGCCACCGAGCGAAGGGGGAAGTGGGTCGCTTTTATTACGGGTTACTGAAAATTGTCCCTGGAATAAATGCACATTTTGCGAAATGTACAAAGGTCATTCCTTCGTTTATCGTTCCGTTGAGGATATTAAAGCCGATATCAATACAGTCAAGACTATGATTGATGAAATACAGGAAGTCGCAACAAAAATAGGACAGGAAGGACAGATAAACAGAGATGTCCTTCGGGCGCTTTTGAGCGTCAATCCATATCTTGATGAGAATCATTGTTTTTCCACAGTATTCAGCTGGCTTTATTACGGAGGGAAAACGGCTTTTCTTCAGGATGCCGACAGCATGATCATGAGACCTTTGGAACTTATCGAAGTGCTGAAGCATTTGCGAAAGAAGCTTCCTACCCTGAACAGAGTAACATCCTATACCCGTTCGAAAACGCTGTCGCAGAGAAAGCTTGAAGATTTGAAAGCTATTCGCGAGGCGGGTCTTGATCGCATTCATGTAGGCTTGGAAACAGGGGATGATGAGGTACTGAAAATTATCCGCAAGGGCGTGACCAGCGCCGAACAGATTGATGGTGGTAAAAAAGCAATGGCGGCCGGTTTCCAGCTTTCCGAATATTGGATGCCTGATATAGGCGGTAGAGAACATTGGCATCAAAACGCTGAAAATACAGCGCGGGTTTTAAACGAAATCAACCCGCACTATATTAGATCACGTCCTTTTGTTCCGCGGTGCGGTACACCAATATTTGATGATTATGAACAGGGCAGGATGCACATCTCTTCGCCACACGAGCGGCTGGAGGAGCTACGTGTGATGATTAATAATTTGAATGTTACATCGAGTGTGTGTTTTGATCATAGCATGAATGTATGGGCCAACCGGCAAAGCGGGTTACTTTTTCGTCAGGATTATGAAGGATATAAATTTCCGGAAGAAAAAGCTCTGGTGCTGGAGCTGATTGACGAAGGTTTATCCATAGACGAAACAAGACATGTTCATGTAAAAGATCTAATAGCTATAAGTTCACTATAATTAGGCCTGATCTATAGAGAATTATTCCTCCCGACGATGGCCTGGTGAATATAAAAGAGTTCGGCCAATGGATTGAAAATCTTTTTCCAGTTGGCTGATGATTTCTGCTGCTGAACCAACATCTGTTCTACCGGGATAAATATCATATCTGATTTTATAAATTTCGGGCGTGAAATCCGGCATAACAACGTTGGCTCCAGCCTGTAGTGCCAGAAGCCGTCCCTGCGGATGAAGCGTGGCCAAAGCGGTTGTCGCGGGAATATTGGTATTGCGGGTGAGCAATCGCGCGACCGCCAGAACACGCAGAGTCATTTCAATATCGTCATTTTCAATGCCGGCAAAAGGCGTATCGGGATGAGCGATAAACGGGCCAATGCCCAGCATATCGGCATCCAGTATTTTCATCACCAGCAGATCATCGGCCAGAATTTCATGTGTCTGTCCCGGCAAACCGACCATGTTTCCAGTTCCCGTTTCAAAACCCAGGTGCTTTAGCGAATGCAGACACTGCATCCGTTTGTCAAGTTGACATCCTGGCCGGATGTATTTGTATAATTCGGCAGACGCGGTTTCATGTTTGAGCAGATACCGATTGGCGCCTGCCTGCTGAAATGATTGAAAATCGGAAGCGCTTCTTTCGCCGATGGATAATGTGATAATCAGTTCCGTTTCATTTTTAATTTGTTCAATCAGACGGCAAATCTTACCGGTAGAATAAAAAGAATCTTCTCCTGATTGCAGAACTACTGTAGATATGCGTGAATTTTTGATTTCTTGTGCCGTATTTATGATTTCATCGTCAGTCATCCGGTAGCGGCTGAGTTTATCATTGCTTTTGCGCAGACCGCAATAAAGGCAGTTGCGCTCGCAGTAATTGGAAAATTCAATAATGCCGCGTAAAAATATCTCATCACCCATTTGCTCTTTTCTGACCCTGTCTGCTGCGGCGAACAAAGCAGGTGAATAATCGCCGGGTAGCTTGAGAAGCGCGACAATATCCTCGCGTGTTAAATTCCCACCGGTCTCAGCCTTAGTCAGCAGATTTTCAATTTTATCAGATATAGACATCTCTTGTGCCATCCTCAATTTTTTGCAGCCGGCCGCAAACCATTTTTTTGCGTTTTGTTTTGAAAGTTTCATCCAGCATTTTTTGAATTAATTTTTCGCCGGCCTCGCGGGTTGCCGGGGTGGCGTAATCGAGCAGATATTCCTTAAAAGAAAAGACGGCATTGGTTTGGCAGAACTTCTGAATCAGTCCCGGTTTGGCCAGATCCATAAAATCCTTACCGGTGCGTCCCAACCGGTAACAGGCCGTGCAAAAACTGGGAATGTGGCCGCGTTCGGTAATATCCAGAATGACTTCATCAAGCGTGCGCGTATCGCCTAAGTTGAATTGCGCGGCGCGGAAAGCGTCGCTGGAGTCTTCCTGATAGCCGCCGGGATTAGTGCGTGATCCCGCGCTGATTTGTGAAACACCGAGTGCAAAGACTTCGGCACGCATGGCGGCTGTTTCTCTGGTGGTAAGAATCATCCCCGTGTAGGGAACGGCCATTCTTATGATAGCCACAAGTTTTTTAAAATCATGATCACTGACCGGATGCGGCGGGGCAATAGCCGCCGGTGCATTGAACGCCGGTTCCAATCTTGGTATGGAAATAGTATGTGGCCCAACGCCACAGTCTTTTTCCAGTTGCAGAGCATGTAAAATCAGTCCCATAACTTCGTATTTGTAATCATAAAGTCCAAAGAGCGCTCCAATGCCCACGTCATTAATACCGCCTTCCTGCGCGCGGTGCATAGCGGTGAGCCGGTTGGCAAAATCTTTTTTGGGTCCGCTCGGGTGCATTATTTTATAAGTCTCATGATGATAAGTTTCCTGAAATAGAACAACAGTGCCAATGCCTGTTTTCTTCAATTGCTTATATTCATTCACTTCCAGCGGTGCGATTTCTACATTAATTCGCCTTATTTCTCCGCTTTTTTTTGTTTTGGTAGCGTAAGCTGTTTCTATGGCTTCCATAAAATAATCAAGACTGGAGCGGGCAGGGTGTTCGCCGCAAAGCATGAGCAAACGCTTGTGGCCCTCCCGTTCCAGAACCTGCACTTCTTTAGCGATTTGATCCATCGTCAGAGCAACGCGGTTGAGTTCCTTGTTGTCGCGTCGGAAGCCGCAATACAGACAATTATTAGCGCAGAGGTTGGCGATATAAAGCGGCGCGAAAAGAACAAGCCGGTTGCCGTAAATATCCTCCTTGATCTTATGTGCCGCCTGTAAAATTTCTCCGATAAGCTCATCATTTTCGGTTTGAAGAAGGAAGGCGACATCTTCCGGTGGCAGGCCTTTTAGTTCATACGCCTTTTTGATGATTTCGCAGACGCGTTCAGGGTCGGGATTTTTCGCTTTCTCAAGAATGCTTTCAATATGATTGTCGTTAATAAAATCTTTCATGATATTTTTTTCCTTAATGTTGATTATATTTTTGTCAAAGACGATTTGACCGAAACGCCGGACAGTGCGCCCAGTTTTCCGGTGAGTGCGCCGATTTCGTCGGTTGACGCGTGAACGATAAGCGCGATGATGTGCAGATTGCCGGGCGCGTAGGGCAGTCCCATACGCCCGATAATCATTTCACCGCAATCGCAGAGAATCTGATTTACTTTCTGCGCCTGGCTGGTTCTGTCGGTAATTATAATTGTGATTGTGCCGATTCGTTTATCCATATATTCCTCACAAAAAAAAGGTTTGATTCAGGAAGAATCAAACCTTTGGAATTAATAAAATAACAAAATATTAATAAAAGATTTCAAACTTCCCTCGAGATCAGAAGATTAACCTCTCTCTCAGGCAATAATAACATTACTCGCCTATTCAATATCTTTGTTTATATGATTTTGTCAATATCCTTTATCATAGAAAGAACCAATTTCTTTTTTCGCCAATAGCGGCGACGTTTATTACTTGCCGGATTCAACACGCTTCTTGATGGATTTGACATATCCGGACAGCGTATTTTTTGTTAATGCCCTATCGATAAAATTGGGTACGGCTAAAGCATAATATCCCGCAGTATAGATGCCATCTCTGGGGCAGTTCTCGACCGACTTCAGAGCGTTACAGTAAATATGCAAAGTCTTCTTCACCCATTCAGCGGCTTCCTGGGAGCCATCGTGACCGAATTTTGGAACCGCGAGCAATGCAGATCTGATCTGCTGATTATATTCACCTTTTCTTCTAATATATATCTCTGCCAGTCTGTCCACATATTCAGGAGGGCTTGTGAATTTTTGCCGTCATATTGCAGGCGTAAGGTTGCAGCACCGTTTCTTAGTCCTTGTCATTACCCAGCCCGACCGGGTAATCCAGTTTGTTTGTTTTCTGGATTCCCGCTCGGAGGCGAAACACTGTATATTTTTTCATTATGTTATGTAGGCCGTAGTTGTCACCACATCATAAACGGGTGCAAGCGACACAGCGGATCGGGGCTGGTTATAAAGAATGCCGAAATTTTTCAAGTGCGCGTCGCCGTTTCTCACCATGACCGACAGCGCCAATGTCGCAAAGTACTGTTCTCTGGCCGTCATCAGATATTCACCGGAAACGAAATCCCGGATGCTTTTTGCGACACGTTCATAACTGCTGGAGTATTTCCGTGCCGTACCCAGAGCTTGGAGGCTGCACATATCCTCGAAGCCGATGGCGTCACCGTCGGGAGTGACGTCAAACCGGCGTATGATAAAGAGGCCGCCATTTTCCGATAGTTGAAATTCCGGTGTTGGCAGTCCCGCTCGTTTTGCCGCCGTCATACAGAAAAATTCATTGGCGGCAAGGCAAGGGTAATCCGTGCTCCAGGATTTAACGATATAGTCTGATGAAGTTAATGTGCCGCGTTCCGTTGCACTGAGCAAAACTTTTGGTTGAACGCCCGATATGCCGGAACGCAGAGAGTACTTGGCCGCCAGTTCGTGAAAAAGATCTCTGGTGTTCGGATAGGTCAGCAATTCATCCAACGATTCCGGGGATTCCACGCCATGTGGTGAAGCATCACCGGGAAGGGAAAATCTGTTTCTTCCTACCTGATTCCCGCCAGTCACCCGCAGAAGGGAGAGATCGTCCTCGCCGATCACTTTTGCAATGGCCGGGGTATTGCCTCCAGCATCGCACCTTATTGTCACTGGGCAAGGCCGGTGAAGACCGCATGGATGAACTCATCGCTAGTGTAGTGTTTCAATAACAGCTTTACAATATGTCATTTCGAAGCGAAGCGAGAAATCTTAATGATCGTCAAAAGATACAAGATATCTCCCGCTGGTCGATATGACAAAGTTTCATTGAAACACTACACTAGGTGGATGTGATTTTGTATGATTTGACCACGCTGCGTTTTGAAAGCACGCGG